>Ga0272441_10008191_pt1 | contig 16660 bp, 16 predicted proteins | sample SSMProp6N_FD_193582 | JGI IMG/M metagenome (GOLD analysis project Ga0272441, IMG submission 193582) | Marine sediment archaeal communities from Little Sippewissett salt marsh, Falmouth, MA, United States - SSM-Prop-6N | ecosystem: Environmental > Aquatic > Marine > Wetlands > Sediment ...
TGGTAAATTTGGGACAAAATCCCACCCCCCGCACCATCCATTTTATACCTTTACCCCACAGACCCAAACCGTTCATTATTTGATGGATAATCTTTTATGCAAAATCGAACAAACCAGTGCATAAAACGGGGGATTATTGATAATGAAAAAAATCTTTACAACAACTTTCTGTACACTAATGCTTTGCAGTCTAATACTGATAACATTCGGACCCACTATAGCAGCTGCCCAAGAATATACACGAACTTCATACCCTACTCAAACAATTCCTACTATTGATGGCAAGTGGACCACTGACGATGAATGGACTGATGGTGAAGAAACTTGGATAGGCACAGACGTTGTCTTTAGAAGCACATGGGATAGTGTGGATGGTGATGTTTATACCCGATGGATTGTCGAATTTCTCACCGACACTACAGATGACACTGCCGACATGTGGCGGTTTTGCATTGACGGTGACCAGAGCGGAGGCTCCGAGCCTCAACTCGCTGAGGTTCGAATGTTCGAAATTTATGGCCACAGTAATATCGAATATTATATGGGGACTGAACAAGGGACATGGGGTCTGGCTAGTGGTGGAGAATCATGGGAAATAGAATGGGCTGACTCGATGAGCACTTCATCGGCTAGTAGCACACCGCACTGGATTTTAGAATTCCAGATGCCAAAAGAAACAACCTGGTTAATAAACCCAATTTGGAACTTCTTCTTGCAAGCCCACGACGCAAGCAATACCGCATCTCATGTTTGGCCACCAGATGCTGACCCAGACATCCCAGACACTTATGGAGAAGAGAATTACTCTACAGAAGCAATCCCAGAAGGCTTAACGTTCGCAGTCATGGCACTACTAACCACAGTTTCAATGCTAGTTGGCTACAAATACTTCATAAAACGGAAAGAAACAAAAACACAATAAAGTGAGAGGATAGAACTTACTCACTACACCTTTTTCTCTAGAATATAGTCACTAGATTATCTCTTGTACAATCAATTTGTTAATTGCTATTTGTTAGCTTATTTCAGAAACAAGACTGTAGAGTTTAGAAAATAAACATAAATTTTAATAAAAAACCAGGCAATAAATGGAAATTGCGGGGGGCGTATTTGTCTTTTATACCTGTTTTTGAATTAGGCTTATGGAATGCTTGGATTCTTGTCATTCCTTTGTTGATTATCATGTTTTCTGATATGAAAATTACAGGTATTAGGGAATCAGGAAGAGAAGGAGATTTTCAGCTAACAAAAAAGGAAAATCAGTTCACATACTTGGTTTTCTTGCCCATGTTTGTTTCATACATTTATGCGATTTTCTTACCTCTACAACTTGGAACAGCATGGCTATACATTGGATTAATAATCTACGTGTTTGGAGTAGTTATCACTATCATTACACTTCAAAATTTTGCCACTACTCCTAAGAACAAGGTGATAACCAAGGGTCTTTATGGTTTTACTAGAAATCCCATGTACGTTGGATTGATTCTGTTACAAATTGGTGTAGGAATAGCATGTTCTTCTTGGTTGTATTTGCTCTTGGCTGTGTCTTTGGTGATTCTACTTAATGCTAATTTGTCAGCTGAAGAACGTTATTGCCTTCATCTTTATGGAGATGAATACCGAAAATACAAAGTTAAAACTCCAAGATGGATAGGAATACCAAAATCTGATACGATGTAATCCCATCTCTTGTCCAACCAAAGTTAGCTGGATAAAAAAAGAAAGTTGGGTGGTTGGGTTTAGTCTTTGTTTCTTGTGCGGTCTTCATCTCTGTACATGTCGTTTGGAACAGGGCCGTCTTCATCATCCCAAGGGCTATTTTCTTCGCCATATTCTTTACTGTGGTCCATGTAGTTATCATCGGCTAATACAGAAGTTGTTAGAACAGTACCGAACATGGCAGTTAGGACTAGAACCAATATTGCTATACTTACAATTTTTTTCATATTCTTTCCTCCAGTTTAATTATTTAACAAATCTATACGGCTATAATTAAGGGATATTGTGGAATAACCGTTCCAAAAACTGAAACACTAGTTTATCTTTTGTACAATCAAAGTTTGGATTAGGTGAAAAAAGGGGGAATTTTGCAAGAAAACAAATGGATACGATATAATAAGAGGGGAAATGGGGGAGAAAGAGAAAGGGTAACATTTCGTGACCAAAATGTAATAATTTCCCCTCGATTTTGTCTCTATAATCCTCTATATTTAATGATTGTTGAACATTTTCAAAAAAAGGTTGGAGGATAGTTTTGACATCTCCACAGTGGGGAGGGTTCGAATCCCACCCTCCGCACCATACTCAGAGGTAGAAGATTCTTCTAGAAAACTATTGAAAATCCTTCAGTTAGTTATTAATGTAACATACGCCAAAACAATGGATTCATATTGGGGAAAAGGGGGAGCAACAAATTTGCTTCTAACAATCTCTTACTCAATTGAAAGACCATCAGGAGGAGGTGAAAAAATGAATAGGAAAATTTTGACATCAACTTCAATAGTATTGATGATTGTCCTTATTGTTCTTATAGCAAATTTTGGTGTGGTATTTGCTATAAGAGGTAAAAAAAGCAAAACAGCCTCTCTAAATTATGCCAACATAGGAACTACACCTATGCTTGATCCTGCTGTAGAAGGAGTATTGCTTTTTGGCTTCTTTGACAAGATGAAAAAATCAACTCAAGGAGCTGCCGACTGCTTAGACATTTTGCTTTTAATCCCTGGTGACCCAAGTGTTCCTACTGAGGATGTTATTGTACCCTTTGGAATCGTTACAGACAGCGAAACCTTCCAAGCATTCTATGCTGAAGTTTGGGGACCTATTTTCCCTCCAGCCGCACTTGTGGATGAGGAAGTACTTGAGATTTGGAAAAAAGGTTCAGACATCTATGTTGAAGTAACAGACACAATATCTATCCCTCTGATGGAAGAAGGAACCTACTACGAGCTTCAACCATTCTCAATGAAGATCGAAAGTGAAGGAATACCCTACAAAGCAGAAATAGCTGCTGGTGAACCTCTCCCAACGGGTTGGACATTTTCAAGGATAACTCAAAGAGGCTACGACGCAACTGTAACTTTCGATTCTCCCACTGGGACACTAATGGTGTTACCTGGTGGGACTACGCAATTTAACTCCTTAGACCTTTTCACTCCGCCAACAGCACCATAATCAACAAGATAAACCGACAAACAACAACTCCCTTTCTCTTTTTTCTAAAATAAGAAGAAACAACATCAGATTATTTCTTGTACAATCAAAGTTAACTCATAAAAAAAGGGGGGTATGCGGGTGACATCTCCACGCGAATAAGGGTTCGAATCCCACCCCCCCACCAGAATGGGACCCCAGAACTTCTACAAATGAGATATTAGCTAAGTTGTGCGCGCGAAAATGAATAGTGCAGTTAGCGCTTTATTTCTCAAATTATGTTTTCTCTGATAACCATTTACCTACTAACTGTTAAAGCACTTATGGAACAATTCTCTATTGTCAAAAATGTTTTAGAATTTATGTTGAACACCATATGTTTTAGGATGGTAAAAGAGAAAATTTAAAGCTTATTTAGTTACAATAATAAGTTTTATTCGTGAATGGAGTTGACAGCTGATTGAAGTTGTCGCGTAAACAGAATCTTCTTTTGGCCTTATTTTCTGGATTGTTAATTATTGGAATTTTGGAATCTGAATATGGAATTGTGAGGTCTTTTGTCAAATTTATTTGTACTTCCTGTATTGGATTGGGGTAGTAAATAACCGTGTATCTTAGTCGGCTACGTCATATGTTTCAATCAATTACTTTTGTTATATCTAATTTGGGATTTGTTGCAGTATTGAAAACTGGTCTTATTTGGCCATTCTTCTACTGTTACGGGTGTCCTCTTGCAACTGGCGGGTGCCCGATAGGAATTTTACAGCACTTTATAATTCTTCCAGCGATTCCTTTCTATCTTCTAGGTACTTTGGGTATTTATGGAACAATTTTTGGTAGAGCATTTTGCGGTTGGGCTTGTCCCTTTGGTAGTTTTCAAGACCTATTGGGGCTTATCAATAAAAGAAAAAGGAAACTTCAACCTTTCACTTACTCCAAATTTGTTATGTTGGTGCTAATAGTTGTTTTTGCATGGATTACTTTGGATACTTTCTTTTGCAAGTTTTGTCCTGCTGGAAGCCTTTTCGCGGCTATTCCAGCACCCTTCTTTTATCCCTCTCTAAATATAGGCCTCTTCTTTTATGTTCACATAACAACTCTAATTTTAACAGTTATTCTGGTGCTGCTTTTTTCGAGATTTTGGTGCCGCTACCTATGTCCTATAGGTACCATAGGGATCTTCAACAAATTGTCTATTCTAACAGTATCTCTTAACCCTAACAAATGTACGAAATGTGGAAGGTGTTTAGATGTTTGTTCTATGGGCATAGATAGACTAGAAAATATTGGCAAATCTAGCGATTGTATTCTATGCGGAAAATGTGTTGAGGTCTGCCAAACCAATGCACTGAGAATAAATATTAAACGGTTGAACAAACCTTAATAGATTTCTTTTACGAATATTGGTTGATTCCAATGCGAACAAAAATTCTTTCCTTTTCATTGTTCTTAACTATTGTATTTGTTTTCTGTGTTGATTCTGGATTTGGAAAAGAGAAAGCCCAAGATTTCGAATTAGTTGATATCAGCGGAAAAAGTTTTACTCTATCGGAAAATTTCGGAAAAGTTGTTCTTCTAGACTTCTTCGCCACTTGGTGTGGTCCGTGCATTATGGAAATCGAGCAGCTTCAGGTTCTTTACAGCGATTATTCTTCCGAGCAGCTAGTAATTATGTCAATAAGTGTAGATGCAGAAAGTGATTCCCTTTCGAAACTCCAGCTTTTTGCTCAACAAAACCAGATGCAGTGGATGGTAGCTCGAGATACAGACAATGTGGGTTACAAATATGGTGTATCTCCTATACCCCACTTAGTTTTAGTCGACACTGAAGGCTATGAAAGATACAGTCATATTGGTGTAACCGCGGAATCAACATTACGTTCAGAAATTGACGCTTTAATATCAGAAAATGGAAATGGTGACTCGGGCAATTCTGATGTAGCAAGAACTGACGCAGATTATACATTATATGCTGTTGTAGCAGTTTGTTGTATAGCTTTGCTAATTATTGGCATAATAGTAGCAAAAAAACGGCAGGAACAGTCAAAGCGCATCAAAAAAAGCAGCGCCCGCATGCGACGTAGGCGTTAAACCCGATTCTAAACGTTTGCACATGCCTATTGTCCTTTCTAATGAAATTTTTTCCAATCTAAAGCTTGCATTTAGCAAGAGAGCGTGGGGATGTCACCCGCAAACTCCCCTTTTTTTCAGAAGCATTTCATTTGATTTTTATTACTTTCTTCAACTTATTATTTGGTAGAGATTAAGATTATTTAGTTGGGGGTTAAAATCTAGTTCCAAACCTAATGACCGTGTTTCTAAGTCATTTATTCATTCTTTCATTTTGGCGTTTGGCTTTTGCATATTCCTTTTAAAGAAATGAATGAGAGAGGGGACTCCCATTAGCAAAGTAAAGATTAGATTGTAAATCTGATTGTTAATATTAAGGAATGGAAATATAGCACTGGCTACCAGGTAAAGCCCTATTAGAATTATTAGTGGTATCAAAATTAGGTTTTCAATTGCTTTTCTGAATTGAGCCTCGACCAAGGAATCCCTTCTATACTGATTCAATATTTCATTGATTGAAATTCACGAAGTTACGGTTTTGGCGGTAAGAACTAACTCCCTCTCTTCTTCTTAATTATTAAAAAATCATTATAAGAATTATGAAATAATCCTCTATAGAAAGATAGAAAGTTTTCTATTAATGCAGATTCTCTAAATTAAAGAGAAAAAACGTTGTTTTGGGACTAAAATTTTACTTGTCCTGTTTGTGGAGGCAACTTCATAGAACCATTTCCAAAAGAATTAAGGAAAAATCTTGTGGTAGCTAATTGGATATTAATATTTCAAATTCATATCACATAAAAGGTTGTTAAAACAAAATTTCTGCAAATCCTCTTAAGGAAGGCTATTCGTTTGAAAGCCAAAAAAGCAGTACTAATTTTCCCTTTATTAATTATCCTCCTTGCATTCTTACCAATTGATTTTCTTTATGTTGAAGCTCAAACAGATTTGCCGCCCAATCCATATTTCACTTCCCCATCAAACGACGAATTCATGTCAACCTTAGACCCTAGCATAGTCAAAGTATACGAAAACTCAGTAGACATTAGTGTTATCGACCTTAACGACGAAAACGACATAACTCATGGCCTATTTGAGTTTTCCTACGATGGGATTTATTGGTTCCCAATAGAAGACGACTATTACGATGGCTTTGAAGGAATCCAATTCAGCGGTGATAACGGACTAGGGTCAACAAATGCTCTAGGCGGTTCTGGATGGAACACAATATGGGACACAACGCCACTGGAAGAAGGCTACTACTTTCTCAGGGCAACGCTTTATGACCAAGCAGCTCAACAAGCAACAACAGAATTAATGGTTCACTACGATCCCACCCCCCCATTTCTAAACCTTGACCAAGAACCAACAGTGAATGAAAAAATATTAGGTCCCCTAAGTGGTACAATACATTTCAACGCAACTACAATTGACGAAGACCCCGCATTCTTCATGCTCGAATACATAAACGCTTCCCGACCCATAATCGACCAACAAGGTCTTGGAAACGCGAACCAAGAAAACGTGGGAACCCCAAATACGCAGGGTACTCCACAAACAGATGACGACATAAACAACTTTTGTGCCCCTACTTCAGCTGCCAATGCTCTGTGGCGACTAGCCCAAAACGACCCCGCTTTGCTGAATAACAATGCAGGCGGACAATACAGTAACGCCACTGAAATGGCACAACAACTAGCAAACGACACAAAAACAGACCCAATTAATGGCACTGCCACAGACGACTTCACAAAGGGTCTAAAAAAGTACCTGAAAGACCGAAATCTTGATGGGAACTACACGGTAAAGCCTCACATTCCAAAAGCTGGAAGCCGCGGACCATGGTGGAGCGATGTAGGGGAGGCTTTAAGACAAGGAGAGGCAGTGATTATGCTAAAAGTTCAACCTGGAGCTGATGGAACAGTAGGAACTAGTGACGATATTGGACACTACGAAACAGGAAAAGACGCTCAACCGTACCCTGGAGGAGGTGGAGAAGTGTCTGTTAGAGACCCCAAAGGACCCACTGACAAAAGTGGTCAAGTAAAAGTTGTTCCAAAAAATAATGGTTTTGAAGGTATATGGTTTGACGAAGATGGAGATGGAGAAGAAGATGATGGAGAAGTTTGGTACCTTGTTGCCTTCTGGGAAGTAAGTCCCAACAATAGCTATACATGGGGTTTGCAGAAAGTCGAGTACACCCATTTGGGAGAAGACTTGAATCCTTCCGATGGTTTCACTGTTCCTGTAGAAACCCAGCAGATTCATGACGGATTCTTTCTACTAAGAGCCACAATGCATGACGCAACGGGAAACGTTGGTATGAACCGCACAACTGTCTACATAAACAACCATACTCCGAAGCCCAGCACATTACAAACACCAACCTTTGAAGATGTAACTCCAGACTCTATCGTTCTCCACTGGACAGAAAACAAAGACGAGGACTTTATCAATTACAAAATTTTCATGTCCGAAATCCCAGGAACTCTGGGACAAAATATGCAAACCATAAGCGACTGGACCACAACATCAATTACAATAACAAACCTCGAAGAAAACAAAAATTACTACTTCACTGTCACAGTCACAGACTATAGCGGTCAAACAGCTGCATCAAACCAACTACAAGTACTCACTTCAGTTATACCAGAATTTTCATCATTGATAATGGTCCTCTCATTAGTGGCAACAACACTAGCAATCAATTTAGTTTATAGAAGAAAAAAGCATCACTAGATTTTGGGCTTAAGTTGGGGTCAAATTTTAACATTCTCTCTCAAAACCGACGATACCAGATTATCTCGTGTACAATCAAAGTTTGCTAATCTAATATTTGTTTAGAGTATTTCTGATTCTGAAAAAACTTTATCTAGGTTAGAGTATCTTGGGGGCACTGGCAGTATCTCAACCTGAAACTTAGCCTATCTCCCCCTGATGGTTCAGTTTATTTATGGGTTGGGGTACTGCTTTCTACTGTTCATGCAAACGTAAATTTTTGTTACTTTCTGCACATTTGTACTATAAAGTACAATTAATGCCTATACAGCTATAATATTGACATCATTACTATTTATTTTTGTCTGTTTTAAGATTTAACACTTAGAAAAAAGAGAGAGTTTGCAGAAACACAGCAACAATATCGCCGTCTTCATTTTCTAACCTAAATTTTGATTACCACAAAATTCTATTTTGCTGAAATTGATAGGGGAAAAATCTTATGGAACAAGGTCGTTCATTATTAAGAATTTTTATAATGATCATGATAGTTGAGTTTGTAGGAACTTTTATGATTTTTTCCGAACCGTTGTTGGTTTTTCCTATTGTTAGTATTCGGGGCGCGCGCATACGAATTACGAAGGATTAACAAAAAGTTAACTTTCAACTTTTTTTAATTAATCCTGATTATTTTGCACGCTTTCACAACATCTCCATATTTTGGTTAGAGAGGCTAACAGAAAAATTTGTTATATTCTCTTTGTTGGAATGTTTTTCAATATGTTTCTATTTTGACATATATCGATTTTTGCAATATATCTTACGAAGAAATAAATGGTATATTAAGATTTCCGATATATTGTGTATTGAGGTAAAACAGAACAACACTCGAACACAAAAACAGAAGGTGAAAATGAATGGCTGTTTATACAACAAATTGGAATTTATATAGAACACATTTTAAATCCACCGTGAATAATTACTCGAATGTAGGTTATTCACGAAATAGATTAAGCAAATTAGAAGAAAATAAATTACTTGAACAGTTGGTTGAACAACTCCATGACATTTGAAAATATTCTGCTCGAATCAATAGACGAAGGCTTATCTTGTCTGGGAGAACATGCAAAAGAAGCAGTCTATCAGCATCTAAAAAACAAATACGCGTTAAATAAACAGGACATCCCCTACATTATCGAAGATTTCACAGACGCAATAGAAGATATTTTTCAAGCAGCAGCCAAACTACTTGAAATAAAAATAATGAAGATTCTGTTCACAAAGATGGAAGATGTAAATGTTCCCATAGATAATCCTGAAAATTGGGAATTTACTAATTATATCTACGCCTTAAGAAATAGCGGTTTATTGCCACGATTATCATTCGCCCCTTGCTAACCACAAAAAGAATCCGATCTTTAGGCTTGAATTATATCGTTTTTTGTTCTTTTGTTCTACAGATTCTTTTTAGAAAACAGAAATTTTTTTCCAACCAAATTTTTGCATCACATATAAAGTTTTTCTGAAAGCCATTATTATTTTATTCATTTTTCTAACGTTTCCAATAATGTCTTTTTTTTGGATATGACCTGTTGTCACATCAAGTTTTATATTTGAAATAATGATACATAATTATCTGTAATATGTTGAGAAAAGGCATATTGTATGTGAGTAGTACATAAAAACAATAAAAATATGTGAAATAGAGGAATATGATATGAATGGGTTCACAATGAAAAAAGTTGAACAGGGATTAACGAGAGGTATGTTAGATTTAGTTGTTTTAGGGTTGTTAAAGAACAAATCAATGCATGGTTATGCGATAATCCAATCGATACGCAAGAATTTTGGCGTCTACTTTGGTCCCAGTACCGTCTATCCCTATCTAAAAGATTTAGAGAAAAAAGGGCAAATCAAAAGCCAATGGGACATGAAGCATGAACGCCCAAGAAAAGTCTACGCACTAACCCAAAAAGGTGATGACTTCTTGGTTGGCGCTGAACAATCTTTAAGAACTTTTTGCTACAGACTCGTCTCAATGGGAATCAATGCACCCTCACAAACCATCAACAAACCAGAGCGAACACTCACCCCAAACATCTAAATTTCTTCTGAATAAGCTAACCTCAAAACAGTAGATTTCTTGGTGAAGCTTCTTCTAAAGAATGCTTCGAGTTTGTATCCCATCCCCTGCACCATGGAAAAAAAGCTTCTAAAGAAAAATTTTTTAGGATTTTAATTTCTTTAGTACATAAGCCATATTCTTTCCTAATACTTTGAAGGTTTCAATGCCTTCTTTGTCATTTTCAAATTCTTCGGGATTCATAATATTTGGATTGATGCCCAGATTCCAGTAATTTGACCCTATAACGTGCATCTGGTTAATCAGAAAAAAATGATTGATACTCGAAAAAGCATGAATAGCTCCAGCACGTCTCACGCCAACCACAGCTGCTCCAACTTTATGTTTGTAAAGGTATCCATTTACTATTCCAACTAATCCAGCTCTATCAATAAGAGCCTTCACTCTCGAAGAAATATTTGCGAAATATGTAGGTGATCCAATAACCACTCCATCTGCTTCAATGATTTTTTCTATATAATCATTAATTTTATCAGTTTGGATTACACACTTTTTGTCTTTTGTTCTTAGACATTCATAGCAAGCATTACATCCAGACAATTTATCCAAACCAATCCAAATTAACTCAACATCAATACCTTCAGATTCTAATTCCTTCATTACAATATTTAATGCGATATTTGTGACTCCTCTTTTTCTTGAACTTCCATTGAACAAAACAACTTTCATTTCAAAATCCCACAATTATCTGTTATTTACAAGACAATTTTTTATTTGTTTAAACAAAGATTAATAGTTAGCTTAAAAAAAGGATGATTGTAGCATCCACACAGGGTAGGAACTGTGAGTCTCACTACCCACTCAATCAATTTTGTGAACCATTTTTGTTGAGAACCAGTATTCACTGATAATAAAAAAATAACAAAAAAATAAATGTGTGGACGACTTAGTAATATATATAAATTAATTGAGAGCCTGTAAATGAGTGTTTTTTCTAAAGAGAAGGCTATCAAAGACCTAAAGCAGATGATTGAAGAAAAAGATGTAGAAGAAAATGTGGAAGAAGTTTTAGTCAAATTCTGCTGCCGAAATAGTTGTTCTATGGAAACTTGTAAGGAATATTATCTACTATTGATTAAAACGGGCGAAATTCAAGAAGAGTAATAGAATTCAAATAAAAGAAGGGTATTATTTATTTCCGATTTTTTGTAGATTCTTATTCCTGATAATTTTGGAAAAAAAAGCTATCCAAAAAAGAGGAAAATTGTGACATCTACACAGTGGTGGGAACTCCAATTCTATCCCCCGCATCATACCGAAACCCTATATAAAAGTCGGATATTTCGGGTATTGTAGGGTTTGCAGAAGAGGGGTTACAACGAATCAACTTTATGAGGGCTACAACAAAAGATTGAGGCTTCTAAGCAAATTTTTTTAGATTAATATGAATCTGTGAATCGAGTTTTTGAAAATAAGAACGAGTGAAAGAAAAACTTTAAAGAAACCTGTGTTAATGCGTATCTGCATGAAATCATTTGTGCATGCTTAGAAGCTGTTTTGTAACGGTTATCTGCCACGTGCACATTTTACCTGTTTTTTACTGCAATGTAATAAAGCCATTTAAGACGTTCCTTTTTCTTTTAGACAAACAGAATACCACAAACAAAAGACAATCATCCTTCTGCGACGAGGTGAAAGTGATTGAGCATGAGAATAAGGGAGAAGTTATTTTTATGAGTAAACCTAAGTAATAATGAGGAAATGATTTGACTGATTTAAGATTTCCAATTTGCCCAATTTGTAAGAGAGAAGTCTTACTTCCTTTTTCAACAATGCAGATTGGAGAACATAATACATATGCAAAGCAGTATGGGACATGGGCATGTTCAAATTGTGGATTCTTTTTATCAACAAAAGATAATGGTGCAGTCAACCCTGAAAAGGACATTGAGGCAGGTTTTAGTGTCAAACTTCGTAAAAAAGTTGAGGAACTAAGAAAGCAATACATAAACGAGCAACGTTAGGTTTTTAACAAATTTAGTTTCGTATTATTCTTAGCTTCTTTGCGGGACCATATTAGCAACGACAATACCGCTACAATCAAAATTATTGATCCGAATGCAATTTTTACCCAAAATAGATATTGACTTCCGCACTGAGTATATTATAACACCATATAAATGGATATACCAACACCAAGAGTCCCAATATCGCTTATGTAACTGCAAAAGTTCTAATAGAAACCAAGATTCTACCTCCCCAACTAGTTATTTTAGTTATCAACTTTTATTAGTTTTATTTAAAAAATAAACAAATTGCGTTGACCAAGTTTAGTTTCAAATAGAAATAGAGAACCTTGAAAGGGAAAATAGTTACAATTCAGGTGACTGCTGCTTGATACCCAAAAATCATGAATAAATTCTGTTTAAATGGACACATATAATGTGACTATAGTGTCAAACTGTCTTTTACATTCAGCCTTAATTTTTACTCTGATTAACATAATAATATTAGAGCAACATGTAAACGCTCATTTGAAAGGAATTGAAAATATGCAGGTTGTAACAGAATCGAAAGTGAGTGAGAGAAAATTTGTTGCAGCTGATCTTGAGAAATGCACAGGTTGTGGAGTTTGTGAACTAGTATGTGCTTTAACAAGAGAGAATGTTTACAATCCTCAACGTTCTAGAATAAAGATACTTCGATTGTATAGGCTTGTCAACATGTCTACAGTGTGCAGATTATGTGAAAACCCACCATGTGTGACTGCTTGCTCTTTAGGCTGTCTCACTCAATCCCAAACTGGTGTTATACTGGTGAATGAAGACAAGTGCGATTGCTGCGGTTGGTGCATCAAAGCATGTCCTTACGGCGCCATTGTTTTGAATCCTGAAAAGGAAACAGTAATGATATGCGATTTGTGTGGCGGAGAACCAAAATGCATTGAATGGTGCCCAGAAGAAGCATTAAAGTTAGTAACTTCTAAAGACTTTAACCAAAATGTGCAAGAAGCCACAGCACATAAATTGATTGATGGGTCTTTGAGACCACCACAGTCTAACTTTGATGAAACAAAAAACCCGATTAAGGAAAACGAAAGTGATAACAATGCATCCCGCCAAACAAGTGAAGAGACAAAATCTAAAAAAGAGTCACTAAATCTCCTAATTGAAGCATTTTCCGAACAAAATCCAATAGACATTCTTATCTACGGCATGTACGTCAAAAAACATCTTGCCTTCATACTGTCGGGAACAAGCAGAAAAAAAATTGAAAAAACTTTGGAGTGGCTAAACGACGCCATCCATCTTGTAGAAAAATCCGGACATAGATAAATGTATAATATTTCAAAGGAGTTTGTAACATTGTTATATTTCTGTCAGCCATATGTTCATAATCTAGTTTGCTTCATTTCTTCCAAAAAAATTTGTCAAGAATCTAAAAATAACTAAAAACGAGTTGTAAAAATGTGACAAATACAAATCTAGCAAATGCTATAAACCACATTTTTGACTTTGAAAAGCTGAAATACTGCTTTGAATGCGGCATTTGCACTGCAAGTTGTCCAGTTGCAGAATTACTCCCGCAAAATTATAACCCAAGAATCTTGCTTCACAATCTACCATTAGGTGATTATAATCTCCTAAAATCAACCAAATTATGGCTATGTGCTTGGTGTTATAGATGTTATAGACGGTGCCCACAAAACCTGAAACTTCCTGAAATTTTTCATGCTGCTAAAAAATTTGCTGCGGAAATCGGTTATATGGAAGGATTCAATAAAGCTTTGGAAATAATCAGAGAAGAAATTCCACTCCCAGCTTCCTGTTGCTATGTTTGCTTTCATCCAAAACGTAGTATAGACAAAGAATCAATAGTGACAGATGCTATTCAAAATACCATTTTGGACTATGTCACTAGAAGATCGAAAGAAAAATCTTCCAACCCTGTTTTTAGTGAGAAAGTTGCAATAATTGGCGCAGGTCCTGCTGGTTTATCAGCAGCTCAAGATTTAGCCAAAAAAGGCTATTCAGTAACAATTTTTGAAGCTTTACCTTCAGCTGGTGGAATGCTAAGGCGATGCATTCCAGAGTATCGACTTCCTAAAAAAATTGTTGATTCCGATATTAGCTGCATAAAAAGTTTGGGAGTTAAAATTAAAACCAATACACCAATTGGCAAAAAACTAACTATGCAAAAACTTGTAAAACAAGGCTATGATGCCATTTTTGTGGCTACAGGTGCACACGAAGAACAAAGGCTCAATATCGAAGGCGAGGACTTAAACGGGGTCTTTTATGCTCTTGATTTTCTGGAAAAAGCGAATAAAAACGAAGTTGTGTTGTCAGATAAGGTTTCAATAATCGGTGGAGGCAATGTAGCTATTGACTCAGCTGGAACTACGTTAAGACTTGGCGCTGAAGAAGTCACCATTTTTTACAGAAGATCAAAAGCTGAGATGCCTGCGAATCCTTGGGAAATAATGGAATGTGAACAAGAAGGAGTGAAAATCGAATTCTTGGTTGCTCCAAAAAGAATTCTAGGAAAAAATGGAAAGGTAAAGGGTATTGAATTTATACGAATGGAACTAAGAGAACCAGACGAATCTGGTCGTAGACGGCCTATTCCAATTCCAGGTTCCGAATTTGTAATACCAACCAACACTGTAATACTTGCAGTAGGTCAATTTCCTAATACTGCCTTTCTTCCAGAAACAGTTGAAATCACAGAAAAAAGAACAATAGTGGTGGACCCATTTACGCAAGAGACAAGTTCACCTAACATTTTCGCTGGAGGAGACGTAGTATCGGGACCAAGAACATTAATGGAAGCCATAATCTCTGGAAAACGAGCTGCAAGTTCCATAGATCTTTACTTGAGGGGTAACTCACTGCAGTCTCCTATTGCTGAAAACTTTTTGAGGGCTGAAAATGGAAAAATCTAAAGTTGACTCTAAATCCAATGAAGAAGTCCGAATTGGAGTTTTTGTTTGCCATTGTGGTTTAAACATTGCTGGCTCTGTCAACTGTAAAGAAGTAGCAGAATACGCTTCTACTCTTCCCAATGTCGTTCTTTCTGAGCATAACCTGTACACCTGCTCGGATCCTGGACAAGATGCAATAAGAAAAGGAATCAAAGAACATAACCTCAATAGAGTTGTCGTAGCTTCATGCACACCTCGCCTCCATGAACCAACTTTTAGAAAAACGTGTGAAGAAGCAGGATTAAACAAATACCTCTTTGAGATGGCTAATATACGGGAACATTGCAGTTGGGTACATTTACATGAACCAGAAAAAGCCACAGAAAAGGCTAAAGATTTAGTTCATATGGCTATTGTTAGGGCGGCACTGCTTAAACCTCAAGACGAACTTGTTGTTCCAGTGGCAACACAAGCGTTGGTGATTGGCGGAGGAGTGGCGGGAATTCAGGCAGCTTTGGATTTAGCAGATACCGGATACAAAGTCTATCTTGTAGAGAAAAGTCCTAGCATCGGGGGGAAAATGGCGCAGCTCGACAAGACCTTCCCAACTATGGATTGTTCTATTTGTATTCTTGCTCCAAAAATGTCAGATGCAGGTAGACATCCTAACATCGAACTGTTGACAAACAGTGAGGTTGTAAAAGTTGAGGGTTATATAGGAAACTTCAAAGTTACCGTGCACAAAAAGCCAAGATATGTTACAAAGGAATGCACAGCCTGTGGTAATTGTGTTGACGTGTGTCCAGTAGAAGTACCTAATGATTTTGAAGTAGGGCTTACTTGGCGAAAAGCAATTTATGCTCCATTCCCCCAGGCCGTTCCAGCCCTTTATTTGATTGATGAGAACAGTTGTGTTGGCCTTGGCGAGAATACTTGTGCAAGGTGCAAGAATGTTTGTGGACCTGATGCAATAAATTTCAATGACAAACCTGAAGATGTTGAGTTGAATGTTGGAACAATCATTGTATCCACGGGTATGGATGTATATAATCCTGTTGCTTTGACAGATTATGGATACCTTAAAGCTCCTAATACAATAACTTCGATGGAGTTTGAGCGGCTAATAAATGCTGGAGGACCTACGGGTGGTCGCCTAGTCCGACCTAGCGATATGAAAATCCCAAAGGCGGTTGCATTCATTCAGTGTGTAGGTTCTCGTTCTAAGAAAAATGGCAACCCATATTGTAGTAACGTTTGCTGTATGAATACCATTAAGGATGCCTTGCTCATCAAAGAACACTGGCCAAAAACACAAATCTACGTTTTTTACATAGATATACGTGCATTTGGAAAAACCTTCGAAGACCTATTTAGAAGAGCAAAAGAAGAGGGAGTCATCTTCATACGAGGTTTACCTGCAGAAATAATTGAGGAGAAAAAATCTCACAACTTATGGCTAATTGGAGAAAACACTCTTGAGAACAAAATCTACAAAGTAAATGTGGACATGGCAGTTTTAGCTGTTGGTCTTAGACCAAGTGATGACAGCCAGAAGATTCAGCGACTTTTAAGATTATCAAAAACTTCAGATGGATTCTTCATGGAAGCACACCCAAAACTAAAGCCCGTAGATACCCCAACCAGAGGAGTTTTTCTTGCTGGTTGTGCTGAAAGCCCGAAAGACATCAAAGACAGCGTAACACAAGCAA
>Ga0272441_10008192_pt1 | contig 16659 bp, 15 predicted proteins | sample SSMProp6N_FD_193582 | JGI IMG/M metagenome (GOLD analysis project Ga0272441, IMG submission 193582) | Marine sediment archaeal communities from Little Sippewissett salt marsh, Falmouth, MA, United States - SSM-Prop-6N | ecosystem: Environmental > Aquatic > Marine > Wetlands > Sediment ...
GACCCACGGCATCGCAGCCCACGGCAGCCTCCACCGCGTCGGCATCGACGCCATCGCCAAGATGGGACACGTCCTCATCGGCCTCGAGGCGCTGGGCCAGCTCCTAGAGGAGACCGAGCACCCCCTCGTCGGCCCAGGCTCAGTCCACGCCAGCATCATAGAGGGAGGCAGCGAACTCAGCACCTACCCCGCCAACTGCAAGCTCCAGCTAGAGAGACGGCTCATCCCCGGCGAGGACAGAGACGACGTCGACGAGGAGATGTCCAGCCTCATCAAGTCGCTGGAGGAGGGCGACCCCAAGTTCAACGCCGACTACACCATAACCTTCTACCGGGGCCCCATGGAGATAGACCCCGACGAGGAGATATGCCGCGTACTCAAAGAAGCCTCCGAGAAGCTGCTAGGCAAGACCCCACGGTACGTCGGCGGCACAGGCTGGATGGACACCCAGATAATCCACAGCAAGGGCATACCCGCCGTCGCCCACGGCCCCACGGGGTACGGCGCCCACGCCAAGGAGGAGTGGGTCGACCTACAGTCCGTCTACGAAACCGCCCTGATCCACGGATACGCCATAAAGAAGTATTGCGGGACAGCCTAACAGAGCTCGCAGAGCCACGCAGCCCTCCTCACGGTGTCCAGGAACGCCAAGGTGCATCTGCCTGACACGTAGCCGCAGACCTCGCCAGGGTTAACCACCAGCACACCACCCTCCTCGCCTATGGCCGCCCTATGCGTGTGACCCCTCACAATGACGTCGTAGCCGCCGCCGTTCGCCCTGTCCACGTCCTCTTTCCTGTGGCCGTGGAGCAGCGCCACCCGCAGACCACCGGCGTCGACCTCAGCGAAGAAATCCCTGATCTCCGCGCCCACCTCGGCATAGACCCTCCTCAACGTGTCGCGTTCAGCACAGTTGTTACCGTAGACGCCGATAAGCGGGGCATCCAAGGGTTCGAAGTGCCTCGCCGTGAACGCCGAGACGTAGTCCCCCGCGTGGAGCACGAGACCAACACGCTCCTCGTTCAGCCGATTCACCGCCCTGTCTATCATGTGTATGTTATCATGGGTGTCGGAGACGAGGCCAACGATCAACCCATGTCCGCCTCCAGCATATCCATGAAACGCAGGTAAGCCTCATCCCAGCCCCCCGTCATCCCCGGCGAGTACACCTGGAGCTCCAGGCTCTCCGAAAGCACCTCCCTAGCCTCCGAGACGCTCCCAAGCTCGCCCAGAGACACGAACTGCACCACCGCGTTGCCCAAGGCCGTCGCCTCCACCGGCCCCGCGACGACCTGAGCCCCCGTGGAGTCAGCCGTCATCTGGTTCAACACCCTGTTCAGCGAGCCGCCCCCGATGACGTGGATCACAGGCGACCTCCCGCCAGTTATCTCCTCCAGCTGACCGAAAGCATGCCTGTAGTTGAGGGCTAGGCTCTCGTAAACGCACCTGATGTGCTCGCCGATGGACATGGGGGACTCCTGCCCCGTCTCGGCGCAGTAGCGGCCTATCCGCGGAGTCATGTCTCCCGGGTCATGGAACACGGGGTCGTTGGGGTCTATCAGCGACGTGAACGGCGGCGCCTTCTCCGCCGCCTCGTAGAGCTCGTCGTAGCCCACCACGGAGCCCTTCATCCGCCACTCCCTCAGGAGCTCCTGCTCGAACCATAGCCCAGGAAGGTTCCTGAGGAGCCTGAACGTGCCCTCTGCGCCGCCCTCGTTGGTGAAGTTGTTCCTGTAGACGGCGTCGTTTATCACCGGCTCCCTGACCTCCGTGCCCAGGAGGCTCCAGGTGCCGCTGCTGATGTACGAGAAGTCTTCACCTCTGGTAGGCACCGCGGCCACGGCGCTCCCCGTGTCGTGACACGCGGGCGCACAGACCCTCAGCCCCAGGCTCTCACCGAGGAACTCCCCCGGCTCCACGACGTCCGGGAAGATGTCCACGGGAATCTTCACAGCCTCGAGGAGCTCCTCGTCCCACCACATCTCATTCGGGTTGAACATCTGGGTAGTCGTCGCGTGGGTGAACTCTGCCCTCCTCCCCCCCGTGAACCAGAAGTTGAAGAGATCTGGGAGCCCCAGGTACGTGGCGACCCTCGTCAGCAACCGGCTCCTCGTCTTGACCAAGCTGGCCAGCTGGTACAGGGTGTTAAGCTCCAGAAACTGGACGCCCGTCCTCTCGAAGATCACCTTCCGAGGCATCCGTTTGAACACCCACTCCATCAACCCCCTAGTCCGGGCGTCCCTGTAGTGCACGGGGTCCCCCAGAAGGTTCCCCTTCCTATCCAGGAGCCCATAGTCGACGCCCCACGAGTCGACGCCGACGCTGGAGGCGCCTACCCTCGCCCGCTCCACGCCCTTGACGGCCTCCTGCCAGAGCCGCTTGACGTTCCAGCACAGGAAGCTGCCCCTCTTGACGGGGACGTTGGGGAACCTGTGCACCTCCTCCAAAGTGAAGCCATCGCCGCCGTACGAGACCCCCATGACGCGGCCCTGGGAGGCCCCCAGGTCCACGGCTATGACCTTGGTCATTCCTACCCTACGTCTACGTCTCCACAGATATGGACCTTTACACCAAGCTCGTGGAACATGGCCGCCTTGGCCGCCAGCGCCCTGTCCGCGGCCTCCGCGCTCGGCGCGTAGACCACCTGCACATGGTTGGCCTTGTGCCTAGCCATGAACTGATCCCTGGAGACGCCGTGTAGCACGGCGCTCATGATGGGCCACTGAGGCGTCGTCGCCTCCCATCTGCGCCGCGTCTCCTCGGCGGGCAGATCGACGACGGAGCCGCGGCCCAAGTCAACGTGCAGCACGCCGTCCATGACGAAGACCCGGCTCCACACAATCTCCCCGGGCTTGCTCTCACCCTTCAGCGTGCCGCCGCCGAGGGGGAAGTACATGGGCGGCTGCCGCTCGCTGCTGGCCCCCCTGTATCCGCCCTTGAAGTGGCTGGGGGGAGCCGATCCGCTGATGAGGAACACCCACACGTACTCGTCGCCGAACCAGTCGCCCCACCTCACGTCGTGGAGCGTATTCGCGGGGTCATACCCCATGGCAGTCCACACCCTGTTGGTGACGAGGCCGTCCAGCCCCGCGCACTCGTCAACCTCGTTGAAGTGAGGCAGAGCCGCCCCCGGATATAGCTCCTCACCGGTCTCCCCGTGGTAGACCGGCGGCCTCTCAACGTTGTTCAGCAGACCCTCCACGAGGTCGCTGGCGGGCGCCATATCCTTGAGGCCCTGCTGGTACTGGATGCCGATGAGGGCGCAGCCGAAGCCGTGGGCCATACGCACGGCTGCGACGTACATCTTGCACTGCTCCAGTATCTGGCGGTCCGTAAGCTCTGTAGCCTCGTCGGCGCCGGTGACGAAGGTCATGCCCTTGGCGTCGAGCCAGCCCCGGACCCTCTGTGCCTCCTCGTCGCTCACAGTCCTCATGGCGGCGACCAGCGCGGACTGGCTGAGCCTCTCCTTGTAGACTCCCAAGGCGTTTAGGAGCTCGTCCTCGATGATGGCGTTGTACATGCCCATGCAGCCCTCGTCGAAGACGCCCATCACCGCCTTTTCGCGCCGGAGCTGCCGCGCCAGGGCCTCACCTAGCCTGTACTCCTCTCTCGGCAGATTCCCCGGGTCCAGGTCCCTCACGTGGCTTGTGTCGTGGGTGATCCTGCCCTCCGTGAGCCACTGCCTGACGGCCCTCAGGAAGAACTCGTCGTCGAAGTCCTCACTCCAGACTGTGCTGTACTCGACACCCATCTTCGTGAGGCTCGCGTTGAGGTTGAGCATCCCGACGAGCCCCGGCCACTGGCCGCTCCAGTTTGCCATGGTAAGTATCGGGCCCTCGTGGTCGCGGAGCCCCGCGAGAACATGGTGGCTGTACTGCCAGACTGCTTCGGCTACTACGACGGGGGCGTCCCCGGGTATGTCTCTGAAGACGTCCATGCCCATCCTCTGGTTCCAGATGAACCCGTGCCGCAGCTCAGGATCGTAGGGGTGGCCCCTGAGCACGTGGTAGCCCTCCCTCTCGAAGGCGGCCCTTATCTTGTCCTCCATCTTCTTCTGTGCGGGCCAGCACTCCTGATTCGCGCTAAGCCTCAGGTCCCCGCTCGTCACCAAAACGATCTCGTTGGAAGCAAGGGGATCAGGCTCCTTTAGCTCGGGTAGAACGTATGAATCCATGCTATGAAGATGGGTGGCAAGGGGTGATAAAACTTAGTCTCGGCGCCCAGCGTGGTACAGTATGTCCCGGACGCTGAGGATGTCTAAACTAGTGGTGAGGCCCGGCGCGATTAACGTAGACCCCGAAACCACCGCCACGACGTCCTCTTCATAGATGTAGCCCTCCTCCAGGCTGTTCTCCACGGCCCTTATGATCAGTTGATCCCTGTCATCGGTCCACGGAATATCTAGAGGCTCAACCCCCCAGTACAGATGCATCCTACGGCCAACCCTCGGGTCCTTCGCGACGGCTAAGATCCTTGTCTTCGGCCTATGTGTGCTCACCATGAGCGCGCTGAAGCCGCTGCGGGTAACCACTATGATGGCTGAGGCCTCGACGGCCTCGACGGCTCGCGTAGCCAAGCTGCCGATTATGTTTGGCAGTAGGCTCCCTCTCTCCGATTTTTCTCTATGGGTTATCTGCTCCTGGACGACCCAGCCGATGTTGTTCATGGCTCGCACCGCCTCGACGGGGTGCTTGCCTATCGCTGTCTCGCCGCTGAGCATGACGGCGTCGGCGCCGTCGAGCAGCGCGTTGGCTACGTCGCTCGCCTCCGCCCTAGTCGGCCTCGGGGTGTGCATCATGGACTCCAGCATCTGGGTAGCCACGATCACCGGTTTCCCCAGCCTGTTGCAGGCGGCTATGATCTTCTTCTGTAGCAGCGGCACGTCCCACGGCGGTATCTCTATGCCTAGGTCGCCCCTCGCCACCATTATGCCGTCGCTGGCCTCGATGATCTCCCCTATGTTACGGACCGCGTCGCCGTGCTCGATCTTGCTTATCACTGGCTGGTCGCCCCCGGCGTCGGAGATGGCTTCGTTGACGGCCTCTACGTCCGACGCGTCCCTGACGAAGCTCGCCGCGAACCAGTCGCAGTCCATCTCGACGCCGAACCTTATCCCAACGTGATCCTTCTCGGTCGGCGGCCTCATGGTCAGCGACGCCCCCGGTGCGTTAACCCCCTTCCTGCTTGAAACCTCGCCCCCCGAGGCCACCACGGCGTCGAAGCCCTTCACGTCTTCGTCTATGCCCGTGATCTCTAGGTCGATGATCCCGTCGTTTATGAACAGGTGTCCACCGACCCCTATCTCCGTGGGAAGTTTGTCGTAGCTGACGCTCATCTCCCGCCTGTCTCCAATTCTAGGCTGGGTGGTGAAATGGATCTGATCCCCTTCCTCCAGGATGTAGGTCTTATCCAGTTCGCCTAGCCTGATCTTGGGGCCAGGGAGATCAACCATGATGCTGGTGTCACCGATCTCGCGGAGCCTAGCAAAGACAGGCTTCTTCTCCTCGGGTGTGCCGTGGCTCATGTTTATCCTGGCGACGTCCATCCCAGCCTTCACCATAGCCCTCAGCGTCTCCATGTCCTCAGAGGCCGGCCCTATGGTGCACACGATCTTGCTGCGAGTGAAAGGAGGGATAGTCATCTCACATATCGGTGGATGCTTGCAGGTTAAAAGCAACTCGCAGCCCGGAAGCCTTCAAATCCTCACACGCCAACCTTGTGTCGATCCCGATGCACGACATGACCTCAGTGGCCCCCACAGTCTGCAGGGCCCTAATGGTAAGGCCACCGTCTTCCGCCGAAGGCTCCTCGATAAACGAGGCGGCGGAATCCTTGAATCAAATCGATAAGTTAGCCGTGGTGGCAATCGACGCCTTCGGCGTCAGCACGTGGGAGAAGGCCAAGGAGAACACCCCAGCCTTCAACAAGCTGAGAGGCGTCCACGGCACCGTGATCAGGTCCGTCATGCCGAGCATAACACCTGTAAACTTCGCCACCATGCTCACCGGGGCGAGCCCCGAGACACATGGGATAAGAAACAGGGAGCAGCCCCTTAGGCACGAGACCATTTTCCACGTGATGAGGGAGACCGGCATGGTCTCCGCGACAGCTGCAAGAGCAGTGAGCAGCCTGGGCATACTGATCTCGCCCTACGCTGATAAACCGGGGCTGGCCGGGTCCAACCTCGACTCAGAGGTCACGGAGATCGCTTGCAGGATGATCGATGAGGAAGTGAATCTACTGTGGGTGCAGCTCCTGGACGTCGACGACGCAGGCCACTCATACGGGCCCTATAGCCTTGAGAGCAGGGAAGCCGCCGCCGAGGCTGACGCTAACTTAATGCGTATCCTGGAGGCTGCCCGAGTCCATGGTTACTCGGTCATAGTCTTAGCTGACCATGGGCAGCACCCGTCATCGGGCGGCCCGTATAAGGGAGTCCACGGCACCACTTTGCCAGAGGATCTGAACGTCCCCTTCCTCTGGGCCAGTAACACCGAACTAAGGGAAGCGCTGGAATGAGTAAAAGTTGAAGCCCAAAGCTCTCATAATTCACGGCCCCATAGGATGCGGGAAGACCCAGAGAGCCCTAGAGCTTGTTGAGAGAGCCAGACAGAATGGTTACAGAGTCCTTGGGCTCGTTAGCATCAGAGTCACCGATGGTGGGGAGACGATCGGGTACACGGGCATGGACCTCGCCTCCGGTGCAAGGTTCCCGCTGGTCAAGCTCACCTCACTAGCAGAAGGTGAGGACTGGAGGAAACTCGGGGAATGGAAGTACTCGTTCAGTGATGCTGGCTTCGAAAGGGCCAACGCCATTCTCGAGGATGTCGCGGAGGACCTAGATGACGAGACCATAGTGGTGGCCGACGAGTACGGCCACATAGAGCTCCAGGGCATGGGTATCCATAGAGGCGTAACTAGGGTCACGGAGGCGCTGAAACGCAGCGGATGCTTAGTGGTCCTGTGTAGGACCGAGAAAGTGGACGCCGTCGTCGAGATGCTTCCCGAAGAAGCGAGTGTTCTCGTGGTGGAGGCGGATCGACCCGACTTCTGGCGGAGCCTCAGAGATTGGTTTAATTAAAACATAAAACAGAGTTTCCTCACAGTCTCAGCATATGGAAGGTTCACCTTTGGAGTATGACAAGATACTATCCGACATATTAGGCAGGAAGGACTTCCTCGTCGTCGGCAAGAACGTCGTCAGGACGGACGCGCTGGATAAGGCGCTTGGTAAGACTAGGTACACGGCCGACTACATACCGAAGGGCACGACCCTCCTTAAAGTCTACAGAAGCGCCGTACCCCACGCCCTGATAAAGAACGTCGACACAGCCGAGGCCTTGGAGGTGCCCGGCGTCGAAGCGATATACACCGGCGCCGATGTGACGGGCAACAACCAGATAGGTTACGCTCTGCCCGACCAGCCTTTCCTCAACGACGAGAAGGTCCACTTCATCGGTGACCCCGTCGCCCTGGTCTGCGCCAGAGACGAGTACGCGTTGGAGAAGGCCTTCCAGAAGATTAGCGTCGAGTACGAGGAGCTGCCGGCGATGCTTGACATCGACGCCTCTCTCTCCGAGGACGCGGTCTACATCCATGAGGGCGGGAACATAGCGCTCACCACCAGGATAAGGAAAGGAGACGCCGAGAAAGGTTTCAGCGAGGCAGATGTGGAGGTAGAGGAGACCTACTGGAGCCCCTACCAGGACCACATGTACCTCGAGACGGAGGCCGCGTACGCCGTCCCCGAGTCAGGCAAGGTGACCGTGATATGCAACGGCCAGAGCCCGTTCCTCATCAGGGAGAAGGTGGCCCACGTCCTCGGCTGGAGCCTCAACCAGGTGAGGATAATACAGGCCCTCACGGGCGGCGCCTTCGGCGGCAAAGACGATCAGGGGCCCGTGGTGTCGGCTTACGCGGCGTTCGCCGCCACCAAGCTAGGGAAGCCTGTGGCTCATGTTTGGGACAGGGCCGAGTCCGTCTCCTACAGCAACAAGCGGTTCCCAGCCAGGATCAGGTACAGGTCGGGTGCCACCGAGGAAGGCAAGGTGAACGCCGTGGACGTGGACATCACGCTGGAGTGCGGAGCCTACGCCAACAGGGCGCCGTTCTGGCTCTGGAGGCAGACGGCCCACGCAGCAGGGCCCTACGAGGTCGACAACTGCAGCGTGGACGGGCGAGCAGTCTACACCAACAAGGTGTACGGCGGCAGCTTCAGGGGGTTCGGTGACCTGGCCCTCCACTTCGCCGCCGAGAACCAGATGGACCGTCTCGCGTACGAGCTTGGCATGGACCCCATCGAGTTCAGGCTCAGGAACGTGCTCAGGGTCGGTAGCAGGACCACCTGTGACCAGGTTCTCGACCACAGCGTCGGCATAGAGCAGTGCCTCAAGGCGGTGAGGGACGCCTCCGATTGGGGTAGCCACAGGGAGCCGGTGTGGGAAGGCAGCAAGGTCCGGGGCTACGGCGTCGGCCTCGCCTACCATGGCATCAGCACCAGCCGTAGCACCCCAGACTGGAGCGCGGCCAGCCTCATCCTCAACCAGGACGGCAGCGTAACCTACCGCACCGGCATCGTCGAGCTAGGGCAGGGAAGCCCTTTCGGCCACGTCAAGATAGTAAGCGAGATTATAGGCGTGCCTCCCGAGGAGATACGCATCGAACTCCCGGACACCGACAGCACCCTCAACGCCAAGCCCACTCATGGCAGCCGCGGCCTCATGCTGGGGGGCACAGCTGCCGCCAAGGCGGCCCTCAGGCTCAGAGGGAACATGGTGGCGTGTGCCGCCGAGTTATTCGAGATTCCAGGTGAAAGAGTCCAGCTGGCCGACGGCAGAGCCTACGACAAGGAGGACCCCGAGACGGGTATCAGCGTCAGGGAGCTAGCCGAGGAGATGTACAACCGCGGCCACGACCCGGGCGCCTACGGCTACTTCAAGGCGCCGAAGCGGTTCTTCGACCCCGAGACGGGGCTGGGCGTCAACTACAGCGTCTACACCTTCGCCGCCACGGTGGCTGAGGTCGAGGTGGACACCGAGACAGGGGAAGCCGCCGTCCTACGCGTGTGGCCAGCCATGGACTGCGGCAAAGCCATCGACCCGCTGATGGTCGAGGGACAGATCGAGGGCGCCATAAGCCAAGGCATGGGCTTCGCCCTCATGGAGAACATGGAGCTCAACGACGGGCTGGTGATAAACCCGGGCTTCAAAGACTATATAGTCCCCAGCAGCATGGACACGCCCCAGATAGAGCCATGCATCATAGTAGAGGAGCCCTACAGGCACGGCGCCTTCGGCGCCAAGGGGGTGGGGGAGCCGGCGATAATCAGCGTCGTCCCCACCATCACGAACGCCATCCACCACGCCACCGGCCTCTGGTTCAACACCATACCGGTGCGGCCGTGGACCATGCACAAGGCGCTGAAGGAGGCGAAACCATGAGGCCGCTGCCCAAGTTCCAGTACCACGCGCCGAAGACGCTAACTGAGGCGGTGAAGCTCATGGACACCCTTGAGAACGCCAAGCCGGTGATCGGAGGAACCGACCTCGTGCCCCTCCTCAGGGAGGCCGCCTGCAGGCCATCACACATGATCGACCTGAACAACGTAACGGAGCTGAACTACGTGAGGGAGGAGGATGGCTTCATCTGCATCGGCGCCACGACGACCCACAGCCAGGTAGCTGCCAGCGAGTTGATGCGCAAGGCCCCGGCGGTCGTCGACGCTGTATCCCGGATAGGGAGCCCCCAGATAAGGAACCGGGGCAGCATAACGGGGAACCTCTGCAACGCGTCCCCGGCCGCCGACTCGGCGCCCCCCCTGCTGGTGTACGACGCCGAGGTGAAGATTGTATCCAGCGACGACACAGCCATAATCCCGCTACAAGAGCTCTTCGCCGGCCCCAAGATAAACAGCCTCGAGCCCAACGAGCTCGTCACAGAGATAAGGTTCCCTGTTCCTCCGGAATCGTCTTCTTCTTCCTTCAAGAGGATAGCCCGACGGAAGGCTTTCACGCTCTCAATCGTTAGCGCCGCTGCCTACGTCGAGATGGATGGCGCCGTATGCTTTGAGGGTCGGGTAGCCTTCGGCTCGGTGGCCGAGACCCCCATCAGAGTCCCCGAGGTGGAGGAACTCCTCGCCGGGAAAGAGATGGATAGTCAAACGATTTCTGAGGCCGCGGAGGCAGCGAAGCGGAGCGTCGCCCCCATCACCGATGTGCGAGGGACAGCGGAGTACAGGAGAGACATGTGCGGCGTGCTGCTTAAGAGGGCGCTATACACGGCTGTTGGGAGGCTGAGCTAACATGGAGGTCAGCTTCGAGCTCAACGGAGAGCCTGTGACCGTCACAGTCGAGCCATACGTCAGCCTATTGGACATGCTGAGGGACGAGATGGGCGTCAAGAGCGTAAAGAAAGGCTGCGAGCAGGGCGAGTGCGGCGCGTGCACGCTCCTGATAGACGGGGCCCCGGTGACCAGCTGCCTCGTCCTAGCACCACAGGTGGGGGGGAGGCACGTCACCACCATCGAGGGGCTTGAGAAGAACTCTTTGATGATCGATCTCAGGGAGGCGTTCATAGAGAACGGAGCCGTCCAGTGCGGCTTCTGCACACCGGGGATGCTGATGAGCGCCTACGCCCTGCTGAGGGACAACCCCCACCCCAGCATGGAGGAGGTGAAGAGAGGCATCGAGGGCAACATATGCAGGTGCACCGGCTTCACCAAGATAATCGAGGCCATACTCGACGCAGCGGAGCGTATAGCCCCTGAGTGACGCCGAGATAGTCGCGAGGCTCAAGGAGGAGCTGGACGAGGGCCGCCCCGCCGTCCTCTGCACCCTCGTCCACAAGGAGGGAAGCGGCCCAAGGGACCCGGGCAGCAAGATGCTGGTGACCTCCAGCGGCGAGGCTCTGGGGACCATAGGGGGAGGCGGCTTGGAGCGGAGACTCATCGACGAGGCATTGGATGCGCTGAGGCTGGGAGAGCCTAGAAACCTCCACTTCGCGATGGGCGTCCCTGCCCGCGAGGGAATGATATCTGTGAACAGCAAGTGCGGTGGAGAGGTGAAGATATTCATGGACGTATTGAAGCCGGAGCCCCGGCTAATCATCATGGGGTCGGGACTGATAGCGAAGGCCGTAGCCAGATACAGCTTCGATTGTGGTTTCCACGTCACCGTCGTCGACGACGCGGACACCGCCACGGCGGACAACTTCCCCGGCGTCGAGCTGGTGAACGACGCCTACCCTGGGTCTTTGACCCAGGTCGACATCAGGCCAAGCGACTACGTGGCGATGCTCCACGGGGAGACCGAGTTCGAGCTCGCAGGCCTGAGGCATACGGTCGAGGCGAGGCCAGCGTTCATAGGCCTCCTAGGCAGCGGGAACAAGGCGAAGGAGCACAAGAGACAGCTCAAGGAGGAGGGCTACGACCCCGAGACAGTCGACGCCATCAAGGGGCCCATCGGCCTCGAGATAGGCGCCGAGACCCCTGAGGAGATCGCGGTCAGCATCGTCGCCGAGCTCATCGAGGTCAGACGAGGCTAGCCCCGGGTCTCCCTCCAGAGCCTCTTGACTCGCTCGTAGTCTTCCGGCGTATCCAAGTCGACTGTGCACCAGATATCCGCCTCGATGTACCTGTGCTGGCTCTCATGGCGGTTCACGACGTCCCTCATGGTCTCCCCCTCCCCGAGCCCAAGTAACTCGTCGAAGAGGGGCTTCCTGAACAGGACTGGATGCCCTCTCCTGCCTTGGTGCACGGGGCTTACTATGAGCGCCTCCGGGTCCTTTATGAGCACACCCTTCATCTCCTCAAGGAGTCCATAGCTGAACCCGAAGGTGTCGCTTAACGCCATGAAGACCGCCTCCACGTCTGTGTCTAGGGCCCTGAGCCCCGCCCGGAAGCTCAAGGTCATCCCCTCATCGTAGTCCGGGTTGTAAACCGTCTTCGCTCCGAATGCCTCTACGAATTCCTTCACATCATCCGGCCTGTGCCCCAGCACTACTATAGTCTCGAAAGGTTTTAATGAGAAAAGGATGTGCTCGATGACCCTCCGATCACCGACCTTGAGCAGGAGCTTGTTGGCCCCCATGCGGCTGGACCTCCCCGCGGCGAGGACTACGGCGGCCAGCCTCAAGGGACGCACCTAGCTTCTCAGCTTCCTGGCGGCTGACTGCACTGCCTTGATTATGTTGACGTAGCCCGTGCAGCGGCAGTAGTTTCCCTTCAGGTACTCCCTTATCTCCGCCTCGGAGGGGTCCGGGTTCTCCTTCAGGAGGGCCTTCGTCGTCATGATGAAGCCGGGGGTGCAGAAGCCGCACTGGATGGCCCCCTCCTCGATGTAGGCCTCCTGTATCGGGTCGAGCTTGTCTCCGTCGGCGACACCCTCGATGGTCTCCACGCTCTTGCCGTCGGCGTCAACGGCTAGGACCATGCAGGCCTGCACGGCTTCACCGTCTAGGAGGACCGTGCATGCCCCGCACTCGCCGATACCGCAGCCGTACTTGGTGCCAGTCAGGTAGAGCTCGTCCCTGACGAGGTTGAGCAGCAGCTTGTTGGGCTCGACGTCGAACCGCCTCTTGCGCCCGTTTACGGTTATCTCTATCTCCATCGCGTCTACCTCCTCGCGGCCTCCATGGCCCTAGTCACGGCGTCCCTCGCCAGCGCCTGGGACGTCCTCTGCCTGTACTCGGGTGGAGCCCTCCTCCAGCGTTCCCTAGGCTCGACGCAGGTAGCTACTAACTCCACTGCCTCATCCATCGCATCGGCCGACGGCTCACTGCCCTTCAGAATATTCTCTGCTAGGACTCCCCTGATGGGTGCAGGGCTGCATGCCCCGAGGGCGATGCTGCAGTGGTCTATCTTCCCGTCCTTCAGAGTGACGACGGCGGCGACGTTAACCGTGGCGACGTCCAAGGTCGTCCAGCCTATCTTCTCGAAGGCGGAGCCCGCCCCCTCTGGGAGGGGGGGCACCGTGAACCCTGTGACCAGCTCGCCCCGCTCAAGCCACACCTCACCCCTCCCGTGGAAGAACTCAGCGATAGGGTACTCCTTTGCCCCGTCCTTGCTGTAGACGTGGACCTTCGCATCCACGGCCAACAGGGGCGTCGCCATGTCGGCGCTGGGGCTGGCGTTGCAGATGTTGCCGCCGATGGTCCCCAGGTTCCTGACCTGGACCGAGCCCACGCTCCTCGCGGCCTCGCTCAGTAGGGGGAGCTTCTCATTGATCAGGGGTGAGAGCTCGATGGCTCGCAGCTTCGCCAGGGCACCGATGTGGACCCCTTCGGGGGTATCCTTGATGCAGGCGAGCTCGGGTATCCCCTTTATGTTGACTATGTGCTTGGGCTCGACCCTCCTATGCTTCATGTGGGGGAGAAGGTCGGTGCCACCGGCGAGTACGTGTGCGTCCTCCCCGTACTTCTCCAGGAGCTCCACGGCCTCGTCGAGGCTCTTAGGGGCGTGGTACTCGAACTCGATGGGCAGTATGTGGGTGTTTACCTTGTTGACGTGTATCCTCTAACCCTCCTTCTCCTTGAGCGCCTCAAGTATCCTGATGGGGGTGATTGGGAGCTGGAAGAACCTGACCCCCAAGGCGTTCTGGATGGCGTTCGCGATGGTCCCGGCGACCGGGTTGAGGGCTCCCTCGCCGATGCCCTTGGCCCCGAAGGGCCCTGTGGGCTCGTAGGTGTCGGCGAAGAACACCGTCATGTCCTTCAAGTCTAGGAGGTCGCAGGTCGTCGGGACCTTGTAGTTGGCGACCGAGCCCCCGTTCACGAGGTCTCCGCTCTCGGGGTCGTAGGGCGTGTCCTCGAGCACGGTCATGCTCCAGCCCTGGGCGAAGCCCCCGTGAACCTGGCCGGCGGCCAGCTGCGGGTTTATCACAGTGCCTATGTCGGCTCCGGCGACCACCCTGAGGAGCTTGACCTTCCCCGTCCAGGTATCCACCTCGACCTCGACGAAGTAGCCCGTGAAGTGGGGTGGGCAGCTGGGCTGCCTGTAGCTCTCAAGGGCCGCCACGGTGCCCCAGTTCTTGTGCCGGGCAGTCTCGGCGATCTCCCTGTAGCTTACCTCCCTACCCTCGATGCCCTCTGCGTAGACGAACGTGTCGCCGCTCTCCTCGTCGAGGCGTATCCTGACGGCGTGGGGGTAGGCGTCGAGTAGCCTGCCGGCGAACTCCCTGATGCCCTCCTTCACCTTTCCGGCGACTTTGAGGGCGGCCCCTCCGCCGCTGTAGACCCCCCTGGAGGCGTGGGTGCAGACGTCGTAGATGGTGGTGCCCGTGTCCGCACGGATGATGTTCACTTTATCCGGGGGGACACAGAGCTCCTCGGCAATGATCTTGATGTGGGCGTCCTGTGTGCCGCAGCCATGGTCCATGAGGGCGGAGACGTAGTCGAAGGTCCCGTCCTCGTTCATCTTGAGCATGGCACCACCGAAGTCGACGATGCTGCTGGGCACTGGCGCCCCAGCGCTGCTCGTGTGGAAGCCTCTGCCAACCCCCCAACCCTTCCTGTACCTGCCCGTCTGCTCCTCTGGCTTGGTCCTGTTGTACCAGTCCACCATCTCGGCGCCTTTGGTGAGGATCTCCTCGACGCCGCAGCTTCGGATGATGGACTTCACCGTGGGCCCCTGACCCCAGAAGAGCTCTCCTTCGCCGATGAAGTTCTTCAGTCTAAAGTCGAGGGGGTCGACGCCGATCATACCCGCAAGCTCGTCCATCATGGTCTCCACGACCCAGGTCGTCTGGGGGTTACCGTAGCCCCTGAAGGCGCAGCAGGGCACCTTGTTGGTGTACACGGCTTTACCGACGTACTCTTTATACGGAAGCCTATAGAGACTCACCCACCAGCCGACGACACATCCCAGCAGGGGGTAGGCCTGTATCTGGTGAGCGCCGATGTCCAAGTAAGCCTCCATCCGGCCTCCTGCCAAGGTGCCGTCCTTGAAGGCTCCCAGTTTTAACTTGAATATGATCTGATACGCGCAGTGGTCCCTGATATCCTCCTCCCTAGTATAGCAGAGCTTGACGGGGCGCTGGCTCTTAAGCGCCAGGCCCACGGCGACGTTTACCGGGGGGTTAACGTGGATGCTGGAGCCAAAGCTCCCGCCTAGGGCGACCTTGTAGACCCGTATCTTGCCCATGGGTATGCCGTAGATATCGTGGATGAGGAGCCTGGTGTTGTGTATCGTCTGGGTTGTGCTCCAGATGCTCACCCCGCCGTCGGGCTCGGGTCTCACAAGCACCGACTTGGTCTCAAGCTGGTTGTGATACCGGCGGTTTGTGCGGTATGTCCTCTCGATGACATAGTCAGCGGCCTCAAGGCTCGCAGGGTCTCCCTCGGTGATCTCAAGCTGGCAGCCGATGTTGTTCTTCACGTCGAGGAGGTCGTCCTCCAGATAGATCTGCTCGTGGATCAGGTCGGCACCCGGCTTCATCGAGTCAAGGGCGTCAAAGGATGCACCAAGAACCTCGTATTCAACCTCCATGACCTCCAAGGCCTTCTGGGCCTCCTCCTCGGACTCGGCGGCGACGGCCGCGATAGGCTCTCCGACGTAGTGTCCCTTCTCAGCGAGAACCTTCCAGTCCTTGTACGTGGACGAAGGGACGCTCACAAGCCTAGGGCAGTACTTCACATCGGGTATCTCGCTTGGCGTCAGTGTGACGGCCCCCATCGCCTCGGCCTTGGACACGTCTATGAACTTCACCTTCGCGTGGGCGTAGGGGCTCTTCAGTATCCGACCGTACAACATGTTGGGGAAGGCCATGTCTGAGGCGAATATCTCTCTCCCAGTGACCTTCGCTACCCCGTCCTGCCTCGGGGTGTCCCTCCCCAAGACCTTAAACGCAGGTTTACTTGACATCGGAGAATAGAGGGTCGGCGACGGGTTAAAAGAATAGTCCCGGCTACCCTTCGAGGGGCGTGAGGGTGTAGTTCACCTCCCGCACCCCCTTCACGGTCTTGGACCTGGCCACGAAGTTCATAACTATCTCCGAGTCGCCTTTAACCAGGAATATCTCGATGCAGAGCCCCTCCTCGATGTGGAGGTGCATGTTCCCGAAGATGATGTCGTCGAACCCGTTCCTGAGGTCCATTATGCCTAGGTGGCTGCTGGCGCTCTCCTTCTCGGATATGATGGTCACCGTGGACATCACCTGCCCCCTCTGCCTGCTCTGGAGCGAGAACTGGCTAAGGCTGTCCCTCACGGCGAGCCGCAGAGCCTCGGACCTGCTCGAGAACCCCAGCTTCTCCACGAAATCGTCCAGCCTCTCAAGCAGCTCCGATGTCAGGCTGACGCTGATAACGGTCATGGTTTAATAAAAAACATTCATATTATTAATAATTTCTAATAAAAAACAGCCGATCCATAGCATTAACTTAATAAACCTTCGGTCGGCGAGTAGAAGGAAGTCGGCTGATAACATGCCAGACCACAGCCACGAAGAACACGACTGTACCTCCTGCGGCCTCGATCACAGCAGCCACAACGAAACTCCCAGCGAGGCATGTGCATCATGCGACGTAGGTCCGGGGCCGGCGTGCACAACCTGTGAGTGGGGCCAGGAGTCGTCACACGGTCACTCCCACGAGAAGGGGGGGTGGAGCGCCCTCATCGCGGCTGGCTTAGCCATCGCCATAGGCATCGCACTAGAGACTCTAGGGGTG
>Ga0272441_10008193_pt1 | contig 16654 bp, 15 predicted proteins | sample SSMProp6N_FD_193582 | JGI IMG/M metagenome (GOLD analysis project Ga0272441, IMG submission 193582) | Marine sediment archaeal communities from Little Sippewissett salt marsh, Falmouth, MA, United States - SSM-Prop-6N | ecosystem: Environmental > Aquatic > Marine > Wetlands > Sediment ...
TCGAGTCCTGTTGACGGCGTTCTAATTCCAAGTTTTGATTTTTTAGAAATTTCCATGAATATAAGAGAATGCAATAGCACGCCGTTTGTCATGAAGGTTTTGTATCTGGCGATCGTTGAAACTCTGATAGTGTTCTTTCAACGGTGGTATCTGGGGCACACATCTTATTGATATCGACTACCATTTGAACGGTATCATCACTTTCCTGAATTTTCACAAACCCGCCGCATGTCTCATAAAAATTAATGGTTTTAGGGTCTTTTTTTGCATCGACTTTGATAAATCTGCATCCGATATATGGGCATACCCGGAATGCGAGTGGATGGGTCTCCCCTTCCCTTGAACCCCTCCTGTTTTGTGATAGTTGTCATAATCGGATGAAGAAGAGATAATTTTTGATGATACTGTAAAAATATAGTCAAAAAATCATGAAATAAAAAGTCTTAATTATCGTATTAGTATAGATTAGAATAGAAAAAAGACGTATAATAATATGAATTATACTGCAATTAATTGAAAAAACTGGTGCTTTCTACCTGTATAACTGAAAATAACTTTGGATAAGATAAAAATGTTTGAACAGACCTTCAGAAATATCGACGATATCCTGTGGAAAGATTCTGGTGCCGACAGTGAACTTGACTATGTGGGACAGACTTCATGGGTTCTTTTTCTCCGCTACCTCGATGAGCTTGAGAGAACACGGGCCGACGAGGCGGCATTAAAGGGAGATAGATATGAGTTTCTTCTTGATGAAGAGTTCAGGTGGTCGAACTGGGCGATGCCGAAAGGTCCTGATGGGAAACTCGATCATCACAAGGCGATGACCGGGCCGGATCTTGTGGATTTTGTGGACGACAGACTATTTCCATATCTTGCGGAATTCAAGCAGAAGGCGGATGGTCCGCAAACCATCGAGTACAAGATTGGCGAAATATTCTCAGAGCTCCAGAACAAGGTGAAGAGCGGATACAATCTTCGTGAGATTCTGGATTATGCCGACGAACTGGAGTTCAAATCTTCAAAGGAGAAGCATGAGCTGAGCAGCCTGTATGAAAACCGAATCAAAAATATGGGAAATGCCGGGCGAAACGGAGGGCAGTACTATACACCGAGGCCGCTTATCCGTGCGATGGTTAAGGTTACAGATCCTCAAATCGGCGAGAAGATATATGACGGGGCGGCGGGTTCATGCGGTTTCCTTTGCGAGTCCTACGATTATCTCTGCAAAAATATGGATAAGACGACGGAGAACCTGAAAATTTTGCAGGATAAGACGTTTTACGGGAAGGAGAAGAAGAATCTCGCGTATGTGATCGGGATTATGAATATGATCCTTCACGGGATCGAGGCTCCGAACCTGATACATATCAATACCCTGACCGAGGATATCAGGCACATTCAGGAGAAGGACCGTTATGATGTAATACTGACAAATCCCCCGTTCGGCGGGAAGGAGCGAAAGGAGATCCAGCAGAACTTCGATATCAAGACAGGGGAGACGGCGTTTTTATTTCTCCAGCATTTCATTAAGTCCCTGAAGACCGGGGGAAGGGCGGCTGTGGTTATCAAGAATACGTTTTTGAGCAATACGGACAATGCGTCGGTGAGCCTCAGGAAGCACCTGCTTTCGACCTGCGATCTCCACACGATCCTCGATATGCCGTCGGGGACGTTCCAGGGTGCGGGCGTGAAGACGGTGATTCTCTTCTTCAAAAAGGGAGAGCCGACGAAGAATATCTGGTACTACCAGCTCAATCCGGGGCGGAACATGGGCAAGACAAACCCGCTGAACGACAACGACCTAAAAGAGTTCACCGGACTCCAGCCGGAGAGGCCGGAGACGGAGCGGTCATGGAATTTCGATGTTGTGGATATCAACGAGGATACATTCGATTTGAGCGTGAAGAATCCGAATCTGCCGGAAGAAGCACCGCTCCGAAGCCCGGAGGATATCCTTGCCGAGATGGAGAGGCTTGATTCGGAGACGAACGCCGTTTTGAAGTCGATTAAGGGTCTGTTATGACGGGGGACGGGATGACGCCTGATATGGATAACAAAAAACTCGTTAGAAACAGCACCGCTGAATTTTTGATCTTTACAGCAGAGGGTGGTGAAGAGTCAATCGAAGTCAGGTACGAAGAAGAGACGATATGGCTGAGCCAGAAGATGATGGCATTGCTGTTCGATGTCAATGTCAGGACGATAAACGAGCACCTGAAGAATATCTTTGAAGGCGGGGAGTTATCGCATGAGGCAACTATCCGGAATTTCCGGATAGTTCAAATGGAAGGAAACCGCGAGGTCTCACGGAACATCGAATATTACAGTCTTGATGCGATAATTTCGGTCGGCTACCGCGTAAATTCAAAGAGAGCCACGCAATTTCGCCAGTGGGCAACACAGGTTCTCAGGGATTTTGCGATAAAAGGGTATGTTATCGACAAGAAACGGATGGAAAACGGAAGTTTCCTGAGCACCGACTACTTCGAGCACCTCCTTGCCGAGATCCGTGAAATCCGCTTAAGCGAGAGAAGGTTCTACCAGAAGATTACCGATATATACGCGACAAGCCTCGACTATAACCCTGATGCACCGACAACAAAGGAATTCTTTGCAAAAGTCCAGAACAAACTCCACTTTGCAATACACGGGCATACCGCCGCAGAGCTCATAATGGATCGTGCAGACAGCAAAAAGGAGAACATGGGGCTTACAAGCTGGGAGAACAGCCCTGACGGAAAAATCCTCAAAACCGATGTTACGGTTGCGAAAAATTACCTGAACTCCGGGGAGCTGGAATCGCTCGGGAGAATCGTGAACGCATGGCTCGACCTGGCAGAAGACCGTGCGAAGCGGAAGATCCCGATGACGATGGAGGACTGGTCGAAGCGTCTGGATGCATTCCTCGAATTCGATGAGAGAGATCTTTTGGAAGATGCCGGGGAAGTCTCCGCCGAAACGGCAAAAGAACATGCACTCAGCGAGTTTGAACAGTTCAGGGTTGTTCAGGACAGGCTCTATGAAAGCGACTTCGACAGGATGCTGAAGGAGACAAAAGAGGCGGAGGAAAAAATCGAAGGGGGGCCGGAAGAGTGATCCTTCGGGCGGCAGGAATACTTTTGGACTTTTCGGGGAGGCCTGAGGGATGAAAGAGGGCTGGGAAGAGAAAAAATTAGGGGAAGTCTGTAAAATTAGTACTGGAAAATCAAATACCGTAGATGCTGTTACTGATGGAAAATACGCTTTTTTTGATAGATCAAAGAAAGTAAAAAAAAGTGCAAAATATCTATTTGATTGTGATGCAATTATCGTAGCTGGAGAAGGACAGACTTTTTTACCAAAGTTTTATTCGGGTAAATTTGATTTACATCAAAGGGCTTATGCAATCTACGAATTTGATGAAGGTATTGATATAAAATTTATTTTTAAATATCTCATTCATTGCCATAAATATTTTGAACGAGTGGCTGTAGGCGCTACTGCAAAATCATTAAGATTAAGGCATTTTCAAAATCTCCCAATCCCAATCCCTCCTCTCCCCGAACAAAAACAGATCGTGGCAAAGCTTGACGAGGCGTTCGCCGCAATCGATCTGGCAAAGGCCAATATCGAGAAGAACATCGAGAATGCAAGGGAGCTTTTTCAGAGCAGGCTCAATGAGATCTTTTCCCGGAAGGGAGAGGGATGGGAGGAGAAGCGGCTTGGGGATGTTTGTAAACTGAAAAGTGGAGATAGTCTCACTCAAAAAGATATGCATCTTGAGGGAAAAATTCCTGTTTTTGGAGGAAATGGAATCTCTGGAACTCATAATGAGCATAATCTTGAAGGAAAAAACATTATAATTGGTAGAGTTGGTGCTTTATGTGGTAACGTGAGGTATGTTGATGAGCCAATATGGGTTACTGACAATGCATTTTTTATATCTGAATTTAAACACGAGTTTGATTATAATTTTTTAACATATTTATTGAATTATGTCGATTTAAGAAAATATGCAAGACAAACTGCCCAGCCAGTAATTTCAAATTCTTCAATAAAAAATGTATTATTAGTTTTTCCAGAATCACTCTCAGAACAAAAAAAGATCTTCGAAAAGCTTGATGAATTAAATATGCACTGTAGAGAATCCGAAGAAAAATACTGCCAAAAACTAACCTCCCTCGAAGAACTAAAAAAATCTATTCTTCAGAAAGCTTTTGCCGGAGAACTGACATAGAAGAAAAATAAGAGATGCAGATACAGGGATATCACTGGAATCTGTAAATACAAATTCATCCCTTCACTCTTTCCACGATCCTCCCGGAAATGCCCTATGAGCCCGAACACCGACGCATACAGAACACTCAACGAATCCGAGACCGAGTTTGAGTACATCGATCCCGCCCTCAAAGAGGCGGGTTGGGGCGTTTTGGATGGCAGCCGCATCAGGAAGCAGTTTCCAATCTCAAAGGGGCGGCTCATCGGGCAGGGAAAGAGAGACAGGCCGCTCAAGGCCGATTATGTCCTCCAGTATAAGAACCGGAACCTTGCCGTAATCGAGGCGAAGGCGGTCGATAAATACTATACCGAAGGTGTCGGGCAGGCGAAGGACTACGCACAACGCCTGCACATCCGGTATACCTACGCAACAAACGGAAAGGAGATCTACGCAATCGACATGGAGGAGGGAGTCGAGAATGACGTCTCCTGCTACCCGACACCTGAAGAACTCTGGAGGATGACCGTTCCTGAACCCGAAACCGAAGAGGAAGAAGAGATCGCAGACTGGAAAGACAGATTCGCCGAAATCCCGTTTGAAGACCGGAGCGGGACGTGGCAGCCGCGGTACTATCAGGAGAACGCCATCAACAAGACGCTTGAAGCGGTTGCAAAAGGAAAGAACAGAATCCTACTGACACTCGCAACCGGCACGGGAAAGACCGCTATCTCGTTCCAGATCGCATGGAAACTCTTTCACTCCCGCTGGAACATCAACCGCGACGGAAAGAGAAGACCAAGAATACTCTTCCTGGCAGACAGAAACATCCTTGCCGATCAGGCATTCAACGCCTACAACGCATTCGAAGAGGACGCACTCGTCAGAATCTCACCCGGCGACATCAAAAAGAAAGGCCGGGTTCCCAAGAACGGCAGCATATTCTTCACTATATTCCAGACATTCATGAGCGGCCCGGACGGATCTCCCTACTTCGGCCAGTATCCCAAAGACTACTTCGACTTCATCATCATCGACGAGTGCCACCGCGGCGGTGCAAACGACGAGAGCACATGGCGGGCGATCATGGAGTACTTCAGCCCTGCCGTCCAGCTTGGACTTACAGCCACACCAAAACGGGACGTAAACGCTGACACCTACAAATACTTCGGCGAACCCGTCTACATCTACTCGCTGAAAGAGGGCATAAACGACGGATACCTGACTCCATTCCGGGTAAAGGAGATCGCAACAACCGGAGACACATACACCTATACCTCCGACGACACCGTCATCGAAGGCGAGGTCGAAGAAGGCCATGAATACACAATCGAAGAGCAGAACAGGATCATCCAGCTGCTCGATATCGAAAAATACCGTGTCAAACTCTTCATGGATACAATCAACCAGAAACAGAAGACACTCGTATTCTGTGCGAACCAGATCCATGCCCTTGTCGTAAGAGATCTTATCAACAGGTATGCAGAGAGCAAAAATCCAAACTACTGCCAGAGGGTTACGGCAGACGAAGGCGGAATCGGCGAACAGCACCTGAGAGACTTTCAGGACAACGAAAAGAGTATCCCGACAATACTTACCACATCGCAGAAACTCAGCACCGGCGTCGATGCACCGGAAATCAGAAACATCGTCCTGATGCGACCGATAAACTCGATGGTTGAGTTCAAGCAGATCGTCGGAAGAGGAACAAGGCTCTATGATGGAAAAGATTACTTCACCATCTATGATTTCGTCAATGCACACAAACACTTCAGCGACGCCGAATGGGACGGCGAACCCGTTGAACCTGAACCACCAGTATACAGACCGCCAAAAGAGGGTCACCCCGGCGGTGTTGCAGAAGAAGACATAAACGAAAGAGAACACCGGAAGATGGTCAGGGTCAGGCTCTCCGACAACAAGATCCGCGAACTTGATTCGATGGTTAAGACATCCTTCTGGACTCCGACCGGAACTCCCATCTCAGCAGAGGAATTTGTAAAACAGCTCTTCGGTGATATCCCGTCATTCTTCAGGGACGAATATGAACTGAGAAAAATCTGGAGCCGCCCGGACACAAGAAAGGAACTCTTGAACATGCTAAGTGATAAGGGCTACTCGATAGCACAGCTTGAAGATTTGAGGAAACTTGTTCACGGGGAGGATAGCGATCTATACGATGTTCTTGCATACGTCGCCTATCACAGGAATCTTGTTCCAAGATTTGACCGTGCGGAGAATGCAAGAAGTTATCTGAACGAATATAATGACAGACATCAGGAATTTCTCAATTTCGTGCTTGATCAATATGTAAGGGATGGAGTCAGCGAACTGGACACTGAGAAGCTCCCGGATCTTCTCAAACTAAAATACAGAGCGATCTCAGACGGAATAAGTACACTGGGGGATGTTGGCTCGATAAGAGAGACATTCGTCGGATTCCAGGAATTACTGTACCAGCCAATAACAGAATTGTCTCAATGATCCAAACCAAACCAACACAACCCCTCCGACACGGGATACACGGGATAGATCCCTATTATTAATCTAAAAAAACATGAAAAAAGTTACAGACTTTTCAAAAGTATCCCGTGTCACCCGTGTCGGTTTATAAAGTGACCTGTCCTGATCCCTCTTCTGCTCTGTTCGCGGTGTTCGACCACTCGATCCCTTCGAAGACATGGACGCCCTTTTTCCCTGCGATCCTCCGTTGTCCTGTGGTCCTGACACCGAGCTTTGACAATTCCCGGCCAAGGACCGCATTGGAAACCGGGGCATATCCCCTCTCTTTGCAGAATGCCTGGTATGAAGCGAATACTTCATTCTTCCGGATATACCCGTCACTGTTCTCATCGAATGACAGGTGGTAGAACTCAATAACGGGATCGCTTGCAGATAACCAGATTTCACGAACCTCCGAAGGGTTCTGCCTCCTGATATCGCCCCTGAGTATCTCCTGAATTCGTCCGGTAACAAGATTGAGATAGCCGGACAGGTTCTCAGGGGTGAATGCACGCTCCTTGAAGTTCGGATCTACCCTGAATGAATTTTCAAAGACAAGGTAATACCAGCGAACCCAGAAGGCATCATCATCGATATCGTGGATCTTGATCGGCCTGTTGCAGCTGAACACCAGTACCGCGTGGATCTTGCCCGTATAACTTGCCTGGAATTTTCTCTCAATCTTCTGCGGATAAGACCCGGTCAGCCGCTTGAAGGCACCGGTGTGTTTAACGGCAAAATACTCCAGGTCATCGTGCACGTTGATCAGTTTTGCCTCAAGGCCGGAATGGGAAAACCGGCCTTCGATGATGCTCCTGAGATCTTCCAGTGAATAGTTGCCCTGGCCGAAAAAACGGTACAACAATTCGCAATACGAGGTCTTCCCGGCGTTCGCTTCACCTTCGAGAATATAGCTGATCTTGTATGGCCCGTGTCCCTGTGCCTGGAGCAATGCCTGCGCCGGAATCTGAAGGAGAATATCCGGATCATACCATTGAGACAGGATCTCCATGATCGGTTCAGCCGGTGCCGAAGGGTCATATCTCACCGGGAGACGATACGTAAACCTGTATTCATGTGAGTGCGGCAATAGATCGATTGCGTGAGCCGTTACCCTGATTACCCCGTTATAGACCGGAATCAGATCCTTACAGTTATTGAACGGATATTCCAGTTCCGAATGTGCCAGCAGTCTGAATTTCACTTCATTGAACACAGGCAATAATTTGAAGTTGGTCCCGTAGATGTCACTTTGATCTGCAAATTCCGATATCAATTTACCGATATCCCCGTTATCAGGCCGGTATATCCCTTTCTGGCGATCATATACGAATATCCGGCCGTTGAAGCAGACGATCTTCAACAGGTCACGGACATGCCACGATATGCCTTCATAATTCAGGGTCGGCTTTCCGTTGTACCCGGTGGATATGATCTCCGAATAATTCTGCCTGATATATTCCGGGATATCGAACGGTTCTTTGGCCTGCCTGCGTCTATGCTTTTCATGTTTCGTCTTCGGGGTCTCCCGGATATCATGTGAAAGGTCATCCAAATCGATGAACTCAGCGACCCTCCGCGTTTTATTTTGCATTGAGATTCTCCATGAATTTAAGCAGACCGAATATATTGTTCAACCAATCCTGCTGCGTTCTATCCTGTTTTATCAGGCATTCTGCTGTCTTTACCAACTGCGATTTTTTTCTTTGTCATATGATCTTATTAATAAATGTTACCTAAATTTAAATACTAAAACGACAATGGGCGATACAATTATCCGTATAATATGAAAAAAAATGAATATCCGTGTGAAACCTGTGGGGGAGTATTTTATTGAAAACAACCGGGAGTCATTGATCTCCCGTTGCCTCCCTGATTCTCCTGGTAAGGTTCCTGCCATGAGTGCCCATCCAGTAGAGTTTCTTACAACCGGGGCACCAGAAAAATGCCTCATCTTTCGTTGCAGGTGCGTAATCGGCCTCCTCGATCTCACCGGAAGTTGCAGGCCTGAGTTTCGTGTTGCAGATCGAACAGCGATCCATGCGGATCACCGGGGTGATCAGGCCGAGAGATACAAGCTGTCTGATCCCATCAAGCACGTCCTCGGATTCGATCAGGACCGCCATCTCCCCTCCCCTTCGTGCAAGCTCCCTGTCACGCGTAAGGATTATCCTTCCGCTATCCCTGGCAATATCAAGAATAACGGTATCCTCACGCCTGTTCCCCTCCGTCAGGCTGTTTGCACTGAATGTGTCATAACCCATGAAACGCAGGTACCGGGCAAGACTGCCAAGCATCCTGTCCGTAATAAAACGGCGTTCTTCCGGGGGTTCAGTCCCGCATGACATGCCAGATGATCTGATCACCGGATGAGATATGGTTTTTGGCGCAGACGGGATCACCTGGATTACAATGTCTCAAAGAAGCAGGCCGGAGACCGGCGGCACCTTCATCATCTGTGTAAACTGTTTGGAATTGCATGCCGGCACATAATTTTTTATTTTCATGTTGCAATGTTATTATGCAGGATCTAAAATACGCCTGAAAAGGAAGAATTTCAGTGTATGATAATCCTGAAAGTGGCATATGTTTTGTATTGGGCCCGTAGCTTAGTCTGGTAGAGCGCCCGGCTCATAACCGGGCGGCCATGCGTTCGAATCGCATCGGGCCCATTTAAATTAAATTCTTCCGGATTTTTTAAGGGATTTCTGGCCTGTGCGGGATAAGAGATATATATTGAATCCACAAAATTAATTTACCGGAGTGAGGTTTTGAGCACAAACAATAAAAAGAAGAAAACAGGGCAGGAAGCTCCTTCGATAATAAGGGTAAAACTCCCAAACCGTGAGAAAAATGAGATGTTCGCTGTTGCCGATCTGATGCTTGGAGCAAACCATATCAGGGTCAGGTGTATTGACGGTGTGACAAGAGTCGGGCGTATCAAAGGTAAGATCAAAAAAAGGGTATGGATACGCGAGGGAGATACCCTGATCGTCGTCCCCTGGGAATTTCAGGATGACAAATGCGATATCATATTCCGATACGTGAAGCCGCAGGTGGAGTGGCTGATAAGAAACAAATATCTCTGATTTTTCAGATTATTCCTGTATTTACGTGGGTCTGCCTGATAATAAGGCGGTTCACTCCTGTTTTCGTGTAGGTATCTGCGGCGGTTTCCGTCATTCCCAGGTATTCCGTCAGATAATATCTCCACGCCGTCGAGTAATCACGGTCGTCGTCCTTTGTAAACGTCATGGTGACCAGATCAGTGACAGGCACATCGCTGATGGTCGTGGGGGAAGCCGGGATTATTTCGGTCTGAACGGTTGTAATTCCGGTTGCGGTGGTGCGCTCGCCTGCATTGATCATGATCATGTTGATCAGGAGGGTGCTGGTATCCGGATCATAGAATGACCTGGGTCTTGAGAGCATGGCTGAGCCCGTATACAGGGGCTGGCGTTCGATGACCGCACCGTTTTCAATAGCGATCTCCTGGGTGTTGTCATCCGAATGATAGAGTATGAGCCCTGGTTGAAAGGGCTCAAAGCTATCGCCCAAATCCGTGCTGACAGTAAAGGAAGAACCGCCGTCTCCCGAAGGAATGATCTTCATCACCCCGCTGCCGACCTTCATCGTTGTTTCGGAATAGGGCACGCTCCTGTATGCGATACCGATCATATCATTTTGCAGTACGACCATGTTCTGCTCCATGTTCCTGAAATCAGTTGAGATCTGCTGTTTAAGCAGCATAGGATACCCGTAGAGGGTTACCATGCTGATGCTCAGCAATACGATCATCAGGATAAGTATGAACCCAATCGCCTCTGAAACTCCCCTGTGGTCACATTTTTGCATAAAATACTCACCTCTGCTAATATCCTTCTGAAGTGTAGGTTATCCGGTTCCACCCTGAACCTGTTGTGTTGCCCGTAATGCCGCGTGTTTCTCCGATGCCTGCAACAGTTACGGTGCTCGTCACTTCCCCGTCGGTTACAACAATTTCCTGGTCGGCACCCTCGCTCTCAACCCTGACATAATAGTTCCTGCCTGCCACATCGTCGGGGATGTCGAAGATGGTTGTAATCGTCCCGTTTTCAGGAGCGATCACATACAGGTCCACGATCCTGGTGCTCACCCCGTTGCCGATGTCCACGTACGCGTTGTAGGCAAGCCTGTCTGACGGCCCCCCGATGAATACGGAGTTTACGACAATGATCGTCACGGTCATGAGCACCAGAAGGATTCCGCTGATGGTCACGTATTCGGTTAGGGTGCTTACGCCCGATTCATGGCAGGTAGATCGATGCGATCTCATCGTACTCTGTCACCCCGTTGTTGAAATGTATCCCGACCCTTAGCCGGGTGAAAGACCCTATGATCTCTTCGGAACCTTTTTCATATCCGATGATCGCCCCCTTCCCCGAAAGAGCGAGTGCCTGCATATCGTCCCTGTAGATGGAATTCTCAAGTTCATCCTCAGCTGCAAACGATATGATCTCATCCCTGATGTCCCTGATATCGTTCTTTGAAAATTCGAGCACCCCTTCTGAGGTAGTCTGGCCCACGAGAACGAACTGGTTGAGTATTATTGCAAGAAAAACGATGCCGACGCTCACGAGAAATCCCATGATCACGATCCACTGACCTGATCCGTCTACCTTCTCCACAACGTCACCTCCATCAGCATCACCCTCTCGCTCCCAAGGCCTTTGAGTCTTCCCCTGACAAAACGGCTCACCTTTATTGCGGGTTCTTTCCCGGTATATACTCCTGATTCCCCAAAATCATAGCTCATCTCTGTCCCGCCCAGCATGTATTTTATGGCCGCCTTCATGCAGATGGAATCGTCAACGCACGTGGGCCTGTCGTTCACCAGTTGAACAAACCTTTCCGTGAATCCCGGAATATCATCACTGTTGATGTAACCCGCAAGCTCACTGTCTGCCCCGTATTGCGCCGGTGTGTCCATGACCAGGAGCACATCATATCCGATCTGTTCGAGCTGCATATCCGAGATATGGGATGCCGACGGTGTGTAGACGAGGGGTGAGCCCATGACAAAATAGGCCGTGATCAGCATGATAAGGCCAGCCGTGACTCCCTCGATCGTATACAGCTGTCCGGTGTCTTCTACCATACTGCCACCTCAAGCACCCCTGGAATCAATTCAGGCGCAACCGGTTCGGAACCGGTATATGATGCCCCCAGATTTCCGAAGATGAGAATGTCGCTGGTTCCTCCTGAAAATTCATAGACAACGTCGATCAGGCTTCTCTGGTCGGCGGGCAGGTACCCGGGATTGATCATCAATGATATATTGTTGCTGAACCTTCCTTCTTCACCGGGCGGTGTAAGGGTCGTTTCACTCCCGTCAACGAAGAGCCTGTACTTTTCATTGTTTAGTATGTCATAGTCAAAAGGAACCGGAGACGCCGCGTTGTTCCGGTAGAACCTGATCGATTCCAGTAACGTGGATGTACTGTCCCCGATGGCGAGCGGGGACGGGTTTGTTACCGTTGAGTTCAGGTATGTCTTCATGCCCGTGATATTGATCCAGGCGGGTTCAGCTCTTGGATCATAACGGTGGGCAGGGTTTACCGTGGGATCGAGGAGTACAAGTGAGTCCAGTGAAACGGTAAAATTTCCTGACGCCTGCCCTTCTTCCGTGGCATTGAATTCAGGGCGTGAGGGGGCATCGACAAGGATCTCCGGGGTATCCTTCACCAGTACCACACGCCTTATGTAGCCGTATTGTTCCGGGATCTTTCCTCCCGTCATGTTGATATTGTCTCCATATGAGAGCGAAATATTGAATGAATATGGAATCTCCCCGAAAATAATGCGATCCAGGTAATCGTCAGGGTACGTGAACAGATCACTGTTATAGAAATCACTTATCTTCGATGATGAGAGTATAAGGGGTGTTTCCCTTGAGACTGTAAGCCCTAACCGGCGTATATCTTCCTTCTGCACCGAAGGCATCTCCCATGACGGATTATCCGGGTCACCTGGATCTTCTGCAAGAACCACTCCCGTGCGGTATGCTACGGCATCATAATCTATGGAGATAGTGGATGATCCGATGAATATCCCCGGGAGCATTGAAATGACCATAATCAGGGATATGATGAATATGGTGAAACCGGCAAGAAAATCAAATGAAAGGACTCCCGATTCACGCGCCTGCATCATATCACCGGATCGCCCGTATACGCATCAAATACACCGACCATGATCCCATCTTCTGTTTTGGTGGTAATGGCAATCTCCCGTCCTGTGATGGTGATGGTGCGTTCGCCGTCGGCGTGACCTGTCCTCATGATCAGATTGGCCGGGTCAACAATGCCTTCTATATCGATTGCATCGTTTTCCAGGGGTATTTCCCAGATAAGGGGCCTGACCCCCCCGGAGCTTACTTCGTAGTACTCCTGGACATTATTCTCCACAGTTCCGAATATCCAGTATAGGGCTTTGCCGTCGGTGCCGGCATAGAGTCCTATGATTTTCATTATGCTACCTGCCGGATCACGGTGCATGTACTCCCGTGAAAAATCAGCAAACAGATCATGACTCTCTTCCAGGGAGATTGCAACCGGCCCTGAAATTTCTAGTTCTTCATGGGCATTGCCAAACTCCGGCCCTGTATTTCCATTATCATATGTGCATCCGCATATGGTTGCAGTAAAGATCAGGATCACCAACAGTGCCAGCGGAGTGATTGCCTGCATATCAATCAAAAGTCATTTTCAATTATTATGTTAAATAATTTCTTTAAGTGTCATCTAAACAGGATCGATAATAATAAGTATGTATTTCAGTGATCCCGGTGAGCCATGAATCGGGATCTTCTTTATGGATACCTTCACGGGGCCGTTGCCCGGGAATTCAATCATTGCAGTAACTCCCTCTGCCTGTGTCCCGTCTCCTGAAACAGGTATGCCTCCATCGTTGATGGCGGGTGGAATTATGGATTTATGCTTCCCGTTTACGTATATATCTTCAAGAAACTCTTTTTTCACACCCAGGCGATCTTCAGCGCTCTTGTTTATGTATACGATCCGTTCTTCTTCAACCGATTTTACCATCACCATTGAAGGGATATTTTCAATAACCGAGAAAAGAAAAGATTTCCACCGTTTTAGTACCCTCTCTGAATGTTCCCGTTCGGATATGTCCCTGATTACAAGCCTGTAACCGGAAAAATCCCCGATAATGTCATGAATAGGGCTGATGCTTGCTTCAACAGGGACCGTATTCCCGTCTTTTCTTTTGAACCCAAGTCTGACCAGTCTCCCCTTTTCTCCATCCGCGCTTCCCTCGTCACCGAAGAGGTCGAGCTTCTTCTTCCCGTGCTCCAGAAATGACCCGACGCTCTTCCCTTCCAGGTCCCCTGGGGTATATCCGGTAATCTCTGTGATCTTCGGGCTTACATAACAGAAGTTTTCATCTTCGTCCACATTGCAGATGACGTCATTGATCTCCTCGACAAGAGTCCTGTAGGTGTGCTCACTGGTTCTCAGTGCCTCCTCGGCACGCTTCTGTTCGGTGATGTCTTCAAGTATTATGGTTACGCCGGGGCTTCCGTCCTCGAATACCGTGGGGATGATCTTGAACCTGAATATGGTCTCTCTCTCCACCCGGACAAAACGTATCTCCTCGACTGTTTCGCTCCCCTTAATCCCTTCCTCAAGTCTTTCTCTTACCACCGGGTGGTCAAACGCCGCGAGGGGGGACGATCCAATCTCCTTTCCAATGATCGTATCTTTTTCTTTGCCGGTGAAACGGGAGACCTCGTCATTGATCTGGATAATTCGAAGTCCGCTGTCGAGCACTATTACCATGTCCTTTGTAAAATCCAGCATCGCAGACATGGGGACTCTCTGGGAGAGATAGAATACCTTTGCTCTCCCGTAGGTATTCATCTCTGCCTGCCCCGAGACGAGCAGCATGTCGAGATAGCGGGATACCGTATTCCTGTTGATCCCGGTGGCTTCGGCAATGTCTGTAACAGACATGCCCCTGGGATTGGATTTCAGCAGTTCCCTGACTGAAGAAGCGCCTTCCGGGTAGTTCATCTGTAATTAATATAGTTGGTGACATTAATGCTTTTCTCATTGCCGTCTGAAATTGCACATGACAATGCACAGTTCAATGCCAAGCAATAGCAGGAAACTTTATATGTTGGTATGTAGAATATTTATTGCCAGATGAAATCTGGTCACCTCTACAACTTTATCCCACTGGCTGGGGAGCGGTGGGAAAAGGGGAAAAAGTAGCATAACACCAATACAACAAAGGGATTTGGGGAGAATCCCTTCTCATTTTTATCAGAATATGCTGATTTTGGTCTTGTAGAAATCCTCTTGGTATGATGTTTTTTCTGTTCCTTCAAGATTCCATGCAAGGTGATGCAATCTTAACATAACCGGATGAAGAAGATTCAGTGAAATTAAGAAGATGATTTTTTGTTTCCGGAAAGGATTTCTACAGAGCCGAAATATTTTACTTCCGCGGCAATTTTATGGAAAATACAGTACCTTCGTATTCTGCCGCCTCGATCTCTATTGTGCCGCCGTGAAGCACCACGTACTCCTTCGCAAGTGTCAGGCCAAGCCCTACCCTGCTGCTTTCACAGGAGATACTTTCATCACCCAGGACTGAAAAAGGCTGAAAAACCTCTGAATATTTTGAAGGTGGTATTCCCATCCCGTTGTCGGTGATGGTGATGACATGGATATCTTCGGTTTCGGTGCACCCGATCGTGATCTCTTTAGGCGGGCTGTTGAAGATAATGGCGTTTGAAATGAGGGACTCCATGACGAAATAGAATCTTTTTGGGTCACAGCAGATCATCAAATCATCTTCATAATCCCTTGTAATCTCTGCTTCGCTATCAAATTTGTTCAGTTCTATTGTCCTCTCGATAAGGCGGCTGAAAGAGGTCATCTTTTTATTGATCTTTATATTCCCGTTTATCAGTGTCAGGTATCCTGTGATCGAATTGAGCACATTTTTCTCGATCTCTGCATTCTGAAGGCATATCTTAAGGTACTTCAGTAACTTTTCATCGATCTCCCCGTCATATTCGTTGATGATGAGCGTGAGATACCCGATGATCGGCTGGAGTGGCGTTCTCATTTCATGGGAGATGAGGTTGATAAACTCCCTCCTGCGTTCGTTTTCGTCCTGGAGCCTGGATTTTTCATCATCTTTTTTCATCAGTTCGGTGATATCAGACAGGGACCCCACCACGCCTGAAAGGTTACCGTTATCATCATAAAGCGGCCCCATGATAACCTTGAAATAATATTCTTTTTTATTGATCTCAATTATCTGATTGAACTCTTCGGATTTTTCATAAAGAACCACTTTCTTCAGGTGATCAGTATGTCTCTCTGCCACGGCGGGAGGAATACTCGTGACCTCTTCCATCTTCTTTCCAATGAACGCTGATCTTCCCAGCGGGAAGGGGTGCTTTTCTGACAAATAAAAATCGATGAATCTGCCGTCCGGGTCCATTGTGAACATGTTCGTATCCGAGAATCTCATCATCGTCCTGAGGGTTATTTTTGAACGGGCAAGATCGGCGTTCTCTTTTTTCAATGAACCGATATCGATGACCGTGAGTTCAATGCAGTCATCCATGTAAATGACCTCGCCGGATATGATGACCGGATGCCTTTCACCCGTGTTTGTCTTCAGATCGGTCATGAAGTTTGCGAAGAACTGCTTTGTGAGAACCAGATCCCTGAATCTGTTGAATGACTCTTCATCCCGGAAAATGCCGGATATCGGTTTTCCAATCAGTTCTCCGGGATGGTATCCCAGGATATCTCCAAAATGTTCGTTTGTTATTGCTATGGTCAGTGTCCCGGTTTTGCAAAGAAGTTTCGCTTCACCCGAGTGTTCGATGATCTCCCTGTACCTTGATTTAACGAGATCAAAGTTCTGGGA
>Ga0272441_10008195_pt1 | contig 16651 bp, 12 predicted proteins | sample SSMProp6N_FD_193582 | JGI IMG/M metagenome (GOLD analysis project Ga0272441, IMG submission 193582) | Marine sediment archaeal communities from Little Sippewissett salt marsh, Falmouth, MA, United States - SSM-Prop-6N | ecosystem: Environmental > Aquatic > Marine > Wetlands > Sediment ...
GCATGAACGGATACAGGCGGACGCGCCGTCAGAACCCCGTCCGGCCGATCGTCGGCTTGGCCGGCAGCGTCGCCGTGTTGGCCGCGGCGCTGACGACGCCGTCGCCGGGCGCGGACGCGCCGGCGGCGACGGGCACGGCCCCGGCGACGGGGGCGCTGTCGCAACTGGTGCCGATCCCGGCGACCCGCCCGACGCTGATGCCCGTCGTTCAGGCCGACACCGTCGAGCGGGCCCTGGACTACTCCGCCGACGAGCGGATCGTCCTGTCCGACGTCGCCGACGACAACAGCCGGCTGAACCACCCGGCCCTGTACCTGCTCCTGCGCCGCGCCGCCATGCTGCCCGACGGGACCGCGCCCTTCGACGAGGCCGAGCAGCCCAACCCCAAAGACCTCTGGAAAGACCCCAGGCGTTACCGCGGGCGCCTCGTCCGCGTCGCCGGGCTGTACGCCGGACGCCAGACCGACCTGACCGCCACCGGGCACTACACCCCCACCCGCTGGTGGGGCACCCGCAAGGCCTGGCTCGTGGACATCCACGAGCCGAAGACCGGACAGATCGTCCTCCTGGTCTTGCCCGAAAGGCCTCCGAGGATGGCGCAGGGCCAGCGGGTCCGGTTCGCCGGGCTGTTCTATAAGCGCGTCACGCTGCGCGAGAACCGCACCACGGGGGACCCGCGAAAGAGACACGAATACGTGGTGATCGTCGGCAAGTTCCTGGATCGCGGCTGGGGCGGCGCCGGGGGGCTGCTGGGCGGGATATCCCTGCCGGCACAGGTGATCATCATGGTCGCGGTGATCCTGGGGCTGCTGGTGGGGTTCGTCCTTCTCAAGCGAACGATGTCGCGCCCGTCGGCGCGCCGCCGGGCTGAATACCGCCCCCTGCGGTTCGAGGACGCCGCGGACGACCGGGCCGAAGCCGACGGCGTGGACGAAGAACTCCGCCGACAAGTCGGGGCCGCTCAGACCCGACTGGCTCAGCCAACGGACCCCAACGATGCCGATCACCAAGACGATTCGCGTTGACCTGCCGGGACGGGCGTACGAGGTCGCCGTCGGGACCGACCTGCTGGCCGAGGCCGGACGGCGCATCGCCGCGCGGGCCGCGCGGGCGGTGATCGTCACCGACTCCAACGTCGGCCCGCTGGTCGCCGCGGCGCTGGTCGAGGCGGTCGTCGCCGCGGGCGCCGCCACCGAGGTGATCGAATTCACCGCCGGGGAGGCCCACAAGAATCTCGACACCTATCGCGACGTGATGGACCGCCTGCTGGGCCTGTCGGACCCGCCCGACCGCGCGACGCTTCTGGTCGCCTGTGGCGGGGGGGTGGTGGGGGACTTGGCCGGATTCGTCGCGGCCACGGCCCTGCGCGGGCTGGACTTCGTCAACGTCCCGACGACCCTGCTGGCCGACGTGGACGCGTCGGTCGGGGGCAAGACCGGCGTGGACGCACCGGCCGGGAAGAATCTCATCGGCGCCTTCCACCAGCCCAAAGAGGTCATCATCGACGCCGCCGTCCTGAAGACCCTGCCGGACGCCGAACTGGGCAATGGGCTGGCCGAGTGCGTCAAACACGCCGTCATCCGCGACGCGGGCCTGCTGGACTTCATCGTCGAGAACGCCCAGGCCTTCCGCGAACGCCGCGCGGCGGCGCTGGCCGACCTGATCGCCCGCAACGTCGCGATCAAGGCCGCCGTCGTCGCCGCCGACGAGCGCGAGGCCGGGCAGCGCGCCCACCTGAACCTCGGGCACACCTTCGGCCACGCCATCGAGGCCGCGGCCGGATACACGCTCGGGCACGGTGCGTGTGTGTCGCTGGGGCTGGTCGCCGCCTGCGGCATCGCCGCCGGGCGGGGACTGATCGCACCGGCGGACGCCGATCGCGTCCGCGACGCCCTGGCGGCACTCGACCTGCCGGTCCGCTTCGACGACGCGCCGAGCCTGCCGGCCGAGGCCAAGGACACCAACCGCCTCCGCGAGATCATGGCCCACGACAAGAAGGCCCGCGCCGGCGTGGTCCGCTTCATCCTGCCGACGGCCCTCGGCGCCGCCGAGGTCTTCGACGACGTCACCGACGCCGAGGTGCGCGCCGCCGTCGCGGCGCTGGATGGCTAGAGACGCCGGCGTAAGAACTCATCGCATCCCCGGACCTTGGCCGATAAGGCTTCGGTGATCCGTCTGATCCTCAACGATGAGCACCTAGCCGGCGCCCTGGCTGAGGCCATCGACGGCAGCCGGCACCGCCTGTTCATCGCCACCGCGGACGTCAAGAACCTCCACATCCCCGGTCCGCGGACCCGCCGGGCCAAGAGCATCGTCGACGTCTTCGAAGGCCTGTCTGACTGTGGGGTCGAGGTCCGCCTGCTGCACAGCGGCGTGCCGAGCGGGCCGTTCCTGGCCGAATTGAAGGACCACGTCCCCTCGACGCTGACGATGCGGCGGTGCCCGCGGGTGCACGTCAAGGCCGTCATCGCCGACGGGCGCGTGATGTACCTCGGTTCGGCCAACCTCACCGGGGCCGGGCTGGGCGCCAAGAGCGCCCGGCGGAGGAACTTCGAGGCCGGCATCTGGACCGACGAAACCGCCCTGATCGATCCCGTCGCCGACATGCTCGACGCCATCTGGACCGGCACCCGCTGCGCCGACTGCGGGCGAAAGGCCCACTGCCCCGTGCCGCTGGAAGAACCCGCCCTGTAGCCGGAGGACCGGAGGGCCGGACTGCCGGAATACCGAGGCAAACACCGGAGCGTCCTGCCCTCACCGAAGGATTGCCCGGGTGGCCGCAAGTGGGTACGAGCCGGCCTCGTTGGGCCCGCACCCAGCGCGGAGCGTCGGCATGGACGTGCCGCGGGCCGGCCGGCTCGCGGGCCGAGGAAGGCGATCCGATACCGAACGCCGCCTGCCCAGGCGGGGCATGGCCCTGAGCCTACGGTGTTCACCTGAATTTCGTCGAGTCTAACTTGACAAGACAGGTTTCCCGAGCGTATAGTACACATGACTGACCGGTCAGTCAGAACGGCGTCGGGGCCGGCGTAGGATCAGGTGAGTTACGACCCTGGCACGGGCTGGTCGAGACCGACGGCCAATTGGCACTGCCCCCGGGCGCGGGCGCGCCCGAGAACGAGGGCACGGCGATGGATGATCGGAAGCAAGGCCGGCGGCGCGAGATCATGGCAGCGGCGGAACGGGCCTTCGACGCCCACGGCTACGCCACGACCACCATGGACGCCGTCGCCGACGAGGCGGGCATCTCCAAGGGCAGCATCTACAACTATTTCGAGAGCAAGCACGACCTGTTTACCCAGGTCGTGGTCTCCGTGGTCGCCGGCAGCGAGACCGAGGCCGCTAAGGTCATCGCCCGGAGCCCGCGCGCGTCGGAGAAACTGGCGGCCCTGCTGGACTACTGGTTCAGACGGGTGGGCCAATTCCAGCGGATTGGCAGGCTGGTGCTGGAGTTTTGGGCGACGGCGGCGCGGGAGGAGCGCGAAGGGCAGTTGTCGGTGGTTCTTCGCGAGTCGTACGGGGCGACGCTCCGGCTGCTGGGGTCGATCCTGGCCGATGGGGTCGCGTCGGGAGACTTTCGCGCGGACCTGGACGCGGGCGTGGCGACTCTGCTGATCCGCGCGATGATGGACGGGGTGATGATGCAGTTGATTCTCGGGACGGGCATGAGGCTGGACGAGCCGCTCCTGACGGCGATGAAGCAATCGATTCTCACTGCCCTGACGGCGCCGTCGGATCCCGGCGCCGCGGACGGATCGGGAGAAGGCAATGACGAAACAGACCGCTAAGGTTCCCCCGCCCCGACGGGGTCGGGTGCGGATTGTCCTGGGCCGGCTGGCCGGGTCGCTGGTGGTGTTGGCGGCCTTGGCGGGCGTGGTGGTCCTGGTGGCTTTGCTGCCGGAGAAGCGCCGCGACAAGCCCGCGCGGGCGGCGCCGGCGGTGAACGTCAAGGTTCGGACGGTCCGCCCGCGGGCGGAGGTCCGCGATACGTTCGATCTGCACGCGATCGTCGAGCCGAAAAGCGTGGTGACGGTCTCGGCCGAGGTGGACGGCCGGATCGAGTGGGTGGGCCCGAGCGAGGGCCAGACCGTCGCCAAGGGCGACGACCTGGTGCGTCTGAACACGGACTTCCTCAAGGCGGAGCGCGACCGGGCCAAGGCCAAGATGGACTACGACCGCTCCGCGTACGATCGGGCGGTTCAGGCCACCAAGGGCGGCGCCGCCAGCGGCAGCCAGTTGGACATGGCGCTGAAGGACAAGTTGTCCAGCGCCGCGGCGTTCGCGCTCGCCGACGCCCGCTACCGCCGTGCGGTCATCCAGGCGCCGATGCGCGGCACAGTCGAGCATCTGCCCGTCGAGCCCGGCGAGTACGTCCGCGCGGGCACGCCGGTGGCGCGCCTGGTGAACGTCGAGCAGGTCAAGGTGATGATGAACGTACCGGAGCGGGACGTGCCGTTCCTGAGTGTCGGCGACACGGGGACGATCTTCGTTTCCGGGGTCTTCGAGGAAACGCTGACCGGCGCGATCGACTTCATCGGCGCCGAGGCCGACCGGACCACGCAGACCGCGCGGGTGGAAATGACCGTGCCGAACCCCCCCCGGACCATGCCGGACGGGGCCAAGCGGCGCGCCCTCCGCAGCGGCATCGTCAAGATCCGCCTGACGCGGCGGGTGCTGCATGACGCGATCATGGTGCCGCTCAGCGCGGTAATTCCCCTCGCCGAGACCAAGGCGGTGTTCGTCGTGGACGAGAAGGGGTTGGCCAAGCGCCAGCCGGTCACGCTGGGGATCCTTAAGGGCTGGGAGGTGCAGATCACCGGCGGGCTCAACGCCGGCGATGAACTGATCGTGGACGGGCACCGGTTTGTGGCGCCGGGTCAGACCTTGCGCATCCAGCGCCTGGATGCGGCGACCGCGTCGGCGCCGGCGACCGGATCGGCGACGCAATCGGCCGGCGAGGCGAAGTGAGGTAACGGGATGATTCTGTCCGACACCGCCATCAGGAATCGCGTGACGGTCTTCGTCCTGATCCTTCTGATCGTGGCGACGGGCGTGGTCAGTTACATCACGCTGCCCCGCGAGGCCGCGCCCGACGTGCCGATCCCCCTGATCCTCGTCAACACCACCTACGGGGAAGTCTCGCCCGCCGACGTCGAGACCACCGTGACGATGAAGATCGAGAAGGAACTATCCGGCCTGAAGGGCGTGAAGGAAGTCCGCTCGACCAGCGCGGAGGGCTCCTCGGGGATCGTTATCGAGTTCGACCCGGACATCCGCATCGAGGAGGCCCGCCAGTACGTCCGCGACAAGGTGGACTTGGCGAAGGGCCAGTTGCCGCGCGAGGCCGACGAGCCGACGCTCCAGGAAATCAACGTCGCGGAATTCCCGATCATGCAGATCAGCCTGTCGGGTGACATCTCGCCCTGGCGGCTGAAGGCGATCGCCGACGACCTGGAGGACGCCATCGAGAATCTTCCGGGCGTGCTCAACGTGGACGTTCTGGGTGCGCTGGAGCGTGAGATCCGGGTCGAGATCGACCCGGACCGGACGGCGGCGTACGGGCTGACGATCGCCGAGGTGCTCAGTTTCGTGCCGTCGCAGAACGTCAACATATCGGCCGGGGGGCTGGAAACCCCCGGCACGAAGTTCAACGTCCGCGTGCCGGCGGAATTCGCCGACCCGATGGAGATGATCCGCCTGCCGGTCACCAGCCGCGACGGCAAGGTCGTCTACCTCACTGACGTCGCCGAGGTCAAGGACGTCTACAAGGACCGCAAGAGCCTCTCGCGCCTGGACGGGGTCGAGAACGTCACCCTGGCGGTCCAGAAGCGGACCGGGGCGAACCTCGTCGCCATCGCCGACGCGGTCAAGGCCGTCCTGGACGAAGCCCGCCGCCGCGCGCCCAAGGGGCTGCGGATCGAGACCATCATGGATCAGTCCGACGACATCCGTATGATGGTCAGCGACTTGGAGAACAACGTCGTCACCGGGCTGATCCTGGTGGTCCTGGTGTTGATGCTGTTCATGGGGTTCCGCACGAGCCTGATCGTGGCGCTGGCGATCCCGCTGAGCATGCTGATCAGTTTCTCGATCATTCAGGCGCTGGGGCACACGCTGAACATGGTGGTGCTGTTCAGCCTGATCCTGGCGTTGGGGATGCTGGTCGATAACGCCATCGTGATCGTGGAGAACATCTTCCGCCACCGGCAGATGGGTCTCGGGCGGATCGCCGCGGCGAAGACGGGCGCCGGCGAGGTGGCCTGGCCGGTGATCACCTCGACGGCGACGACGGTGGCGGCGTTCACGCCGCTGCTGTTCTGGCCGGGGATCATGGGCGATTTCATGAAGTACGTGCCCATCACGGCGATCGTCACGCTGACCTGCTCGCTGTTCGTGGCGCTGGTGATCAGCCCGACGATCTGCTCGGTGGTCGGCGGGGGCGCCCGCCCGCGGGCCCCCGACAGCCGTTTCGTCGCCGCCTACCGGCGCCTGCTGGAGACGGCCTTGGCCCACCGCGGCGCGACGATCACGCTGATGTTACTGCTGATGGTCGCCCTGGTCGTCACATACGCCCGACGGGGCGCCGGCAAGGAACTGTTCCCGCAGATCGACCCGCGCAACGCCGTCATCAACGTCCGCTGCCCGCAAGGCACGAGCATCCAGAAGACCGACGACCTGGTGCGGATCATCGAGCACCGCCTCAAGCCGTTCGTGGACGCGGGCGAACTGAAGCACGTGTCCGCCAACGTCGGCTCGGCGGGGGGGTTCACTTTCTCGGGGCGCCCGACGGGGCCCCACGTGGGCAACGTCACGGTGGTCTTCCAGGACTACGAGGACCGCCGCCGCCCGAGCGCCCGGGCGGTCGAGGAGATGCGCCAAGCCGTCGCCGACATCGCCGGCGCCGAGATCAAGGTCGAGAAACAGAGGGAAGGCCCCCCGACCGGCCAGGCCGTCACCGTCCGCATCATCGGCGAGGACCTGGGCGAACTGGAGCGCATCAGCGACCGCGCCAAACGGATGATCGCCGACGTGCCGGGATTGGTCAACTTGCGATCGGACCTGGAGGCGACGCGCCCGGAATTGGCGTTCGTCGTGGACCGGTCCCGCGCGGCCGTCTGCGGCGTGACCACCAACGAGGTCGGGCGGTTCCTCAAGGCCCAGGTCTTCGGCGCCGAAGTCGGCAAGTTCCGCCAGTTCAACGACGAGTACGACATCACCATCCGCCTGCCCCTGCGCCTGCGCGAGCGGATCGAGGACCTCCAACGGCAGCAGGTGCTCACCCAGGCCGGGCGGTCTGTGCCGCTTAGTTCGCTAGGGCGGTTCGAGTATCGTGCGGGCCTGGGCACCGTTCACCGAGTCCACCAGAAGCGCGTCGTGACGCTGAGTGCCGACGCCGAGGGGCGCCTGGGCGAGGAGGTCCTGAAGGACGTCCAGGCGATCCTGGACCCCGCGGGCCTGGGGCAATTCGGCGCGTCCGACGTGGCGGCGAAAGACTGGCCGGCGTTCTGCGCGGCGTTGGCCGGCGGCGCCGGGGCCGCCAAGCCGTTCCGGGACGCTCTCGGCGGCTCCCTGGCGGCGTGGTTTGGCGGCGGGGCTGCCGAGGCGGTCCGCCGCGTCGCCGAGACCGGCGCCGCGGACGCCGACACCCGCGCCGCGATCGCCTCGGCCCTGAGCAAAGCCCTGGCGAAGCGCGACCTCTGGGACGAAGCGGACCTGGCCGGGGCGGCATTGACCGACGAGGCCCGCGATCTGCTCGCCCGGCGGGACCAACTCAACGACGCCCAGGTCCACCGCCTCAACCGCCTGGGCCTGGAGGCCGCCTTCGCCCCCTACGTCCGGCGCACCCAGGCGATCCGCTTGCCGACACGCTACACCATCGCCTACGCCGGCGAGAAGGAACAGCAGGACGAAGCCACCCAGTACCTGTTCGGCCGCGCCCTGCCTATGGCGCTGCTGCTGATCGTTATGATCCTCGTCGCGCAGTTCAACACGCTGTCGGCGCCGCTGATCATCATGGTCACGGTGATCCTGTCCACCATCGGCGTGCTGGTGGGGCTGCTGGTCTGCAACATGCCGTTCGGCGTCGTCATGACGGGCGTGGGCGTGATCAGCCTGGCCGGCGTGGTGGTCAACAACGCCATCGTCCTGCTGGACTGCACGCGTCAGTTGCAGCGCAAGGGCCTCGACGTGTGCGCCGCGGCGCTCCAGGCCGGCGTGAGGCGCCTGCGCCCGGTCCTGCTGACCGCCACCACGACGATCCTTGGGCTGGTGCCCATGGCCACGGGAGTGAGCATCGAGTTCGGGCGGATCAGCCTGGCCAATCCGTTGGCGATGATCAACACCCGAAGCGAGACCAGCCAGTTCTGGGCGGGAATGGCGATCGCGGTGATCTTCGGGCTGGCGTTCGCGACGATCCTGACGCTGATCGTCGTGCCGACCCTCTACGCGGCCCTGTACGGCCTGGCGGCCCGCTTCGGCCTGGGCGGGCTGAAAAAGGCCGGCAACGGCGAAGCGCCGCCAGACCTCGCCGTCGCGGAGGCCGGAACGTAACGATCAACGTGGCTGTCCCGTTGGGACAAGCCGCGGCGCCATTGAGCAAGTGATTTTCCCGAAAGCCTTTAGCGGTTCTATGCGCCCTGGGCGGTGTGAAGGCCTCCCGGGCGAACTTGCCCCCGGCCGAGGATCCAGGTTGACAGATCCCCGAAAATGGGCATAATAAAGTTGTTGGGCGAGAGGGAATCTGCCCGACAAACGGTGCCCTTGTCGCATCGCGGCCCGACATGTTGGAGGGATGACTATGAGGGATATCCTCTTGGTGGCCCTGTCTCTTGTCGTGTGCGCCATGGCTGCGCCGTCGCTGGGCGACATCGTCCCGGCCGGCGTCGACGACAAGGCGACGCTGGGCGACTGGCTGGGCGTGTACGGCTCCGAGGGCTACATCCTCTGCTCGTATGACGGCGTGGGCGTCGACAGGGCGTCCCTGCCGGGGTACGTTTCCGGCTACGGACTGACCGACGTGTCCATGTGGGTCTGGAACGATCCGTCCGCCTACCCGCAGGGGCTGCAGGACCCGGCCGACCCGGGCCACCGCGTCGAGGCCTGTTGGTACCGTCCGGATCCGTACCTTTGGTCGGTGACGCTGACGCCCGCGGAGACCCGCCAGTTCAAACTCGCCCTGTACTTCCTGGACCCGGAGAACAACCGGACCGCGACGATCACGTTCGCTGGCGCCGGGCTGACGGGCACGGACACGATCTGGCAGACTTACCCGGGCACGTGGCGGGTGTACGACGTTTCGGCCACGGCCGGGCAGGACATCACGATCACCTTCGACCAGATCGGCGGGCCCAACGCGGTCCTGTCGGCGATGGCGTTCGACCCGATCCCCGAGCCGGCGACTGTGGCGCTGCTGGTCTGCGGGGCCGCGGGCCTGATCCGCCGCCGGAAGTAGATCGACCGGAATGAACACCGCGGCGTCCCCGAGGCGCCGAACGATAGACAATGTCGATGCCGCACCGCGTCGCAGATGGCCCGAGCCAGGCCGGCGACGCCCGCGGCAGGAGGGTGTGCGATGAGGGCAACCTGTCTATTGAGCGTGGCCGTGGCTGTCGCCGCCCTGGCCGGCGCCGCCAACGCGGATGTCGTGCCCGCGGCGGCCGTGGACACCGCCACGCAGGGCGACTGGCTGGGCGTGTACGGCTCGGACGGGTACATCCTGTTCTCATACGACACAACGTCGGGCGACCGGGTTGTCCTGCCGTCTTACGTCAGCGGCATCGGCGTCGCCGGCGCCAGCCGGTGGATCTGGGACAACCCCGACCCCACCGGCGACGTCCGGGCGCTGCAGGACCCGTTGAGCCCGTCGGATCGCGTCGCCGCGTGCATCTACTCCGGCGGCGGGGCCCCCACGGTCACCATCGACTGCTTGCAGACCGACCCGTTCCGCCTGGCGGTCTACATGGTGGACTGGGACACCTACGACCGGCAGGAGTTGCTGGACATCAACGGCGGGGGACTCAGCGGAACCGACACCGTCGGCGACTTCCACGCCGGCAAGTGGTACGTCTATGACGTGGACCCCTCGGCCGGGGCCACCGTCACCGTGGCCATGTACGCCGTCACCGGCGTCAACGCCGTCATGTCGGCCATGGCCTTCGACCCGATCCCCGAGCCGGCGACGCTGACCCTGCTGGCGCTGCCCGCCGCTGCCCTGATCCGCCGCAGGAGGGTCTGACCCGAACCGCCTCGGACGGGGTATAGCGCAGCACCCAAACGCTCAAATCCTGCGCTGCGCCCACCGCCACTCCGTACGCTCCGACGCACTGGGCGAAGGCCTGGCCGTTTCCCCCGCCGCTTTTCCTGAACCCTACCGGCCCGCAGCGCGTATACACTGACCGGCGCCTCAGTTTCCGGGCCGGGGAGCATCTCATGGCGACACCGACGCTGGGCATGGCGGGACTGGCCGAATACGTCGCGTGGCTCACGCTGATGATCGCCTTCGGCAGCCTGCTGCTGGCCCTGTTCCTGACGGTCCTGAGCCTGGCGCGGCGATCCTGGATACTGGGCCTCGTCGCGTTGGCGCTGCTGGCGGGATTCGGGGTTTGCTTCGCCCCGTGGACGTCCCTGGCGCCCTATCCCGGCGGCGATTCGGATGTGATCTACTGGATGTCGTTGTGGCGCTGGCTTACGGTCTTCTGGGCATTTCTCGTCGCCGGGGCGTGCGTTTCTGTTGTCGTAGCCTGTTCAGCCCGACGGAAGAAAACGGAAACGCGGCAACCAGAGTGAGCATGCGCTCCTACTTCTTCTTCGCCGCCTCGCCGGCCGCGTCGAACAGGGCCTGGGTCCGCGCTGCCCAGCCCGAGTACGGCCAGAACAGGTTCACGTCGCCGGTGGCCTGGCTGTAGCCGATGCGGTGCCAGCGGGTCCGCTCGTCCAGAACGGCCTGGCAGCGGGCGGCGACGTCTTTGGGCAGGGGGCAGGGCTTGGCGGTCAGGAGTTTTTCGAGGACGATGCGGGCCTCGCACTCCTGGATGTTCTCGCGGATCAGTTGATATCGGATGGTGGGCACGGCCCCGTCGGGGCCGGGGTAGAACAGTTGGTTGGTCGTGCAGCCCTTGTTTCCGCCGCCGACGTTGGCCGAGTGGGGGAAGCGGCTGTAGAGCGTGCCGCGACGGGACCGGCCCTTGGCCGGCGCCGGCCAGAAGTCCGCGCCGATCTGCCCCATGCCGCGCCGGTCGGCGAGGATCACCTGCTCGCACATGGTGCGGAAGCGGGTGAACCCGGCCGGGTCGTACGTCAGGCGGTCCAGCCAGGTCCACAGCGTCCCCGACCCGCCGGCCGTGTACTTCCATCCGTACACGCGGCGCTTGTCCGGGTCCCAGTTGCTCCACTGGCCCCAGACGCTGGAGATGTACTTCACCGGCACCTTGCCGCCCGTGCCGGCCATCACCTCCCCGCCCCGGGGCCAGTGCCGATGGGCCTCCCAGGCGACCTTGGGCAGGATCTTCCGGAACACCTCGACGGTGGGCTTGTCCGGGTAGCGGTCCGAGCCGGTGCCCAGGAGCATCCGGTCGCCGAGCCCGGCCTTGTCGAGGATGCCCTTGACGCCGGTCAGGACCGGCTTCCAGAAGGCCTCGGCCTCCGGGGTGCCGTTGACGGGCCCGGGGACGTTGGTCATCTTGCCGGTCTTGGCGTCCAGCACGGTGATCCGCGGGGCCTTGTGGAAGTCCGGCCACTGCCAGACGCACACGGGCACGAAGGTCGGCGTGAAGCGCTTGACGGCGGCGGCGACGAACTTCTCGACGGCCGAGAGATCGGGCGTGAGTTTCCCGTCGTCGCCCTTGTTCCAGACGACCATGGACTGCTCGTTGCCGTACTCGGTCTCGGCCGTGAGGTGGATGAACAGCACCCTCCCGCCGGTCTGTCCGATCAGGCGGAAACTCTTGTCCAGCAGGGCCAGGTGCTTGTCGGACCATAGCGGCACGCGGTAGTGCAGCGCGACGCCCTCGGGCGACTGGATCAGCCCGAACCAGAAGGCGAAGTCGGCCGGGTCCGGCAGCGTCCAGCCGGACAGGTCCAGTTCGACGGGGACCGCCACGGGCTTTTCACCGGCCGCGGCGATGGTCAGCACGCCCTTGTATCGGCCCGGGGCGGCGTCTTTGGGGGCCTCGACGGTCACCAGGACCGATTGGATGGCCCCGGGGGTGATCTCGAGGGGCAGTCCGTCGTCGGCGCGGGCCTTGTGGCGGCCAGGGGTCCAGCGGTCCCGCGGCGGCAGGGGGGGCGGGGCGACGGCGGGCGGAGCGGCGTCGAGCAGGGCGTCGTCGCGGACCGCCGATCCGTTGAGGCTGCACAACTTGCCGTAGCGGACCTTCACCGCTGAGGCGGGTAACTTCCGCCCGCTGGGCCCGACCAGCGGCGAGCACGTGGCCTTCAGCCCGCGGATCGCCGCGTCGCTGCTGACCACCACCCGCCCGGTCGCCACGCCATTGCGGGGCGCGACCAGGCGGATCGGCTTGAGAACCTCGTGCGGGTCGCCGTAACTGTTCGGCCCGACGGATTCGGCGAGGTTGGTGTTCCAGACCTGGAGGCCTTTCGGGCGGACGACGTTGGGAACCACGACGCGGGGCTGCGACGTCGTCAGTTGCACCTCGCACACACCGGCCGACGACCACCCCGGGCGGACCTTCTTGGCGGTGAACGCCGCCGGGAACGGCGCGGCGTGGATTTCCACGGCCAGGACGTTGGCGCCCTTCCGCAGCGCGTCGGCCGGGACGGGCAACGCGTCGATCCGCCGGACCCGCAGCGGGTAGGAGCCCTTGCCGATGGTGTTCCGGTCGCCCCACCAGTTCCACGCCTTGCCGTCGGGCTTGAGGTACACCTTGTCGGGATAGATGTCGGCCGGGTCGCCGCCCTTGGCGCCCTTGGCCAGGTGCGCCCGGGCGATTTCGCGCCCGTTGACGTACACGGCCGCGCCGCCGCGGAACCGGAGCGTCAGTTTGAGGTCCTTGACGGCGGCCGGATCGGTGACGGTGAACTTCCCGCGGAGGCAGATCTGGCGGATGTTGACGTTGGGCCCGCCGCCCCCGGCGCGCGGGTCCAGTTCGCCGTTGTAGTACTTGGCGAAGAAGTGTTGGCGCGCCCACCCGGCGTCGTCGAAGTCCGTCGCCGTCCACCCGGCGGGGGGCAGAAGTGTCATGAAGTTGAAGCCCGCGCCGCCGATGGGCTTGAACCCCTCGCCGGTCTTGGCCAGCGGGGCGTCGAGCGAGTACAACACCCGCCAGACGCTCGAGCCGTGCAGGACCGCGACCGGTCGCGTCGCCGCCCCCGCGGCGGGCGCGCCGCCCGGCTGGCCCGTCGCCGTGATCGCCAAGAAAATCGCCGCCAGTGAGGCCGCCGCCGGCAGCAGGCCGCGGATGGACGTGTGGGCTCTCGCACGGGTCATGTCATCTCCTTTGAACGCCCGGACGCAACGGACTGAACCGAAACCATATGATGGTTCAACCGACCTGTGGTCGGCATGGGCCGGGATTCCGCGCAACAGAGTCCGCCAATGACACGCATGCGGACGAATGGCTCGAATGGAAGATCAAGGACCGATAAGGCATGGCTTTTCTCGAAGCGGTGGGTTGCCTTCGAGTCCTTTGTGCTCTTTGCGTTGAAAAGGCGCCCCTCAGGTCAAACGGGCGATGACGTCCTTGGCGCTGTCGTGCATGGCCCGGAGGATGCGGATGTAGGGGCGATCCTCTCCGACGTTGCGGGCGAGGCTGTCGATCATCTCCCCGGCGACGGCGACGTGCTCGCCGGGCGTCGGGCGGGCCATCATGTCTTGGGCGATCTCGGGCGTCGCCGCCAGGAGGCGTCCGATCTCCTTGGCCCAGAGGGCGACCTGGAGGTTGTCGGACTCGCCCGGCTGGCAGGCGTCGAGGCGCTCCATCAGTTCGCCCAAGGCCTCCGGTCCGGTCGGCAGGGCGTCCTCGGCCGGCGCGCCGGCGTCGGCCCACATTCGCTCCAGGGCCTCGGCCGCGCCATCGCGCTGACCGGACGGCGGGGCGGACGAGGACACCGGCGGGACGCGGACGCCGCCCTTGCACTGGGGGCACCGGCCGCGCCGGCCGGCCTTGTCGTCGTTCACGCGAATCCGCGCGCCGCAGGTCTGACAGGTGAACCGAATCATCCTTGTCGCTCTGAGGCCCTCCGGTCGGGGCGCCCGCCGACGCCGCCCGGGCCGACCTTGACGGTACGCCAGGCGCCCCGCGCCGGTCAAGCCGCGCCGCGGCGGGGCTAGGTCCGGCCATTGCGGCGCATCCAGTCGGAGACGGCGTGGAATTTCCACAGCGGCGTGGGCAGCCCGTCGGCGGCCGCCCATAGCAGGAAGTTCGCCCGGCGGACACGGGGCGTGTACAGCCCGTCGAGGGCGCCGGCGATGTCGTCGGCCGTGACGCCCGGGGCGTGAAAGACGCTTCCTGGGAGCACGCCGCCGAGAATCACCAGGTCCTCGCCGAGGGCGTCCAGCGCCGTCTCGAACGCACAGTCGCCCACCGGCGGGGGCGTCAGGCCGTTGACGCCGTCCATGCCCGTCTCGGCCAGCGCCGGCAGCAAGGCCTTCAGCAGGCCGCACATGTGCAGGATGAGTTTGACGCCGTGCGAATGGGCGATCCGCGCGTAGTCGCGGATGTGCGGCAGCGTGTACTGTCGGTACGCGTCCGGGCTGGTCAGTGTGGAACTGGTATTCTCCACGGCGATCATCGCCCTGTTCGGCGCGAGGCGGGCGACAATCTCGTACTCCTGGCAGCGGCAGCGGTGCATCTCGGCCATCAGGTCGGCCATCTCGTGCGGGTAGTCGTGGGCAAAGTAGTAGAAGCCCGCCAGCGACATGTCCGTCTCGATCAACTGCTGGACGGGCGAGGGGTCCAGCGTCGGCAGGTACAGCCCGTCGGGCCCGACGGCGCGGTCGGCTCGGCGGCAGGCGTCGGCGGCGCCCGGAGTTTCCTCGTACCGCGACTGGCGCCAGAGATGGGTCAGGATGCGGAGGTCGTCCAGCGACGCGACAGGGTAGGTGACGGGGTGGCCATGGCGGCGGCTGGCGGTCAGCACGCCCCAGGGCGTGACGGTCCGCTCGGTGACCCCGTCGCCGTCGGTGGTCCGCTCGATCTCCGCCGGCCTGACCAGCCGGGCCGGGCGAGCCTGATCGGCGTCCGGAAGGCCGTAGTTGCCGAACTGGAGGATGTCGCAGCCGATCCGACGGTAGAAGTCCAGCACCCCGATCGCCCGCACGTCCGCCGCCATGGCCGACCGCGTCGTGTCGTCGGCCAGCGTGGTCCACGCCGGCCCGTCGGACCCCAGGCCGTTGAGGATGTTCTCCAGGCGTTCTCGGCCGGTCATGGCTTGGGCTCCCCGTCCGTCAGAACGCCGTCGCGCCGCTGGGCAGGTACTGCACCGGCAGGCCCGGCAGGCGCTCGGCGAGCATCTCGGCCTGGCGGCGGATCGCCGGCGACTCGCTGACGCTGTGCAGCGTCTCGATCACCGGCACGCCCATCTCCAGCGCGGCGATCACGATGAACTCGCTCATCTCGCCGAGGATCAGGGCCTCGGCCCCCATCTGGATCGCGGCCTGCGGCATGTGCAACTGGTTCTCGCCGAACCCGCCGATCAGCACGGCGAAGCGCGTGACGGACTGGCCGGCGTCGCCGAAGATCCGGCAGCGGTCGAAGCCCAGGGCTCGCCCGACGAGGTCGGCCAGCGCCGCGACGGTCATCGGTTGCGGCAAGCGGTTGACCTGAAAGAACTTCTGCCGCTCGACCATGCCCAGCCCGTCGATGCCCAAGGCCGTCACCGCCCGGTCGGCGACCCCGTCGGCCGGCAGGGCGTCCCAGTTCGAGTGCGCGCGGTACACGATCATCCCGTGGCGGTCCAGCAGGTCGCGGCGCAGCTGGTTGGGCAGGATGTCGGCCTCGGCCGGTCCGTCGTACCACGGGCTGGACTGGCCCGACATCCACAAGGCCTCGTGGCAGACGATCATGTTCAGCCCCGCCTCGACGGCCAAGGCGAGGCTGCCGGTGTGGACGTTCCACGCGCAGCCGACGCCGCGGACGTCGGCGTCCGCGCGGCCGTGGATGAAACCCAAGTGGTCGCCGGGGACCCCCGAATCCAGCGGGGCAATGGCCTCGATGGCGTCGGCGACATCGCGTGCGGTGTAGGTCATGGTCGCGTCTCCCGGGCGGCCGGGCGGGCGGGAGCCCGCCGGTGAACGGCCGGACGACGATCCTACGCGAACGCAACGGGCAAGTCACCCCCGCCGGTCTTGCTGGATCGGCGGCCAGGACAGGCTCGACGGTCCGCCCAGGACGCCAAGCCGCTCCGGAACCGCAAGCGGTACACGCAGGCAGACCTGAGGAGGCCATAGTCATGGAAGGTCCATCGACCGAACGCAAGAGCTGGCCGCCCGCGGACGAGCAACGCGGCCTCGTCTGTCGCTGGTGCGGCTGCGAGCACTTCCGCGTCATCTACACACGCCGGGGATGGGGTGGAATACCAATCCGCCGACGGGAGCCTGTGCGCCGAGACCTCGGCGGAGGTGGGTGGCGGCACTGCGGCAAGCGCATGACAACGTGGCAGCGGCCAATGGGGGGCTGACGCGGTCCGGCGTTCG
>Ga0272441_10008196_pt1 | contig 16651 bp, 13 predicted proteins | sample SSMProp6N_FD_193582 | JGI IMG/M metagenome (GOLD analysis project Ga0272441, IMG submission 193582) | Marine sediment archaeal communities from Little Sippewissett salt marsh, Falmouth, MA, United States - SSM-Prop-6N | ecosystem: Environmental > Aquatic > Marine > Wetlands > Sediment ...
CGCCTACTTCCAAATGTTAAAGCTGAACTTGAAGACTGAAACCAAAGCCACCGCCATCAACACTAAAGACAAGGTCGTCACGGTTGTTGACAAGTCAGGCGCCACCGAGTCTCTTCAGTACGACAGCTTAGTGATTGCCACTGGCGCATACGCTTTCATGCCTCCAATTAAGGGACACGAAAAGCAGGGAATACTCAGCCTTCGCACCGTGGAGGACGGCGAAAAAATCTTTGAAGCGGTGCAGAACGGAGCCAAATCCGCCGTAATCATGGGCGCTGGGTTAATCGGGCTTGAAACTGGCGTGGCTTTCATCGAACGCGGCTTAAAAGTAACCCTAGTTGAAATGTTACCGCAGATTTTGCCTGCTATGCTTGACGCGGACATGGCGAAAATGGTTCAGGAGCACCTGCAGGAGAAGGGCATGTGTATCCTCACAGAGAAGCGCGTAGAAGAATTCCTCGGCGACGACAAAGTAGCGGCGGTTGTGGCTGGCGGCGAAAAAATAGAAGCTGACCTGTTCCTCAGCGCTTTCGGCGTAAGAGCCAACACGAAGTTGGCTGTTGAAGCGGGCATACCCCTCGGGGAAACCCGTGCGATAAAAACAAACGGCAAGATGGAGACCTCCGTTGCAGACGTTTACGCTGTCGGCGACTGCGCAGAAGCCCCGAACCTGATTACTCACAAGGCTGTTTGCGCGCAGTTGGGGACAATCGCGGTTAGGCATGGAAAAGTGGCTGGAGCAAACGCTGCTGGAGCTTACTCGCAGTTCCCGGGTGTTTTGGCTTCGGCGGTAACGCGGCTGTTTGACGTGGAAGCGGGCGTGACAGGTTTAACAGTAACCGCGGCGAAGAGGGCGGGAATAGAAGTGGTCACTGGCGCCATCAGTTCCAAAACTAAAGCAGACTATTATCCCGGCGCTTTGCCGATAAAAGTTAAGCTTGTCGTAGAAAAAGAATCACAGCGTCTAATCGGCGCCCAGATAGTAGGCGGCGAAGAAGTCACACAACGCATAAACGCCCTCTCCTTCGCAATCCAGAAGGGTATGACTGTGCGTGAGTTGGCTAAAGCAGACACGGCGTACGCGCCTCCGCTGAACGAAACATGGGACCCCATGGTCTTAGCGGCTGAAATGATTCTCATGCGGCTCCGCTGAACAAAACGCGCCTCTCTTTCTTCTTTTTCCGAATACCGCAAAGATACTGAACCAGCATATTTGAAGCCTAATAGGAGCCTAATAGCAGTTCATTGCAAAAACCAGAGAGGGGTAGTCGCCGTAGCGCATTAAAGTCCCAGCATCTTTGTTATGCCCAGAAGCTCTTAGTGTATTCGCCTAACACGGCTTTGTATATCTGTTTTGTTTGCTGTGCGATTTTTTCCCAGTCGTATTTTTCTTGTACTTTTCTGTACGCGTTTTCTCTGATGTATTTCCGGTATTTTTCGTCGAGCAGGAGCTTGGTTATGCCCCATGCGAGGGAGTCTGGGTTGTTGGGGTATGCTTTGAATCCTGTTGTGTCGTGGTCAACGATTTCGGATAAGCCGCCTGTGTCGGATACTACAACTGGGCTTTTCGCCGCCATTGCTTCTAGGGCGACTATGCCGAAGGGTTCAAACAGGGATGGCACAACGGAAACGTCAGCGCACTTCTGCAGTTTGAGCAGGGTGTCGTCTTCTACGAACCCCATGAAGAGCACTTTATGTTCCAGCTTCATGCTTTTTACGATGTTCAGAAGCTGCTCTTTCATGTAGCCGCTGCCTACGATTATGAATTTAGCGTCAACCTTCTCCAACACTTTCGGCACAGCGTTAATCAACACATGTATGCCTTTCTCGTAGACTAGTCTTCCAACGTAGAGCACGATTTTCTCGTGGGGCAACGCGAATCGGGCTCGGAACTCTTCGCATTGCTCATTCTCGGAGTCGTCATAGACGTGGGTGTTGACGCCGTTGGGAATCATGACTAGCTTGTCTTCTGGAAGCCCGAAAGCCCATTTAACGTGGGAAACCATGTAGTCGCTGCAGCAGATTACCTTCCAAGCCTCGTATGTGAGCCATGCTTCTGTTTCGTGTATCATTTTTTCCGTGTCTGTGTGAAGGCCGTCTCTTCGTCCCATCTCTGTGGAGTGCATAGTGACTAACAGTGGCTTCCTGAAAACATGTTTTAACCCGATTCCTGCTGTTGCAACCAGCCAGTCATGGGCGTGGAAAACGTCAATCTTGTCTTCCAACTTGTTCACGATGGCTGCGGCTTCCTTTTGCATGTTCAAGTTCATCAGGTAAACCCAAGTTGCGAAGTCTGGTGAAGGGTTCTTGTAGGAGTCTATTCGGTAAACTTCTACGCCATCTATGACTTCGTGAGCGGGTGCGCCGGGAAAATCGCAGGTTACCACATGAACTTTCACGCCACTTTCCGCTAAACTCTTAGATAAGAAGTAGACGTGAGGGGATATTCCTCCTATGACTCTTGGCGGATACTCCCAACTGAACATCATGACGCTTAACTTGTTTTTCACTTGCTTTTTGCGCCTCCCGCCACGGTTTTGTACAGTTTCAGCACGTCTTTTATCCAAGAGTCTGCGCTTGGAGAAATAACAGTTACTTTGTCTTTGGGAACATTGTGTATTCGTACGATTTCGTCTCGCAGCCACTCTGACTTAACGCTTACTTTTTCGGCTTCGTACAAGCCTAGCCACTCGATGCTTTTGATGGACATGTTATAAGGCGTGTTCGAGTTTGGTGAACGGTGGTTCTCTAGGCTTTCCACAGAATAAATGAATGGTATGTTCAGCGCGTTCTTGATGGTGACTGCGGCTGGTATGAAGTGCCAGTCGTAAACGTCCACTAAGTCAACCTGCTCGTCTTCTTGGTAGTAAATGCTTGCTGCGGCTCTCTCCACTTCCTGATTCAACGTTAAATCCCATGTTAAAACGCCGATGTGAGAGCGAACTGGATTTGCCACCCTTATGACTTTTACGCCGCTTGCTTCTTCAACGGCGCCAGTTAAAGCGTCGTTATAGGTGACGACGTAAGCTTCAACCTTATTCTTAACTAGTTGAGTTGACAATTTGTTTATGTAATCCGCGAGTTGCCCCACCACTCGTGGTGGATACTCCCACGAAAAAATTATGACGCGCATTAACGGTCACTACGTGAAAAGAGAGCAGACTTTGATTATTCCTCGTGCGTTAAGGTAATACCGTTTTTTTCCTTCATTATCAACGAAACTTTCGGCGAACCCTTCAGACTTGTACTTGTCAAGGATACCTTCAATCTCTGATTGATCCCGTTGCAGAATCCGCGCGACTTCTTCGCCTCGCCTAGCCAAATCAGCCGCAGTAGCGCATAAGTTGTGCAGCGTCTGTAACACCTTTTCTGGGAAAGGAAGTTCTTCTCTCATTTCGCTTGCACCTAACTTCAAGTGAATATTAGGGGACTCAACTTATAAACGCATGCACATCCAAGATTAGAAAAGCCTGACCGCTGACTGCACTTGCTCGCTGAGGTCCTTGAAGCGTTTTTCAGCAGCGTCAACAACAGCTTTTCTAAGAGCCGTCCCCTTCAGCTTTGAAGCTTGGATTTCTTTAAGTTGACGCGCCAAAACCTTATCCTTCAAGGAACATTCTGCCCAACTCTCAAAATCTCCTCGCCGACTGTGAAACTCCAACGCTTTAACGTCAACCGTGTGAAGCGCCTTCGCGAACCCTTTCAAGCTCCACGTCATCACGCCCGTGAAGTATGCTTTGCCCGACTTCGTATGGAACAGGAAAGGTTCATTAGCCGTTAACGTGGCAAGCCTAATCCTGTTTTCAAAGTCGAACAGCAACGTTTGAGCCGCCACGAACGCGTCCATAGGCGACTTGAACGGGCTAAAGTAAGCGTGAACTTCGCCTGGTGCTCCGCCTGCAGCGAACATGTAGTAGAGATGGTCGCTTGTTTGGAAATACCGCCACAGCTTGAAAAACTCCGCATCCCCCAACTCTTTTACGAGAGGTTCAAGCCTTCGCAAACTTGTGTAGTAAGCCCACTGCAGGGCGTTGCCGAGCCAGCCGCTTGAGTCCCTTTCAAGGTCAGCCCAAGAAACCGTGCCGCCCGCTTCAGGAACATCAATCTCTCCCGCCGCCGCATACTTGTCCACAACTTCTGAAGGAGTAGCCATGTTCAAACAATCGCGCTTCAAGATTTCCTCGGGCAAATGCCTAAGGAAACCATGTATGCCTGTTTCTGGCCAGTGGTGTTCTCCGAAAGTTTCGTAATCTGGGAAAATATTTATGCAGTCACCCTGCGTGTCAGCCAACCACTTCACGTATTTGCTGGCTGTCAGCGGCCACTCGCTCCACCATCTCGCTGAAAACCTGAAGCCGACATCGTCTGTCAACTTGTAGTTGCGTAGTAACACCCTGATTTTTTTGCATCCTTTCGGCGTGTAAACGTAGTTGGGAGATTTTCCGGCAAGTATTTTTTCTACGCCCTCCATGAAAATCCCCTTGTACCCCAGATCGTTTATGACCTCCGCGATGGTGTTGTTGTAGAGCAACTCGGTGTTCTCGAAAACCTTGGTTGTGTAGCCAAGCAGGCTTTTCACGGTTTGCTTGTGCATTTTCACTTGTTCAATGAACTCGTCTTTCTCAGGGTAAAGACTAGCAATGGAATGATAGTAAGTTTGGTTCAGAAACTCCACGCAGCCCGTCTCCGCCAACTGCTTAAAGGTTTCAAGCAGGTCTTTCTCGAACATTTCACACTGTTCCAAGAAAACACCTGACACGCTGAATGAAACCTTAACCCGCCGCTTCTCCTTCTTGTACTCGTCAATTAAGTCGAGCAGTATCTGGTTCGAGGGAAAATAGCATTTCTCAGCCGCCCGCTTGAAAATCTCCCCGTCCACTTCATTATCAAAATAGTAATCAAACAACTCCTCCTTCTTCAACCGCTTGAAAACCTTATTTTCCCAAAACAAATTCCGCTTCAACCTATGCGGCTGATGAACCTCAAACACAAGCACAACATCAGTCAACGTTCCACACACCTCTGCTAATCACTATCACCCATCACGTTTATTTCTAATTTGCCGTTTCCACACACTGAACAAGCCGCCAAAAAATAAACGCTAATACCAGTTACATGTTGCTTTCTACATATACTACTGTTGTTCTAATTGTTTTTCGTGAAGTTTGTATTTTTAACGATAAAAACGTAAAAGAATAAAGTTGGTGTTATGAGAATGTGATCTGAGGTACTTTTTTCCGCTACACGAACTAATAGCTGTTATATGGTATTCATCATTCACGCGAGTTAGTCAAGAAACCTTGACAAAAACGATTTTATTGCATACAGGTTCCGTTTATGTTGAGAGACAGAGTAGACCGCAATTGGACGGTAATAGATATGAGTAGATGTGCCGAGACGCATTTAATATTCATTGTTTTGGCAATATCATTCTTAGCCATTGTGTGTCCTGTCAAAGCTGCGGGGGATTTTTGGGAAACAAAGGCTACGCTGCCTCAAGGAGGGGCAGTTTATGGAGCGGTTGCAGTTGAGGGAAAAATTTACGCCTTCGGAGCCTACCATCATAATGCAAATACGTACTATACAAGCGGAAAATATGACCCTGCAACAAATACTTGGATATCCATACCACCGATGCCCACACCTAGGATAGAATTCGCTACAGCCGTTCATGAAAACAAAATATACATTATAGGCGGCAAAGAGAACCGAGGTGCAGCTTCCTTAAGCACAGTTGAAGTTTATGACCCCGCAACAAATAGTTGGACTTCTAGAACCTCAATGCCCACCGCACGAGATTCTATTCAAGCTAATGTGGTGAACGGCAAAATCTACGTGATTAGTGGAGAAATATCTCTAATTGAGCCTCATCCTGGCGCAATTTTTTCAGACGCAACAGAGGTTTATGACCCGAAATTGGATACTTGGTCTTCCGCTGCAAATATACCCAACCACGTAGCGGGTTATGCCTCAGCTGTTCTTGACAACAAAATCTACATCATTGGAGGCGCTACAGAGGAACCACCCGTAGGATGGCATAGAGTTAACACGACTCAAATCTACGAACCTGAAACAGATAAATGGAGGTATGGTGCGTCTAGTCCTTATGCTTTGGAACTTGCGGTTGCTTGTGCAACAACTGGTGAAATGGCGCCAAAGCGTATTTACGTTTTCGATGGATACGGCGATAAACCAGCGGATTTGAATCTGGTTTATGAACCAATAAGCGATGAATGGACTTCTTGTGCGAAACAGAGCTTTTACGGGGAAGTAGCTGTAGCAGGTTTACATGATATCATTTATGTTATTGGTGGTTCTTATTCAGAGCTAAGTAATTATGACCCTTGGGGCTATAACGCTAACCCTGACCCAGTGTATAACCCTCCTCCGCCATTTCCATCAGTTAACTACAAGTATACGCCTATGGGTTATGGGACATCTGACCTGACTGCGCCCAACATCGTAGTTGTTTCACCTGAAAACAAAGAGTATACTTCAGACAAAATATCCGTTAATTTCACAGCAAATGAGCCAACTAACTGGACTGCTTACCGCCTTGATGGTCAACAGATAACAGCTATAGAGGGCAACATCACTTTAAATGGACTAAAAAGCGGTTCACATAACATGACGCTATATGCTATAGACGCAGCAGGAAACACCGCAGCTTCTGAAACCATCAAGTTCACAATAGTTAAGGAGCCTGACGCTCTCCCAACCACAGCAATCGCGGTGGCTTCCGTGGCAAGTGCTACAATTGCTCTAGCAGGTTTGATGCTTTACTTCAAGAAACGCAAACACTAAACACAGAAGTATTTTTCCCCTTACGGCTTTTTCATAATTTTCTAAAACCTCAAATTCTAACACGAGTCTACGCTGCAGTAGACTCTTTATATAAGGGGGGTATAGAAAAAAATCACGCATCAGTTCAGCAACGCATCAAGTAACAAACCGTAACTTGAAGTTACCAATTTGTTTTTCACAGTAGTCTAAGAAGTACAAAAAGAAAAAAGAGAGAATGTTGTTTTAGATTTTCTTGGTTTTCACAGCGTTTTCTAATGCTACGACACCTGGAAGTTTTTTGCCCATGAGGAACTCGATTAATGCTCCGCCAGCTGTGCTTATGTACGAGATTTTGCTGGATAATCCGAACTGTTTCAGGGCTGATATTGTGTGTCCTCCTCCAGCAAGCGAGAAAGCTTTTGAATCAGCGATTGCCGTGAAAATTCCTTTTGTGCCCACAGCGAACTCAGGGTTTTCGTAGACACCCATTGGTCCACTGAGAACAATAGATTTCGCTGACGCGCAAAGTTTCCCGTAGCTCGCAACAGTTTTGCTGCCGACATCAAATATCGAATAGTCAGCAGGCAACTCGTCCACGCCGATTTCCCTGCGTTTCCCGTCAACATCCAACGCCAAGTCTTCTGGAACCGCAATGCCCTTCGGATAAGTCTGCATAAGCTCCCTGATTCCCGGAATCAATCCAGTAAGCTCCTTCTTTTCGAGGAAAGCCATGTTCTTCTCACCCAGCTTGAAGCCTTTAGCAGCCAAGAAAACCTGCGAAGTCACACCGCCAACAAGAACCACATCCGCAATACCATTGCTCAACACGTACCTGGAAATCTCCAGCGAATCATCAGCTTTCGCACCACCCATCACAAACAAACACGGCTTCTCAGGCTTATCCAACGCCTTACTCAGGGATTTCAATTCCCGCTCCATAATGCGACCAGCAGCACTCGGCAAAACCGCAGTGAAACCAACCATAGACACATGCGCCCTGTGAGCTGCTGCAAACGCGTCATTAACGAACAAATCCGCCAGCGGCGCAAGATTCTCAACAAGCACAGTTTTCGCGTGTTCCTCAGGTGTTCCCTTTTTAGTTTCTCCGTCAAATCCCCGGACATTACCTAAAACAAGAACTTCGCCAGCTTGCAAGCTTTTAATGGCGTTTTTTGCTTTTTCACCGTAAACGTCATCAACAAACTTCACAGGACACTTCAAGATTCCACCTAAAACTTCAGCATGCGGTTCCATAGAAGTAAAGTCTGCATCGCCTTTTCTGCCCTGATGCGCCAAAATCACAACTTTAGCGCCTTTTTCAGCCAACTCAGCAATTGTTGACTCAGCATGAGCACGAATCCGAACATCACTTGCAACCTTCTTTGTTTCCAAATCTATTTCCGAGTTAAAATCTACTCTAACCAAAACAACCTTGTTTTTCACGTCAAAATCGTCTAACGTCATATACTTTACCATGTTCCATCACACACTCTCAATTCTAAGAAAGAAAAGGAAAGGGAAAGAGTTTTTAAAGTTTCAGCATCTACGCGTTCAAAGACCTGCTTTCTTGCCAACCATTTCAATGAAGTCAACCATACGGTTGCTAAAACCCCATTCGTTGTCGTACCACGCCAGAACCTTCACGAAGTTGCTTTTGCCTCCCATAACCATGGTTGCTTGTGCATCAAAGATGGCTGAACATGTTGTATGCAGCACGTCTGATGAGACAATTGGGTCTTCCGTGTAGTCTAATATGCCTTTCAGCGGTCCGTTTGCAGCTTGTTTCATGGCAGCGTTGATTTCTTCTGCGGTCACTTCCTTGCCAAGTATGGCTGTTAGGTCTACGATGGAAGCGTCTGCTGTAGGTACACGCATTGCCATGCCGTTCAGTTTTCCACTGCATGATGGTATGACTAAGCCAATTGCTTTTGCTGCTCCTGTGCTTGTGGGGATGATGTTTACTGCGGCTGCTCTGGCTCTTCGGAGGTCTTTGTGTACGAGGTCTTGGACTTTCTGGTCGTTTGTGTAGGAGTGTACTGTGGTCATGAATGCTTTTTCAAGGCCAAAGTTGTCTGCTAAAACTTTTGTTACTGGTGCAAGACAGTTGGTGGTGCATGAAGCGTTGCTGAGGATGTTGTGTTTCGTTGGGTCGTATAGTTGGCCGTTTACGCCTAAAACTACGGTTACGTCTGGGTCTGGTGAGGGTGCGCTTATGAGGACTTTTTTGGCTCCTGCTTGCAGGTGCATTGAAGCTTTTTCGTGGGTTCTGAATATGCCTGTTGACTCAACGGCTAGGTAGACACCTAGGTCTTTCCATGGAAGCTTTGATGGGTCTCTTTCCGAGAGGACTTTAAGTTCTTTTCCGCAGACGACTAAGTTGCCGTCTTTGACTTCTACACTGCCAGTGAATCTGCCGTGAACAGAGTCATATTTCAACAGGTGTGCTAATGTTTCTGCGTCTGCAAGGTCGTTTACTGCCATGAAGTCTATGTCTGCTTTGCGTTCTACTGCTGCTCTGTAGAGGAGTCTTCCGATTCTTCCGAAACCGTTAATTCCTACTTTTATCGTCATTACAAATCACCAATTTTAGTACGGAGTAATCACCAGTTCTAACTTTATTAATTTTCCGACCTGAAAACCCGAGTTGAATGTTGCCGTGAGCTTGGTGCTCTAGTGCTTGGAACAGTCTATACCCCCCTTATTTAAAGGTGGATTTCGTGTTTTTTGGTGTTAGGCTGAGTTTGTGATTGGTTTTGGTTCTGTTTACGTGTTTTCAGGTGGTTCCAGTTTAACAAATATTATAAATGTTTTCAGCGTATTATTCAACCATGTCGAAAGCAGTAATCTTCGTGTTGGTTTTCTTGCTTCTCTTTGTGGTAACTTTAGTGTTGCCTATTATGCCTCCAGGGAGTATGGTGATTGGTTTATTTGGCATTTCTGAGGCAGTATCTGTTTTGGGGATTTCTGTTGCCACCATTTTGAACGGCATAATAAACGGGTTGATTTGGGGACTTATCGTTTTTGTGATATATGTTTTGGTTAATCCTGGACCGAAAAAGAGGGAGTTTGAGCCGATGAGACCTCCCAGCTACCCGACGTCGCCTAAACCTATAGCTACTGAAGCAACTTCAGTTGTGACGCTGTCTAGGAAGCCGAGGGAAAAGCGTCCGCCCCAAGTTAGAAAACGAAGAACGTACACTGCGTTAGACCAAGACGTGGAGACCATTGAAGGGATAGGGCCTGCGTACGGCAACAAGCTTCGGAATTCCGGCGTCAAGAACGTGGATGACCTGTTGAGGGCAGGTTCTACGAGAAGTAAACGGCGTGTTTTAGCAAACAAAATTGATGTGGCCCCTGCGACAGTGCTTAAATGGGTTTACCGAGCCGACTTTTTCCGGATAAAGGGAATCGGAACACAGTATTCTTCCCTGTTAGAAGAGGCGGGAGTTAATACAGTGGCGGACCTTTCAAGGAGAAACGCGAAAAACTTGCATGTGAGCATAAAATCAATCAACAGGAAAAAGAATCTTGTTAGGCGAATACCCCCCTACAGAACCGTTCAACGTTGGATAAAAAACGCGGACAACCTCACACGCATAATCGAAGACTAAGTTTCCAACGCTTGGTTATCCTGAATCCAAGATAACCCTTTTTCTTAAATGTTTTAGTTTCAACCGACTATAGAGTTAGATGTTTGTTTAGGGTTGGGTGGTGTTTGTCTGGGTTCCGTCGCCTGTAGCGGGTGCAGGTGACTGTCCAGCTGTTTGAGGAGTTGCTTGTTGTCCGCTTGCTGGTTGCTGGGTGGCTGTTTCAGTTTGGGTGCCTGTTGTTGTTTGTGCGGGTGGTTTTTCGGTGGCTGAAGGTTGTTCTGGGGCTGCTGGTTTTTCAGGCTCGGGTTTAGATGTGCTGGGTAGTATTTGTATTTTCTCAGCCATGGGGTGTAACAGGTCTGGTGGCGGGTAAGGTGTGTTTAGTACTGAGGCGAGGATGTAGATTGAGTTGAAAACGTGCTGGTAGACTGTGAAGAGGATTTGCGGGATTTTTGTTTTGGGGTTTGCTGCTAGCTTTTTTTGTACATCCGCTGAGGGGCCTTCAAGAGTTACGGCGCCTGTTGTTGAATATTTAACAATGTTTGGCTTGGTGGTTATTAACAAGCTGAAGTTGAGTTCAACTTGGTTGCCGCTTTTTTTCTGCTCCTCAATTTTGGCGTTAATGTCAAAAAAAAGGTTTTCTGTAGGCGAAATCTGCGTTGTCCTCTCAGCTTGCACGCTGTCTATGCGTATTGAAACGATGACGCCTGTAACAGAATATTTCGGGCAGATTCTTGATTCCCCTACTTTATTTTAGCTATTTCATATTTAACTTTTGTAGAGTTGAAATCACTCATCTGCTTGAAGGAAAAGAAGTTTTCCTTATTTGTCTTCGGTATCGCTGTAAAAAGCGGGAACTGAGAGTTCTGTAGCGAACTTGAAGGCTTCGTCTTCAGGCAAGCCGCTTTTAACGCGTATCACTATCTTTCGGGGAATGTCGTCTTCGATGTAGACTATGTAGTCGGTTTTCTTTCCTAAACCGAGGCGTTCAAGCTGCTGAATCGTGGCTTTGAACTTGTCCATTTCCTGAATTTTTTCGCCGATTTTCTCTATTGCTTCAAACAGCACTTCAGCCTGTCCCTCCTCGGTAGAAGAAATCATCACGTCTCCTGACTGAATCCAAGCGGAAGATTCTTTTTTCTTTCCTTTTCCCTTTCCTTTTTTATTAGCAGCGTTTCCAGATGTTTTCGTTTTAGCTCCAGCCAAGTTTTTCTGTAGGGCCTGTGAATTTTTGTACCATTCGTCGTCTTTGTGGTTTTCTTCACAGCTTCGAAGTAGCGACCCTAACCACTCGCTGTAATCTTCGTATAACATCCTGTATTGGTCCAGCTGGTTTACTAGGTAATCGCCTAAATCTTTCATCGTAACGAACGTGCGAATCTCAGTTCCCAGCATTACCACCTTATTTTATTTTTCAAACTATGAGCCAAATTGCATTTTGATGTAACGGTTCTATACTAGGTTTTCTTCAACACAGGCGTGAGCTATTCTTGAGCTACAGTCTTTAAAGCCGCGAGCGCTCCAGAGATTTTCTGGATTTCGTTGGTCACGGCTGATAAAAACTGGATCCTTTTTTCAATCTTGCGTTTCTGGAGGCTTGTTAGACTTTTGAATTTTGGCATTACGTCCTTAACGACCATAATCATGATGTTGCGGTTCCGTTCTTCAGAGAGGTTTTTCAGTTCCATATGTCCGTCTTCATGAATCAAGGCTAAATGACCTGTTGGGTCAATGTATGCTTTAACAATGTTTCCAGCTTCAGCAGGAAGTGCCGCCGTGGAAACAGGCATTGACGGGGTTAAAGGCTGCATGAGTTTGAGGAGTGACGCTAAAAACTCTGAGACTAAAAGTTTCTCTTCGGACGCTAACTCGCTTATTTGACCTACGTCGTCTGCCATGCTTTTCATGGCGACTGCGAGTTCTTGGATGGAAATCTCTTGTTCTTGAATTGCTTTAGACTCTGTAACTACTACTTTTGTTGTTGTCTGCGCAACTGGTGTTGGTTGTGTAACTGTGTTTTCTTGGCTCAAGGTTAATCAGTTGATTTTTATGGTTTTCGAGTGAGAAAAGCGCTTGTATGTTTCAAGATTTACACACATTAGGCTTTAGATTTGGGCGTTGCTTGTGGGGTTTTGTGTAGGCGGTAACAGTAGGTTACATATCAAGTCATAATACACAATATTTATATTCGTTCCGCAAACCAATAAATACACCAGAGGCGCCCCCATGAGTTATGGACACCAAGGACTAAAAGACCAATCCGAGGTCAGTACAGTTGAAGAAGTCTCCTCCCTGAGACAAGACAACTGCAAAGTAACCGTGTCCCTAAACAAACAGCGCCCCATGTCCAAATCACCCTTATACGACAGATACGACATCCAAAGATACGACCTGCACCCAAACTTCAGCTTCTCACACCTAGACGACATGATACCAAAAAACACGCCATACTACATCGACAGCGGTAACCACTACGTAGAACGCATAGTACGCGCCCTTTACTACTTCAAACAATGTTCCCTGATAGGTCCTTCGGGAACAGGCAAAACCCACATAGTCTACCTCGTCGCTGAACTCACAGGTTTGCCGATTTGGGAAGTTAACTGTGGTTTGAGCACCAGCAGCTTCGACCTTATCGGGCGATTCATCGGTTTAGGTAAAGAAAACTGGGTTGACGGCCTGTTGACGCAGTGGCTAAGGAAAGGCGGAATAATGTATCTTGACGAAGCCAACATGATGAAACAAGACGTGGCCACAAGACTGAACCCTGTTTTGGATACCCGAGGACACTTAGTTATCAACGAAAAAGACAACGAAGTAATAGAGAGACACCAATACGGATACCTCATACTCAGCATGAACCCGTACTCCGCGGAGTTCTCAGGAACAAAACCATTAAACGCAGCTATGAGGCGCCGCATGGCAGTGTGGATAAACTTCGACTACACCAGCGTCGGAGAACAAATCTCACCTAACGAAGTTGAAATGCTCAGAAAAAGGGCGCAAGTCACAGAAGACGTAGCCTACAAAGTGATTCAGGTAGGAGCAGAACTGCGAAGGCAATACAAAGCTGGAGACTTGCCCTACGGGCCATCTTTAGGCGACTTGATAAACTGGGCCACCCTTGTGCACGACGGCAACACCCCTAACGTTGCGGCAGAAGAAACCATAATCGCGTTAACCAGCGACAACGCAGAAGTACAAGGCGACGTCAGACGGGTCGTAGAGTCAATCTTCAATAAACCACAAGGACCCTAATGAAAACTGTTCAAGGTCTTCAAAATGGGTTTTCTTGAATATGCATGGAATGTTTCTCTCCAGAAAGACAACTTGAAGCTAAGAATAATTATAGACCCCCTCATCAACCAGCCTGTTTTCACGTCAGATGAATTCGGGTTTACCGCAAATTTGCCAACTGTACGTTTCTTAGATGAAGAACACGTTTCCTTTCTAGGCTACGTTTTCCCTTCAGACATTAACGGAAAAGGAAAAGTTGGCAGACTATTCAGAGCTACACTGTTGCACCTAACAGCACACACGCTTCTACCGTTACCTAACGACAAAATTGCCCCACCGCATTCATCAGAATCTAAAATCAAAGTTTTCGCGCAATCTCTCGTCAGCAACGTTCTCGTCAACGCTTATATCCAAAAACTACACCCAGACAAACTTGCCGACTTAGCATACGCAAACGCGTTAGCCTTTTCAAAAATCAAACCTGCCGAGAGAATTTTAACTCCTGCAACAAAAATCATGACAGCTCTGCTTTCAAAAGTCAACGTAGGCACAGTTAAAGGGAATCTCCCTCCTGAAACAGAACAAACAGTGAACACGTTAATCACTAAGCTAATGACCCTGAAAGACACGTTTACAGCTTCGCTTCCAGACACCCCAACCAACTTGGAAGAACTTTTCGATGAAAACGCAGAAAGCATCATCAAAGCCTTAGAACCCTCTGGGCCATTCTTGGAAGCACCATCCCTGCCCCACACGGAGCAGACAGGATTATGCAGCATCTTCACCACAACCGAAACCCCTTCAGACATTAAGATTGCAAGCTTTTTCCAGAAATCAATGGAAACTCTAGGCGGAACAGCGCCTTTGGAAGATGACATTGAATCATGCTGGAAAAAGCAACAGGCAATCGAAGCTTCACAAGCTTTTGATTCTGAGCAACATCAAGAACTCAAGCGAGAGAAAATTCTCTCTAGAATCAACCAGTACATAGACGAGACAAAGTTCAAAGCAGCAGAGTTTCCAGATGAAGATTACTCTCAGTATATGCGGGCGCGGGTTCTTCTTCAAGGGGGCAGTCGAAGACTTTTAGACAGTTTGAGAATCGCACAAGATGCCTTGGATGAAGACCCTGGAAAAGAGCAGGGTCAACTAGACATGACGGCTGTGATTCAGGTTATTGCAAGTAAGAGCCCAGCTACCGACGTTTTCCTTAAGGATGAGTATCTCAGTAAAAGCTTCGCTTGGTCCATACTATTTGACGTGAGTTCCAGTATGCAAGTGAAAGGCGAAAAGGCACGGGCGCTGGCTATTTGTGTTGCTGAAGCCACCAAAGAACTGCTCATGGACCCTGGATCATGGACGTTTTTTGCTTTCAGCGACAAGTTCTACGTTTTGAAAGACAGCACCGAAGCATACACGCGGAAAGTGCGCGCTAGAATCGGAGGACTAAAATTCGGTGGTTTAACTTATATGCCAGATGCTGTCAAACTTGCAGGGAAAATTTTGTCTCAGAGATTTGATGAACAGAGAGTGCTGGTTGTAATTTCGGATGGGTGGCCCTACGGCTACTCGAACATATATGATGAATTAAATGAGGCAATCAATCATTTGGTCAAGAAAGGCGTAATAGTTATCGGCGTAGGCGTGGAAACGGATAGAATGGGTGTTTTCTTCAAGCTGAACGCTGAAGTCCACAGTCAAAAAGACCTGATTAAACATTTTTCCAGAATATTCGTGAATGCTTCTGCAGCGGCACTTGAGGCTTGAAGCGGTTTTTGCTTAGTTTTGTGTATTCTGGATGTATATTTCGGATTCAGATTTCAAGGTCATAACTATAAAATATATACTCAGCCAGAATCAGTCACTGTAATTCGGATTTGGAATCAAAAGGTGAAATTACTGCATGGAACTCGCAATGGAAAAAACTGACGACCTAATAAAAAGGATTTACGACGGAAAAAGCGAAGGCTGGAAAATCGTCAAAAAAGAAAAAAGTTTCACCAAACAGTTATCAACAATAGAAGAAACCCTCTCAAGGTTCGGTCTATTAAAGAACGAAATCAAAGTATACCTTTACCTTGCCAGATCAGGAGAAAAGAAAGCAAGCGAAATTGCTGAAGCAATCTCACTTCACAGAACTGAAACATACAGAATACTGCGAGATTTAGAGAAAAAAGGCATACTCTTCTCAGTTTTCGAAAAACCGTTAAAATTCACAGCTGTAACCCTAGACAAAGCCATAGACGTGCTCGTAAACGCCCAGAAAATGCGCATTAAACTTCTGGAGAAAGAAAAAGAAAACCTTGTGGAACTCTGGCTGTCCATACCTCAACCCCAAGTTCAAAAAGAGAAGAAAGAACTCTTCCAGATGCTGCAAGGCGAACAACAAGTAGCCCTCAAAGCCAATGAACTGCTTGAAAAAACAAGAAAAGAAATTCAGATTTTCGCCCCAGACTACTACTTATCGCAACTATACTACACTGACTTCACTGACAAACTGAAAAACAAGATGGGTAAAATAGACATCACGTTACTCGTTGAAGACTCGCCGAAAAGCGCCTTCTTCATCGAACAGATACAGTGGCCAAAAAGCAAATGTCGCATGGTGAAAACCCAGAACCTCCCCTGCTTCATGATTTCCGACCAAAAAGAACTGCTAATAGCTTTCCACGAAACCCACGCTAGGCAGACAAGCGACAAAAAGAAAGACAAAACCGCGGCGATTTGGACAAACTACAAAGCTTTTGTCTGGACCCTGCAAATGCTGTTCTCCAAGCTGCAGGAAACAAGAAAAGGCAACGCATGAAACACGGGTTCAAAAACGAACCTGTTAAACATGCTCCGCTAACCCGAGTTTCCGTTTTGCTTTGAAATTTTTTGATTAACATATCGCCTGACTATTAAAAACACAATTATGAGCACCACTATCACAACGGCGCTCAGGATAAACGCGTAAATCATAAAGTTGTAAGCTGGCATCCAACTGTCTTCGTTCTCAACTCCAAGTTTTACAACATAAAAATCATAGTGGCCTTGACCGA
>Ga0272441_10008197_pt1 | contig 16648 bp, 10 predicted proteins | sample SSMProp6N_FD_193582 | JGI IMG/M metagenome (GOLD analysis project Ga0272441, IMG submission 193582) | Marine sediment archaeal communities from Little Sippewissett salt marsh, Falmouth, MA, United States - SSM-Prop-6N | ecosystem: Environmental > Aquatic > Marine > Wetlands > Sediment ...
GAGCCGCCCGCGGTCGAGGCCGGAGAGGCGCTGCACCGTCTCGGGCTCTTCGAGCGGCTCCACACCGAGCACGCGGGAAAGGAAGTAGCGGAACGGGCACGCGGCGTAGCGCTCGAGGTCGGTGGCGCGCACCCGCCACGGCGGAGGGCCGACCCGGTCGGCCAGGGCATCCAGAGCGGCTCGCGAGGCAAGCACCCCATCGTATTCGGTGAAGCGGCTCTCGCCCCATCGGCACCGCTCGGCGTCGACGGCAGAGGCGAACGTGGGGGAGATACGGGCCAGGTAGCCGAGCTCCGCGCCGCTGCCGCGGGCGATAGCCTGATGGGTGGCGGCCAGGTCGTACTCCGCGTCGCGCCACGCAAGCTCGGGACGCTGCGGGCCGAACGCGGAGGCGGGGATGCGCTCGTAGCCCGCAAACGTCTCCAGGCCCCTGTAGCCGCACCGCTTGCCCGTCACGGCCTCGACGGCGCGGAGCAGGAAGTGCGAGGGGACGCGCTCGCGCCCCGTGCCCGACTCCAGGCGAGGCAGCGTGAGCACGACTCTGTGCGATGCGGCCCCCACCGCCAGGCGAAACAGGAGCTGCTCCTCGGCCGCGCGGGTGCTCTTGAGCGGCAGGTGCAGGCCGGCCTTACCCAGGTCCGCACGCTCGGCGTCCGAGAGCAGCGGACCCGTTGCGGGAGCGGCCGGGAAGCCTTTCTCCACGAGGCCGGGCACGCACACGACGTCGAAGGGAAGGCCGCGCGCCTCCATCACACCCACAACGGCCGGGCCGCTGGTGCCGAACCGAGCCCGCCGTGGCCGCCGGCCGTCGAGCGCCTCGCGCGCAAGCTGCGCCACCAGCCCCCACTCCGCACGCTCGCCCGTCGCATCCAGAGCCGCCAGGGGTGCCACCGTGTCCACAACGGCCTGCCGTTCCACGCTCGCCCGCACGAAGCGGGAGAAGACATCGAGCACGGCTGCGACCACTTCCGCCCATGTGCCCTCGGTCGGGATGCCCTCGATGGCGGCGAAGAAGCGGCCGAGGAACGCCCGCAGACCGGCCAGTGTGGCGAGCAGCTCCGCCGCCCGCGTCGGTTCGTCGGGCTCGTTCTCGAGCTTCTGGCCGAGCGCATCGAGGCGCTCTTGCCAACTCGCCCTGCCCTTCACGATGCCCGCCTGGATGCTCAGCAGATCCCAGTCCGCCACACCGGGCTCGCCGTCGAACGGGATATCGGCATAGGTCACGAAGTCCATCACGTCCGCGCGGGCCAAGTCGCTGCCGGTGAGGCGGAGCAGCATGAGGAGGCTGCGGCCCGCCCTCGTGCTCGCGAGCGGGGGCGGCTGATGGTGGTAGGCGTCCAGGCCGCCGGCCTCGCACTCCTCAGCGAACAGGGGGGCATAGGTGTCGCTGTGGCGCACGAGCACGCCCACGCGGTCGAGGGCCACGCCGTCGCGCGCGGCGGCCACGACGGAGCGGAGGATGGCGCGCACCTCGCGCGTCTCGTCGGGTGCGGCCAGGATGCGCAGCCGTTCGCCCGCAGGCCCTGGCACATCCCTGAGCGGCCCGAAGAGGCCCGCGGCCAGGGCGGACAGCTCGGCCGGCCTCCCAGTCGCCCCCTCCTCACCCACCGGCTCGAAGCCGACCTCCTGGAACCACTCGAACGTCGGCCTGGCGTAGCGGAATGCCTCCGCCTCGGGCTCGCAGGGGAAGAACACCCGCGCCCGGCGTCGCGCCGTGCAGGCGGCCACGAGGCGGCGCTGGAGGACATTGAGGTCGTAGAACCCGTAGACGAAGATGGCGGCCGCCCGTTCCAGCCAGGGGTCCCTGGGCGCAGCCTGGGCCGCGGCGGCAAGCAAGCCGCTCTCGTCGTAGAGTGCCAACTCGGCCAGGCGCTGCTCGTAGGCCGCCCACAGGCGGTGCAGGTCGCGCAGCTTCGCGAGCAGGGAGCTTTGGCTCCACCGAGACCGGTCGAGACAGCGGGCGAGGTCGCCGACCGAGTGGCCCGCCTCCCCGAAGTCCTGCACGATGGCCAGGAGTGCGCGGTGGAAGCCAGGCTTGTGTGCGATGCCCCCGAAGGTGCCGCAGTCCGTCTGGCGGCACACGGCGCGGGCCACCAGGACGTCGGCCAGGCGGGGCAGCGGCGAACGCCCCGCGGCGGCCAGCGTCGCCTCGCCCAGGTGCCGCGCCACGTCGGCCAGCGTGAGGAAGTGGACGTTGAGCTGCCCGCCATGGTCGGCCGCCGCCACGGTCAGATGGCGTCGGAGAAGGCTCGTGGGCACCAGCACCACGACGGGCGCCAGGGCGTCGTCCGCGCGCACCGCCGCCACCTCGCGCCAGAGAGCCTCCTCCAGCGCCACGAAACTGCCCGAATGGAACAGCACGCGCCCGCCCCCTTCCGGCTCGCCCATCGTCCGTCGTCCTGGTCTGGTGCTCGGGACAGGAAGGACCGAACGCTGGGATCATAGCCGACCCGCTCCCCCACGTCAAGGTGCTCCACACCTTGACTCTCCGCGTGCCGCCCGGTAGCATCGCGGGGGTCACGGACCCTGTGCTCCTACGCTCTGCCTCCAGGAGATCGATTTATGCGCAAGCTGGTGCTGCTCGTCGTTGTCGCATGCGCGCTCGCGGTGGCGCTGGCCGCCGAAGCCGCTGAGCCGATCAAGATCGTCGTCCTCACCGGCGGCCACGGCTTCAACGCCAAGGCCTTCTTCCCCCTCTTCGAGGGCTACGACGACATCACGCACGTGCCCGCCCCACAAAAGGACCACAGCGAGCTGTTCGAGGACATCAGCGACTGGCCGTACGACGTGGTCGTCTTCTACAACATGACCCAGAAGATCTCCGAGAAGCGAAGGGCGAATCTCCTGGCGCTCCTCGACCGCGGCGTGGGCATCGTCGCCCTCCACCACTGCATGGCCGCCTACAGCGAATGGCCTGAGTTCAAGAACATCATCGGTTGCAAGTACTACCTCCGCGAGGTGACCGAGGACGGCGTGAAACACCCCGCTTCCGGCTACAAGCACGGCGTCGACTTCACGATCCACGTCGAGGATAAGACCCACCCCGTCACCCAGGGCGTCGAGGACTTCGCCATCCACGACGAGACCTACTGCCGCACCTGGGTGGACCCGAAGGCCCACATCCTGCTCACGACCGACACACCGACGAGCGACAAGGCGGTGGGCTGGGCGAAGACCTGGCGCAAGGCGCGCGTGTGCACCCTCCAGATGGGCCACGGCAACTCGATCTTCGCCAACCCCGGCTACCGCAAGCTCGTGGCGCAGGCCATCCGCTGGACGGCGGGCCGCCTCGGGCCAAAGTAGGGACCCACCCTGGTGCCGGGATTCGGAGTTGCGTGCGTCAGGGATGTTGATTTGAAGCCCTGGGCTGTTGCCGAAGCGAAACACGGGGCGCCCGGGCCGTAAGCGTATCCCCACGAGTGACTTATGGGATCGCTCCGCATCGCGAGGAGCGGAGTCCGTTGACGAGCGTCAACATGGGGTCGCCATGCGTCGCGCGGCGGCGCGACTGCGTTCAGAAGGACGGCTGCGTAACTCCTCTTACAACATAGCGTTATGCCGTTCTGCCCGCGAGGCCACTTCGGCTCTACTTGGGCACGCCGATTGCACGCCATACTGTTGCTTGCGCTCTGGAGGCGGTACCTACCCTGATGGCCGCAACATTGTCGTTTGCGGCTTAGCCCAAGACAGGGGGAAACAGAACATGCCGCGGAAACTCCTGGCCGGGATTGGTGTGGCGCTGCTCACCGTGCAGTGCGCGGTAGCGGGGGTGGTGGCACACTGGGAACTCGATGAAGGCAGCGGCCTCACAGCCGCCAGTTCCGTGGGGGGCTGGACAGGAACCCTGACCAACTTCCCCGACACCAGCGCGGGTGTCGGCGACCCGCTGGGTGTGGCGGGCTGGACCACCGACGGCCAGATCAACCTCAACCGCATGCCCGGTGAAGCAGGCGCCGCACGCCTCTCGACCGACTTCCCGCTCAACTCGCTCATCGGCCAGAGCTTCACCGTCGAGTTCATCGGCACCCACAACGCGCCCAGCATGGGCTGGAGCCCGCTCATCGGCCAGAGCGGCGGGTGCTGCTTCTTCTTCGGCAAACGCTCGGGCGAGCAACGCCTCCACTACAACATCAACGGCATCGGCAGCGGCGACTCGAACACGGTTTCCGTGGCCGATGGCCTCCCCCACCACATGGCCCTCGTGTTCGACGATGCCGCCGACACCATGGACGTCTACTTCGACCACCAGCAGGTGGCCCACCACACAGGCCGCACCGGCACCCTGAACGACCAGGGCCTCCTGTGGCTCGGAACCGTTGGGCATCAGCCCGTCAACGAGTACTGGAACGGCTATCTCGACGAGGTGCGCATCTCCGACAGCGCCCTGACTCCCGCCAACATGCTCCCCGCCCCCCCGCCGCCGCCACCTCCGCCCGCTGGCGGCGTGGTCGGCTGGTGGCGCATGGAGGACACCCAGGGCATGACGGCCGTCGACCAGACGGGCCTCGGCAACGACGGAGTGCTCCGGAACTTCGCGGATACCTCGGCCGGCGCCGGCAACACCACCGAGAGCGGCTGGGCCGCGGCCATCGTCCCCTCGGTCACCGACCGCGGGCAGGTGCTCGCCAACGCAGGGGCGCTGCGGTTCGACGGCTCGAACGACTTCGTGCAAACCCTCGTCGACTGCCCCACAGGCAGCTTCACCCTCGAGGCCATTGTGACCGGCGAGAACGCGGGAGCGAGCTGGAGCCCCATCTTCGGCGAGTCGCTCGCCTCCGGAAACACCGGCATCTGCTACTTCGGCAAGCGCGGCGGCAGCGGCGACCTCCACTACAACGTCGACGGCATCGGCTCGGCCGACATCTGGGGCGTGAACGTGGCCGACGGCAATCCCCACCACATCGCCCTGATGTTCGACGAGACCCACGACGCCATCGTCGTCACCTTCGACCACAAGCCCGTCCTCATCCGCAACTACGTCACTGGCACGCCAAACCCCATCGCCGGCAGCCGCATCCGCCTGTGCAGCCGCGACGACACCCACGCCGGCGAGAAGTTCGACGGCAAGATCGACGAGGCGCGGGTCTGGACCGCCGCCGTCAACCCCCAGCAGATGCTCAACGGCTCCGTGCACATACTCCACGCACCCGATGCGGTCGCCAACGACTTCGAGAGCGGGAGCGACGGCTGGTACTTCATGCAGAACACAGGCACCGACGTGGGCATCATCGCCGAGCCGGGGAACGCGGGGAACAACGTCCTCCAGCTCATCCCCGCCATCAACGGCCGCACCACCGCCGCCATCTGGGGCGAGCCCGCACAGATCAAGGCCTTCGACGCCCAGTTCCGCTTCCGCATTCCCGCAGGCAACGGAGCCGACGGCTTCACCTTCGGCGTCTTCGACGTGCCCTACTTCCTCGGCAACGGCGGCGGCTCACTCGGCTACGACGACCCCGACGTGGGCAACCTGCGGCCCAGCTTCGCCATCGAGTTCGACACTTACCAGGGCGGCGGCGAGACCAACGAAAACCACGTGGCCATCGACCGCAACTACATCCTCGGCACCGACAGCTCCCACGTGCCCTCCTTCGACCTCGAAAACGGCCAGTGGGCCTACTGCCGCGTGCTCATGGACAACGGCGTGACCTCCGTGTGGCTCAACCAGAGCGGCTTCGAGTTCAACGTCGGCGACCTCCTGATCGACGGCGCGTCGCTCGGCGACGTGGATCTGAGCGGCAACGGCGCCTTCGACCCCTTCTTCGGCTACTTCGGCCTCACGGCCGCAACGGGCGGCCTGAACAACCAGGTGATCATCGACGACCTGTCCATCAATCTCATCCCCGAGCCCGCCAGCCTCACTCTCCTGGCGCTCGGGACGCTCGGCATATGGGTTCGCCGCCGCCGACGCTGATCGCTCGGCGAAACGGCTCACCTGGAGGCGATGAGGCTCGGCTCCCACGCGGCGCCGAGCCTCCTTCGCGCCTGCCGACCCCGCCCCCCGACCCGCCATTCTTCCCCTCCTCCACTCTTCCGTTCTTCCAGCCTTCCGCTCATCCCCGCAACGTTTGAAGGCCCGCGCCGCTTCTGGTATACTCACCGGTGTGGCACACATCCTTCCCCGCGCGCAGGAACCCGCATGAAACGTGTCGCGATCCTGGGCTCCACAGGCTCCATCGGGACCAGCGCCCTCGACGTGCTCCGCCAGCTTGGCCCCGACTTCGAGGTGGTGGGCCTGGCCGCGCGCTCGCACTGGGAGCGCCTGGCCGGCCAGGTGGCCGCCTTCCACCCCAGGCACGCCGTCCTCTCCTCCGACACGCACTTCCGCCACCTCGCCCAACGCGTCGGCACCAACTGCGTCGAGCTGCGCTGCGGCCCCAACGCCGTCGCCGACCTCGCCGCATCAGATGACGTGGACCTCGTGCTCAACGCCATCGTGGGTGCCCAGGGCCTCGGCCCGGCACTCGCCGCCGTCCGCGCAGGCAAGACCCTCGCCCTGGCCAACAAGGAGGCCATGGTCATGGCGGGCGAGCTCATCGGCCACCTCGCCAGAGAGTCCGCCGCCACCATCGTCCCCGTGGACAGCGAGCACTCCGCCGTGTTCCAAGCCATGCAATCGGGGCGCGCCTCCGAGATCCGCAGAATCTGGATCACCGCATCCGGAGGCCCCTTCCGGACCCTCCCCAGCGAGCAGCTCGAGCAGGTGACCCCCGAGCAGGCCCTCCAGCATCCCAACTGGACCATGGGCCCGAAGGTGACCATCGACTCGGCCACCATGATGAACAAGGCACTCGAGATCGTGGAGGCCAAGTGGCTCTTCGGCCTCCAGACCGAGCAGATTCGCGTGCTCATCCACCCGCAGTCCATCGTCCACTCGATGGTCGAGTTCTGCGACGGCGCCACGATCGCACAGCTCGGCCTGCCCGACATGCGGGTGCCCATCCAATATGCGCTCACCTATCCCGAGCGGCGCACGAGCCCCGTGGCAGCAGCCGATCTGGCGGCCCTCGGCAGGCTCGACTTCGAGGACCCCGACCCCGAGCGCTTCCCGGCGCTCGAGCTCGGATTCCGTGCCGCCGAGGCCGGCGGAGCCATGGGAGCCGTGCTCAACGCCGCCAACGAGGCGGCCGTGGCGGCATTCATCGACCGCCGCATCCCGTTCACCGACATCCCGCGCCTCGTCGCGCACGTGATGGATCGCCACCACCCCTTCACCACCCCGTCAGCGGAGGACATCGATGACGCCGATGGCTGGGCTCGCCAGGAGGCCGACCGTTGGATAGCGCGTTCATAGTCGCCAAGGGAATCATCCTCACGGTCATCGCCTTCGGCCTCATGATCTTCGTCCACGAACTCGGCCACTTCCTCGCCATGAAGCTCATCGGCGTGCGCATCGAGCGATTCTCGTTCGGCATGGGCCCCAGGCTCATCGGCCGCACGTGGGGCGACACCGAGTACCTCATCTCCGCCATCCCCATCGGCGGCTACGTCAAGCCCGCCGGCGGCGACGAGGGCGAGGAGTCCACGGGCGCCCCCGACGAATTCTACGCCAAGACCCCCGGCCAGCGGGCACTGGCTCTGGCCGCAGGCCCCATCTTCAGCGTCCTCTTCGGCATCCCCATGCTCATGGGGATGTATCTCGTGGGCATCGAGATCCCCACCTCACGAGTCTCACACGTCGTCGTCGCCAGCCCAGCCTGGGACGCCGGCCTCCGCTACGGCGACCGCGTCACCCGCCTCGACGGACAGCCCATCGAGACCTTCGACGACCTGCGCCTCGCCGCCATCCAGACCGCCCCCGACACCCCGGTCCCCATGATCGTCGAACGCAACGGCAAGGACGTCGAGCTCCGCCTCATCCGGGGCAAGGGCAAGCAGGAGATCGGGGTCTTCTGCGCCTTCCTCACCACACGCGTCCACCGCGTGAGCGACGGCACGCCCGCCGAGGCCGCCGGCCTCCAGCCCGACGACCTCCTCGTGAGCATCGACGGCAAGCCCCTGCGCGGCTGGCCCGACTTCCGCCGACGCATCCTCGCCAACCCCGGACGCACCGTGCAGCTCGGCCTCCTCCGCGGCAACGAAGCCATCACCGTCGCCGTCGCACCCGAGCCCACCCCGCGACCCGACCCTGGATTCAGCCTCCACCTCCCGCGCGAAATCGGCGTCGTCCGCAAAGGCTTCCCGGCCGACGGCCACCTCGAAGTCGGCGACCGCATCGTCAACGCCAACCAGACACCCATCGAGCGCTGGTGGGACATCGAGGATGCCGTGGCCAACGGCCCCCAGACCGCAACCCTCACCGTCGAGCGCGCCGGCAACACCCTCACCATCGAGCTCCCGCGCGGCGAGGGCCTCCGCCTCACGGACACCCTCGGCATCGCACCCCGAGCCACCTACGTGGTGGCCGACGTGCATGGGCAGAGCGAGCCGCCCCTCCAGCCCGGCGACGAAATCGTCGAGGTCGACGGCCAGGACGTAGCCACCGCCATCGCCGAAGGCATGCTCTACACGCCTACGGACGACATCGCGGGCGCCCTGGCCAGGGCCAAGCACATCATCGCGGTCCGCGGCGAGGAACGCCTCGAGGTGGCTATCACCCCCGGCGAGAGGGCCGTCGGCAAGCTCGGTGTCGAGCAGAAGCCCGACTCCGTCTATCGCAAGGAGACCCTGCTCGGCTCCTTCATCCCCGCCGTCAAGAAGACGGGCGAGTCGGCCATGCTCGTCTACGTCATCTTCCGAAAGCTCTTCAGCGCCGACCTCAGCGCCAACAGCGTCGCAGGCCCCGTCGGCATCCTCCAGATCACCTACATGTCCGCACAGCGCGGCTGGTCGGACCTCTTCTACCTCGTGGGCATGATCACCGTCAACATCGGTGTCCTCAACCTCCTGCCCGTCCCGCCCCTCGACGGCGGACGCCTCCTCCTCCTCATCTACGAGAAGATCCGCGGCCGCAAGCCCAGCCGAAAGTTCCAGGAGGCCGTCATCATGACCGGCTTCGTCCTCCTGGTCGGCGTCATCCTCCTGGCCACGTTCAACGACTTCAGGCGCATTTTCTTCTGAGCACCAGGGATCAAGGAAAAGACCATGCCGGACGACAAGCGAGTCGAGGACCAGCTCAAGGACATGATCGTCGAGCGGCTCTTCCTGTCCGTTGCACCTGCTGAGATCGCCGACGACGATGTGCTGATGGAGAAATTCGAGATCGACTCCGTCCGCCTCTTCGAGATCGTCATCGGCCTCGAAGAGGTCTTCGACATCTCGCTCGAGGACGACGAGTTCAGCATCGAACGGTTCGAGAACGTCAAGGCGATCGCCGACCTCGTGCGCGAGAAACTCCCCGACCAGCAGTGAGCCCAGCCCCTGCCCGGCCAGTGCCATGGAACAACCCCTCCACTTCGACACCCACGGCGCCCGGCTCTTCGGAGTCCTCCACCTCCCCGACGACACCTCGCGGGACCTCGGCGTCGTCTTCTGCCCCCCCTTCGCCGAGGAGCACAAGCAGGGCTACCGCATCTTCGTCGAGACCGCACGCAGACTCGCAGCCGCTGGCGTGCCCTCCCTGCGCTTCGACTACCGCGGCACAGGCGACAGCGAGGGACCGTTCACCGACTTCTCGCTCGCCGGCGCCATCGCCGACATCCAGGCCGCGGCCAACCTGTTGCGCACCCGCGCTCAGGTGGAGGCCGTGGCGCTGGTCGGCCTGCGTCTGGGCGCAAGCCTGGCCTGGAAGGCAGCCGAGCAGGGCATGGCCGTGCACCGCCTCGTCCTCTGGCAGCCCATCGTCGACGGCGCCCTCTTCTACCGCCTCAACATCCGCCGCATGCTCGTCCGCCAGATGATGACCCACGGCAAGGCCAGCGGCGAGCGCGACACCGGCGAGAGCGGCACCATCGACCTCGACGGCTTCCTCGCCACTCGTGCGATGTGTGAAGAGATCAAAGCCCTCGACCTGCGCGAGGCCGACGCCCCCCCCGCCTCCACCTTCATCCTCCAGTTCGCCAACGCCACGGAGCCGGTGGCCGAGCTACGGCCCCTCGTCGACAAGCTCGGGCCGGCGGGCCGTTTCGAGCCCTTCGTCATCGAGCCCTTCTGGCAGCGCCTCGGCTACGTAGACTGCTCCGCCGCCCAGCAAGCCACCGTCGCCTGGCTCACTGCCCCCCAAGCCTGATCCCCTCAGTCGATCACCATGTTGTCCACGGGTGCATAGTCGTCCGTGAGCAAGGGGGCACGCTCCCAGGATTCCTGGAAGCTCGTGCGAACGGCCTTCCCCTCGGGCGGCACCAGTTCGTCGAGCGGCTGGTGGTTGCGGGCGTGCTCGACCACGCTGCGGACCTTGATGCGGCGGGTCCGCTCGACCAGCTCATCGGCCAGGTCGATGATCTGCTTCTTCGGCAGCGGGCTCGGGGTCGTCTCGAAGTTCGTCGCGACCAGCTCGATGTTGATCCCGCGGCGGTACTCGGGGCTCGACGTGGTCTGCCACCGCGGGTCGAACCACTTGGGGAACACGTAGACGTGGTCGCGGCCGAAGACGTGGACGAACGTCTTGAGCATGGCCCAGAACAGGCGGCTCTTCTCGCCCTCCATCGAGCTGATGATGTTGAGGTGCACCACGCCCCGCGGGCCGAGGCGCGCCTTCACGTTCTCGAGGCATTCGCTGGTGAGCAGGTGGAACGGCGGGCGGCCGCCCGTGAACGCATCCAGGATGACGATGTCGTACTGCTCCTTCGAGTCGCGGAGGTACACGCGGCCGTCCATCACGGCGGTGGTCACGCGCTGGCCGTCGGGCTCGAAGCCGAAGTAGCGCTGCGCCACGTCGAGCACCGTCGGGTCGATCTCGACCACGTGGATGCGTTCGAGTTGGGGGTAGTCGCGTGCGAAGATCGTGGGCACGATCCCCCCTCCCCCACCCACGATGAGCACCCGCCGGGCATCGGGATTGAACAGAAAGGGCAGGTGCAGGGTGTCCGTGTACTTCGCTCCGCTCGTGTAGGGCTTGCGGACATGGATGTCCTTCGGGTCGCCGCTCTCGACGAGCAGCTCGCTCTCGATGTACTCGTCGAACTTGAGCTGGAGCGACCACTCGTCCGCCCCGCCGTAGCGCCAGGGCCGCAGCACCACGCCGATGTGCTGGTAGGGCGAATCGACCTCCGCGATCAGCGTCTCATCCGCATCGAGCGGGATGAACGACGGGCTGGGAATCAGCCCGAGCACCACCGCCGCAGCCACCGCTCCGCCCGCCCCCGCCGCGCCGCCCACACGGCCCTCCGACAGACCCCGCAGCGCACGCGGCACAATGGCCAGCAGCGAAACCACTATGAGGCTCACACCCAGCGCCCTCACGATGTTGCTCGTGCCATAGGACGGGACGAGCCAGAAGGTCGCCAGCACCGTGCCCGCGATGCTCCCGAGCGTCGAGAGCGCGTAGAGCCGCCCCGCCACGTTCCCCACCGTCGCCACCGTGCGCGCCTGGAGACGCACCGAGAAGGGCGACACCATGCCCAGCAGCACGCTGGGGACAAAGAAGAGGACGACGGATGCGAGGAGCGGATGCAGGCGGCGTGCAGGCCCGGAGCGGTCGATCCATCGGCAGCACGCGGGGGCGTAGAGCGGCACGATGAGAATGATCAGCCCCGCAACGGCGATGATGGCGCCCAGCACGAGGAACTTCGGCGCACGGTCGGCCAGCCGGCCCCCGACCAGATAGCCCAGGCTCAAGGCACCCAGGAACACGCCGATGAGGCTGCCCCACACGAAGATCGTGCTGCCAAACGTGGGCGCCAGCACGCGGCTGCCCACCATCTCGAACGCCATCAGCACCGCCCCACACACGAAGACCACCACGTGGAGCGAAAGCGTCTCCATGCCGCCAACTACCGAGGGCTCGGCCTGTCTGCGCTGGTGTCTCGCCATGCGTCCATCCTTCTCGAACAGGGGGGTGCTGAAGCGAAGTTCGCGGCCATTATAGAGACGCCCGCGCCGGCGGTCAAGCCGCCGCACGTGACGGGACTACGCCGCTGAGCGGGGTGGGGGTGCAATGCCAGCCTCGGGCGGCCCGCGTCACAAGCCCACGGAGCGGAGCACGTCCTTGAGGGCGCCCGCCGAAGCTCGCAGCGCCTCCTCCTCCTCCGGCGCGAGCGTGAGCGGGATGATCTGGCGGACGCCGCCGCGGTGAATCACCGCCGGCAGGCTCAGGCACACGCCGTCGATGCCATAGAGCCCGTCGATGCGGGTCGAGACGGTCATCACCGTGTGCTCGTCGCGCAGGATCGCCTCGGCCAGGCGTGCGACGCCCATGGCGATGGCGTAGTAGGTGGCACCCTTGAGCTCGATGATGCGATACGCCGCGCTCCTCGCGCTCTCGAACAGCTCACAGAACTCGTCGTCGCCGCAGCCCTTCCCGCACAACGGGCAGTACTCGGAGAGCCGCATGCCCGCGATATTCGCCAGGCTCCACACGGGCACCTCGCTGTCCCCGTGCTCGCCGATGATGTAGGCGTGGATATTGTGGGGGTCCACGCCGCAGTGGCGGGCCAGCTCGAAGCGCAGGCGCGCCGTATCCAGGATCGTCCCCGAGCCGATCACACGCTCGTTCGGGTAGCCCGAGAACTCCTGCGCCGCGTAGGTCAACACATCCACCGGGTTCGACACGATCACGAGGATGGCCTCGGGCGCCACGGCCTCGACCTGGGCGACGATCTGCCTCATGATCTCCACGTTCGCCTTCGCCAGGCTCAGCCGCGACTCACCGGCCTTCTGCGCCTTCCCCGCCGCGATGAGCACGATATCGGAGCCTGCCGCATCCGCGTAGTCGCCGGCCCGGATGCGGGCGGGCTTGCCGAAGGCCAGCGCGTGGTTGAGGTCCATCGCCTCGCCCTCGGCGCGGTCGCGGTTCAGATCGACGAGCACGATCTCGGCCGCCAGGCCGCGAGCCATCAGCGAGTAGCCCGCCGTCGCCCCCACGAGCCCCGCCCCCACCACAGTGATCTTCACGGCACCCGCCACGCCATCCTGCGGGGTTTCGGTATTCATCTCGGATCCTCCGCTGCGCATCGCCGTCGCACACACACCCACACTGCCCCATGATGCTACCGGCCCCGCCGGCGCGGCGCAAGGAAATCCAGCGAGGAAGGGAAGACCCTCATCGCGGGACGCCGACGTCCCGCCCACAATGAACGGCACGCAGCCCCCTGTGGGCGGGGTGTCCCTGCCCCGCGACAGATCGAGTTCATCCCTCTCGATGCGGGGCCAAAAGGAACCCCCGCCTCCCTTGGTTTGCGTCCCCCGGGCGTTCGCCGGAAGTTTGGTTCAGGGAGCGGGGGTTGTATGTGGTTGTCGTTTCGTCGCGAGGTCCTTATCATCAAATCCCGTGCCACCGGAGCCTCGGGCGACCGAATGGTAAAGCACTTCACAAAACACCATATGTAGGACACTTCTGGCGACGGCCCCACAACGCCCCGCCGATCGCCCCGCCGGAATGTTGCCGTTTGTCAACAACTTCGGACGCCCGTAAGGAATCCCGAACAAGCCGGAGCTGCCAGATTAGGGTGGGTGAACAGGTGAGAGTCCAGAGGACACGGAGGAGAGATCGGAAAAGAGAAGAGGGTGGGCAGGGTTGGCGGGAGGAAGGGACGAGTTGTGGCGCCGACAGACTCCCCGCTCCCGGCCTTGACGCGCTGGGGCGGATGCGGTAGTCTGGTCGCTGGAGGCCATCCAGCATGGCACGGGAGAATACGATGAAAAAGGCACAGAACCTCTCCGAGATCCACCAGTCCTGCGAGCCCCGCCCGTTGCGGAGCGACGAGCTTGCCGACTTCTTTATCGAGACGGCACCCGCCCGCGATCCGATCGTGAGCCGGCGCGACGAGGTGCGGGAACTCCTCGTCAACAAGCAGAAGGCCAAGATTCTGCTCGCGGGCCACGGCGGCTGCGGCAAGTCCACCGAACTCGTGAAGCTCGGCGAGGAGGTCCGGCGCGACTTCCTGGTCGTCAACCTCTCGGTTGCACAGGAATGCAACCTCTTCCACGTGCCCGTCGAGGACCTCCTGGTCGTGGTCATGTAGCGGCTGGTGGCCACCTGCGGTGAGGACCCAACGCTCGCGCAGGGCCTCGGCGCCGCCGAGAAGGCCCTCAAGGAGGTCCATCGCTGGTTCACCACGGAGTTGGAGATCCAGGAGGACACCTTGGCCGCCGGCGTGGAGGCAGCGGTGGGCGTCGACTCCTCGCAGAACTGGCTCACGAAGGCCCTCGGGATCCTCGTGCAGGCGAAGGCCGATATCCGCCGGGCTGGCACGCGCCTGCACCGAGTCACGCGCGAGAACCCCCATAAGCTGAGCGCCTTGGCCGAGCGCTGCAATATCCTGGTCCGGGCGGTGCAGCAGGCGCTCGCGCCCAGCAAGCGTCAGCTCCTGATCGTGCTGGAAGACCTCGACAAGGTGAACCTGAACGACGCGCGGGCGATCTTCATCGAGCAGCCCACCATCCTCGCGGGGCTCGACGCGAGCATCATCTGCACCGTGGCCATTTTCCTGCTCCACTCGCCGAATCGCGAGGCCATCGACCGCTACTTCGACCCCGTGGTGCTCCCGATGCCGCAGGTGCGCCACTTCGACAGGTCGCCCCACCAGGCGGGGCTCGAAGCCATCAGGGCAATTGTCGCCCGCCGCATCCGCAAGGGGCTCATCGAGCCCGATGCCCTCGAGGAGTTGCTCAAGGAAACCGGCGGCGTGCTCCGCGACGTCTTCGAGGTCATCCTCGTCGCCGCCCAGGCGGCCAAGAGCCTCCACGCGCAGGGCAAGCAGGACAAAGAGGCCATCACGCCCGATAACGTCCGCTACGGCCTCAACCGCCGCAAGAACGAGTACGCCAAGGCCATCACCGTGCTCGACCTGCCTGAGGAATGGACGCTCACTCCCGCTGAGCTCTACGCGCGGATGCGGACCCTGGCCGGCGGCCCCAGCCGGTACCTGCCCAGCGACGCGGCGACCATGGTGCTCCTGAACGCCAAGGCCATCGTCGAGTACGACGGCGAGACGTGGTTCGATCTTCACCCGCTCGTCCGCGAGCTCCTCCCCCTCTTCCCTGAATAGCCATGTCCACCGAGTACACAGAGCGCGACCTGGGTGTGACGGAGGCGGCCCTGGAGCGGCCCCGCCTGCAAACGTACCTGGCTGCCGAGGGCGGCCCGCTCGCGCTCGTCGAGGTGGAATCCGCCGCACAAGCCGACGACCTGGCGGTCGAGCTCGAGCGCGACCTGCCGGATGGCACGGTGCTCAGGGTCCAGCGCGTCTCCCAAGACAACTCGTGGTCCGAGGCGCTGGAGTGGGTTGAGTCCTTCGGAGCCGAGACCGACAGCAGCCCCGTGTACCTCATCATCGGCGCGGCGAGCGAGGTAGCTGAGGAAGAGCGCACGAAGGACGTCTGGAGGTGGATGGACTCCCAGCGCGAGCGCTGGGCGGGCGCGGCGGGCAAAGTCGTCTTCGTCCTCACCCCCAGCCAGGTCGACAGCCTGGCCCGCCACGCCCACTCGCTCTGGGACTGGATTCCGCTGAAGTTCAACCTGCTGCGCCGGCTCGTCGCCCGCCCGGGCGACTACAGCCTGTTGGACGCTGCTCACGCAGACTACGCCAGCGGTGGCGGGCAGACACCCGGCTATGCGGCGGCTCTGTTGCCCGCCCTCCGCCAGCAGCTTCTCACCGCGCGCCAGACGGGGCTCGCCGAGTCCATTGTCCGCAGGGAGTACGCGCTGCCCCTGTTCCACGCCCTTGTGAACGCATACCGGATCGGCGAAGCGCGCGGGTTGCTGCGGAGCGATCTCCAGGGAGTTGAGTCCGAACTCCCTTCCCCCGAACGCGCCAGGTGGCTCGAGTCCCTTGGCTGGCTCTCGCTCCTCGCCCGGGATCTGCCTGAGGCGGAACGCGCGTACCATAAGAGGCGCGATCTCGCCGCCGAGCAAGACGACCAGCGCGGTATCGCTGCCGCCGAGCACGGCTTGGGCATTGTCGCACAGGAGCGCCGCCGGTTCGATGATGCGGAGCGGTGGTATCGACAGAGCCTGGAGATCAAGGAGCGGATCGGGGACGAGTACGGGCAGGCTCTGACCCTGGGGCAGTTGGGGAACCTGGCGGTCAGCCAGCGGCGATTCGAAGAGGCCGAACGCTGGTATCGCCAGGCACTGCCGCTGTTCCAGAATCTGGGGGACGAGCACGGGCAGGCCGGCATCCTCCACCAGTTGGGCAGGATCGCGGACGAGCGTCGCCGGTTCGACGATGCGGAGCAGTGGTATCGACAGAGCCTGGAGATCGAGGAGCGGATCGGGGACGAGCACGGGCAGGCCAGCACCCTCCACCAGTTGGGCAGGCTCGCGGAGGAGCGTCGGCAGTTCGATGCTGCGGAGCGGTGGTATCGGCAGAGCCTGGAGATCAAGGAGCGGATCGGGAACGAGCACGGGCAGGCCATCACCCTCCACCAGTTGGGCAGGGTCGCGGAGGAGCGGGGCGACGCGGTCGAGGCGCTGCGCCTCTATGGGCAGGCGGAGGCGATCTTCGTGCGGATGGATGATCCGCATAATCTCGCCATGGTGAGGCGGTCCATCGCGCGGGTGGGTGGGGCGGGTGATGCGTGATTCGGAATTCGGAATTCGGAATTCGGAATT
>Ga0272441_10008198_pt1 | contig 16648 bp, 11 predicted proteins | sample SSMProp6N_FD_193582 | JGI IMG/M metagenome (GOLD analysis project Ga0272441, IMG submission 193582) | Marine sediment archaeal communities from Little Sippewissett salt marsh, Falmouth, MA, United States - SSM-Prop-6N | ecosystem: Environmental > Aquatic > Marine > Wetlands > Sediment ...
CACCCTTCCGTGAATTTGTCGACTCGATCGATTTACTTCATGTGTCAAGAATACCTTTCCGTGATTCCACTATCGATCTGGATATCATGGGTATGAAAACCGATTCATCCGCGTTCGGGTGGATCCGGGATATTCCGGGTAACAATGTGTCCGGTAAAACACTTCGATTAAGCGGCCTGTTCGATGCCTCATATGCCAATTTCGCCATGATGACATACAATCCATGGACCGGCACTGTGATCGACACTCAATTCATCCCACAGGTGGAAGGCATTCTGATTCAGCATCTTCCTGTTTTGGATAATCCGGTTCCCGATGTGGCATTTCTATTATGGCCCGCTGAAGCAGGAGAGACTCCTGTCCGGATACAGTTAACCGCATTTGTGGAAGAATTGCTCAGTGTCAACCGGGACAGCAGCGACCTCTTCTGTACTGTTCTGGACGCGCAGGGACGTCTCTGTCCGCAGGCGCTTGATATTACATTCCAAATCAGGGGGGCCGGGATTATTTTAGGCGAACAGATTCAAACCACCAATCAGGGAGTGATTCATACCTATTTTCAACCTTCAGAAGGTTCCGGTCTGTTTCAAATTATCGGAGAATCGGAGGGTTTGATCTCTGACACACTGGAGGTGAATGTGGTCAATAGCCTTCCAATCGATGATTTTGAATCTTACCAGTCGGATACAGAGCTGCAAAACCAATGGATTTCCCAGTTCAATACGATTGTTCTTCCTCATATTGAAAATGAAGTGGTATTTCAAGGCGCCCAGAGTCTCCGACTTGACTATACAATCGGAGTGAACAGCCCGCCTTATGCATTTATTAAAACCGATTTTAAAAAGCGGGATATGATATATATTCAGGCATTGGGATTCTGGCTCGTACCGGATGGTTCAAACCGGGATCTGGAAGTGCGTTTGCAAACAGAAACCCGGAACTATATGAAGTATAATGTCTCTTTGAATGGAACGAACAAAAAATATGTATTGATTCCTCTGGAAGACTTTAATCTACAATCCGGTGTGGAAACCATTGATTTTAATATCCTGACCGAACTTCAATTCAAAATAAAACGCGGAGGGGGAGAATACGGCATCAGTACGATTGTGATTGATGACATTGATTTTCTAATGGATACAACCATGCACTCCCTGATCAATCCCAATAAAAACCATGGTCCCGAACAGTTCCAATTATTTCAGAACTATCCCAATCCGTTCAATCCGGAAACCACCATTCAATATACTCTGGACGAATCCGGTCCTGTCGAACTGTGCGTCTATAATCTGACTGGTCAGGCAGTATCGACACTGGTTCAGTCCGAACAAGAAGCCGGCGAATATCATGTTTCCTGGGATGCATCTCAATTATCTTCCGGTATCTATTTTTACTGTCTCAAAGCAGAGGATAGAGTCAGAATAGAAAAATGCCTGTTGATCAAGTAAAAGATAGATCCGACTAATATAAATCAGCCGTCAATCATTGAATATGAAATTTACACCTGTTAAAATGCCTGACTGATAATAAACGATTCAGCAGTGTCCATTACTCACTTGATTTTTATATTGTATTCGATTATTTTTTCAATATGTGGAAAACGTGGATCCAAGAGCTGCGGAAGCGCAATCAAAAACAGATGGAGGCGGTTCGCCGTCCCGGCGGTCTGTTATCTGATCCCAATACAGGATTTGTCCGGGGCAGATTGATTGTTTTTCTCTTAAGCACTTTGCTGCTTTGCGTTGCAGACGGGCTTCTGTCCATACAGCTTTTGAACCTCGGAGCGTGGGAAGCCAATCCCTTCATGCGATATGCTTTGTCCATCGGACCTGAATTTTTTATTTTTTCCAAATACATACTCACCGGAGGCGGACTGCTGGTTTTACTGCGATATGGAAAAGTGCTCATCCTAAATGAATCCATCACGCTCGAACAGATCGCAGCCGGGATTCTTCTGTTTTATCAGGGGCTTGTGCTCTACGAGATCGAGTGTTATCTGATATTGACTTAGAAGTTGATGCTGTATTTGAAAATCCCATTAGAGTTGACTGACCGTGACTGCCAGGAAGTCCTTCATGAACAGGATTATAGCTGTATATTTCGTTATAATTATTGAAATGCTTGTCTGTTCGTGTTCACTTTGAATCCAATTGTATATTAATTGTAATAAAAAAAAGAGTTGATATTAAAAAATCTGATTTGTATAATATAACAATTTCATAATTGTTATCAATTAATTCAGACACACGGTTTTAAATTTCGCTACTGCGATTGACATCAAAGTAAATAAGCATCTGTTTTTCAGGCCTTTTCCGGTTTAACGACTGAAGCGTATGATTTCGCAGCGAAGAGCAATTGAATCAGGATGAGTATCGCAATAATGTGCTTATTATATAAGTCTTATTTATAACCGCCATATAAAATTAAAATTTACAGTTAATAATTATTCAAGTGCTTTAAGGAGGTAAAAATGTTTGATTTCAGTGATTGTGCAAAGAAAAGAAATATCGTCTTATGTGTTTCAGTATACTTCATGTTGATTATCGTGTCTTCCGGTTTTTCTCAGGCCTATGATTTTGATAATGGCACGCTTCAGGATTGGACAATGAAAGGAATATATGCATGGACTCCTGGCACAACAATAGAATATCAGAATCCCTTTTCATTTAGTTGGGATGATGAGACGCAATATCCAGGTGAGGCAGACAAAGATCCCGAGGGGGATGATTTTGGATCTGCCTCTGTTTATACTTCCGATTTAACCTTTCCTCCAGATTTTGATGTCGGATCAGAGTGGTGGTTTGTTGATCTGTTTTCACCGGACATCACTTCAAATCAGCAATGGCAGGATATCACGGGAATCTCCCTTAATCTTCATTCTGCCGGATTTAGTTCAGGGGAGGGGTTTATTCAGATATTGCTGGATGTAACCAAATCCGATGGGAATAAAACAACTATCCGGGAAGAAGCTGCCAATCAAGGTGTATACTATTCTTTCACCAATGAGTGGATGACTATTCATGCAGATCATTTTATTAATATTTCTGTTTATACGGTCAATAATATTCGATTGCGAATATTTGGTTATCCGGATATTGCCGGTTCAATGCGAGAAGTCAATATTGACAATGTCACTGCCATTACCGGTGAACCCGGTACAGGTCTTTCTGGATATGTATCCGCCTGGATGTGTGGCGAGGGAGGAAATGCCTTGACAATAACCTATGATTCATATTTTAATCTAGCTCATGAATTGACTCGTGCCCGAATAGATTTCACGGGTACGAATGTATATCTTGATGATGGAATGAGCTGGTGTTGTGGAGAACCTCCACCCGAGGTTACCGAAAGAACAAAAATAACAGATCAGATTTTTGAGATTGGATTTTCCAATTTTACACCTGGAAAGAGTGTATGTATTGGTCAGAATTTTGATCTTGGTTCAACCGGCTCCCCCTATGGGAGCTCGTATGAAGGTGCCACAGTTGAAATGACCTTTACGGGTCTCTCCTGCGATATACCGCTGACCGGAACTTTTGAACAAACAGATGCTTTCTCAGCGAAAGCAAATTTTTCATGCGAAGAACCTTCAAGTCCTCAACCACCGCCTTCGCCCTCTAATTTAACGACCACAGTGGTTTCAAGCACCCAGATCGATCTAAGCTGGCAGGACAATTCCGATAACGAGGACGGATTCAGAATCGAACGGAAAACAGAATCTGAAGCAGGAGAATCTCAATCCAATACTTATTTGGAAAAAACCGCACCGCTGCGGGATCGCAGCATCGAGACCAATGGTGACTGGACACAGATTGCAACCGTTCCAGCCAATCAAACTTCGTACAGTGATAAGGGACTGAGTCCCAATACTACCTATGCTTATCGAGTACAAGCCTATAATTCTGCTGGAAATTCATCCTATTCCGATGAGGAAAGCAAACAGACTGAGGAGAGCGGAACCTATATAATAGATTTTGATGCATTCCCGGCGTATATATATAATACCGTTGTGTACAGGCGGAACGATGTGCTTATTGGATGCGGTCCTACATCGGGAGCCATGATTCTCGGGTATTTCGAGCACACATACGATCTGCCCGCTCCGAACGGCCTGCTGACAGATCCGGTTTCGGGTATGGAGGAGGGCCTGGCAACGGCCTGGGCACTACATGGCAATGCGTATATGAATACCCGCGATGATGGATTCAGTTCTCCCTTCGATATCAAACCGGGCCTTGAAGATTATGCCGGGAACAGGGGATATGAGATCGAAGTGATGATTCATGTTTCACCCACTTACGATCCGGGTGGTGATTATTCATGGAACGATTACGGCAGTTACGGAGAAGCCTGGATCAATGACGGAGATTTCTGGCATCAGGACGCAGGGGGAGACTGGATGATTGATCCGGATGATTTTTGTGATTTTGCCGGTTCCATGTTTGCACAGAAAATTCCGCTTTTTCTGACCATCGATACGGATATGGACCGGGGCGGGGATCACTGGGTTCCCGTGGTCGGATATGACAGAAGTTCAGGGAAATATGCCTTTTATGACACCTACAGAGAAACTTTGCAATGGGCCGATATTCATTACGCCAAAGCAGCGGGACCGGTTTATGAAAACAGTATCGTGATGGTTCGATCCGTCCAGTATATCACGGATGACCGATTGCCTTCAGCACCGACCAATCTTGTGGCGCATCTGATTCCGGAGCAGGTTCATCTGACCTGGGAGGACAATTCAGATGATGAAACCGGCTTTATCATCGAGAGACGCATGTCGCCCGCATTTCCCTCCACCTGGTATGCGCTTGATACACTGGATGCCAATGCGATTTCCTATCAAACCGATGCTCCGGCAGTCTTTTCGCAAACATTATACTTTCGGATCTATGCTTATAATGAATACGGCAGTTCTGAATATTCCAATGCCGATACGGTCAGGTCCTACCTGACACTGTCCTGGATCAAGCTCAAGAATCCCAACGGAGGCGAAGAGTGGGAGCCGGGCTCGGTTCATGAGATTCAGTGGGAGTCATCCGCTTCAATGCCGGCCTATATGATTAACAGGGTAACCATCCGATATTCCATTGACGGAGCCAGTCACTGGATCGATCCTCCCATCGCCGCCAATATTGATAATACCGGATCCTATCTATGGACTGTTCCCGATACGGAGAGCGACCAGTGCATTGTTAAAATAGAAGATGCCTATGACGGAAGCCCTTATGATTTAACCAATACGTCTTTTACAATAGGCCAACCGGTCACGCCGGTGCTTTCAGTCAGTGCTGATACGCTGGATTTCGGCACTTCGCTGAATGAACTGAACTTCTGCATTGAAAACGAAGGGGGAGGGGCATTGACCTGGGAAGTATCCGAAACACCGGAAAAGCTCTGGATTGCCTCTGTTGATCCTGTCAGCGAAAGTGGAGAAGCAATCGTCACGGTGATGGTTGACCGAAGCCTGCTGACCGGCAGCGGTGATGTTGGCGTATTGAAAATCACGTCAAATGGGGGGACAGAAGAGATAATCGTATTAATTAAAGCGGAGCAGGGAAGCCTGCCTGAAGAGTGGACCTTTCATGAAACGGGGAACAATGCCACCGTGATACTGCCTGTTGATGCAGATCCCAATATTGACGGAGATCCGCTGTCAAACGGAGATTATGTCGGTGTGTTTACCGGTTCCGGTCTGTGCTGCGGATATGGTCAATGGCAGGAGGCAAATCTTTCATTGACTGTGTGGGGTGACGATTCCCAGACCGATGAAGTCGATGGATTTCAGGCGGGAGAGACAATTTATTACAGGGTGTATCGCCTGAGTGAAGCCCAATTATGGGATGCGGTCACTGTGACCTATTCACAGGGAACAGGCTGTTATCAGACGGATGCAATTATGATATTGAGCCAGTTCGATGCCACAGAGCTGTCCCGAATATCGATCGCGCTTGCCCAGGGATGGAGCATATTTTCGATGAATGTCGATCCGGTATATGCGAATATTGATTCTGTGATGCATGATATTAAGGAAAAAGTGGTTCTTGCAAAAGACGGTGAAGGGAATACCTATGTTCCCGATTTCGGTATTAACAATATTGGCGACATGGATTTCCGCAGAGGATATAAAGCCTATTTGACAGATCCTGCGGATCTGGTCGTAGTCGGTCATCTGGTTGATCCTTCAACGCCGATCAATCTGACGATTGGCTGGAATCTGATCGCCTATTTGCCGGACCATCCGGTCGATATCGCAGAGGCTCTGGCAAGTGTTCATGACGGACTGGTTATTGCCAAAAACGCTGAAGGCAACACTTATATTCCAGCATATAATATCAATACAATTGGTAACATGGAACCGGGACAGGGATACAAACTGTATGTCGATTCGGAAGCCACGCTTGTTTATCCGGTAGAGAGCAGTCCTGCGATTCCGGATCTCACCATCAAGAAAACTGTATTGTCCGGTGACACTGACAGTCCCCAGCATTTTCAGTTTCACACCAATACAGGTCAGAATTGTACTGTGGTGATCCCCAGTTCGATCAATCCAGGATTCTGGGACGGAACTCCTCTGGAATCAGGAGATGAAATCGGTGTGTTTAATTCAGACAGCCTCTGTTGCGGCGCAGTCGTGTGGAACAATGAAAATGCAGCGATTACCGTATGGGGAGATGATGTTCAAACTGCTGATATCATTGACGGCTTTCTGGAAAATGACACGCTTCGTTTCAGAATATTGGATAGCAGTGCCGGTGAAGAGTATCAGGCAAATGGATATTTTGAAGAAGCTTCCGATTGTGTCTATCATACGGACGGGTACGGCATATTGACCGGGCTGGTTTCAGAAGCATGTACAGGTGTTGAGGAAACGTTTCTGTCGGCATTGCCAGAACAGTATCAGCTTCTTCAAAATTTCCCCAATCCCTTCAATCCTTTAACTGTGATCGAGTATCACCTGCCACAATCCTCGGATGTCAAGCTTTCGATCTATGATGTAAAGGCTCAACTGGTCCGCAGGCTAATTGTGGAAAATCAGCCTGCCGGGTGTCAAAAAGTAATATGGAGCGGATGCAATGAAACAGGTGAGGCTGTTGCGGCAGGATTGTATATTTATCGGATCGAGATAAAGGGCAATGGTGAAACAGGCAAACGGTTTGTCGATGTGAAGAAGATGATTCTGATGAAGTGAGGTTATATTATATGGATTCCGGATTGTTTAAGCTGATTTGATGAAGTTAAAAATACGATTATGAAAAAGTGGATTCAAATTGTCATCATAGGGTTAAAACTATTTGTTTTTAATATAATTTCTGACCTGTCGCTCTATAGTCAAAGCGGTCTGACTATATGGGTCAATAACGGCGAAGACAAGGTGACCCGGGATGAACTTCGTGCTGCACAGGATCTATCCGGTGTGACGAACAGTGTATGGGATGGAAATAAAATCACACTTTTCGGGGCAAAGAATGAAGTGGTCGCGTTTAATTTGATTCTGGAAGCGCCAGCTGAAGATATTGCGGCTTCCTGGATCAATGTCGCTGAGAAAGCAGCCTGGCAGAACAGTGCTGATCATTTTAAGGAGAAGCCGGACAAACGGGTTTTTCTCTATAACAGCAACCGTCCGGCCGCAGGATCATTTGCCATTGAGGATGACGGGGTTGCATTGCGAGTTTTAGCCTGGGCGCAGTATTAAAAGAAAATCGACCGCTGGTTTTATTGGGAATCCACGTATTATAATAATTTTCAAGGGAATACGGGTCACACCAATGTTCTTCGGCAGGCTCAGACATTTGGTGATTTTGATTATTGTGATAATGAATTGGGTGAGACAGGCGGGAATTATTTAAACGGAGACGGTGTTTTATTTTATCCGGGAACAGACGTGCGTTATCCGGAGGACAGTTACGGTATTAATGGACCTTTTGCCTCACTTCGTCTGAAACATTGGAGACGAGGCATTCAGGATGTCGATTACTTAACACTGGCAGCGACCATTGATCCGGCAAGCACTGAAGAAATCGTGAACACAATCATTCCCAGAGTATTATGGGAATATGGCGTGAGTGATCCGGGTGATCCGACATGGGTATTAACAGATATAAGCTGGTCTAATGATCCGGATATATGGGAGAATGCGAGAGCGAAGCTGGCCGATATCATTGAATCCACAACCATGAAATATCGAAGAAAAAATGACTTCCCTGGAGGTCATTCACTTTTTCAAAATTATCCCAATCCATTTAATCCGACAACATCGATTCAGTATCAATTGGGCAAGCCCACTTATGTTCAAATCCGTATAATAGATATTTTGGGAGAGCGGATTTGTGCCTTGATCAATGAACATCAGAAAGAGGGTGTCTATCGGATCTATTGGGATGGGACAAATCAGGAAGGCGTTCCTGTGACTTCAGGCTTGTATTTTTTGGAAATTGTTACCTCTGAATTTCGTGAATTGAAAAAAATGATGTTAATCAGATAATATAGAAGGAAAAGGGAGCCCTCTCTAAAGAAGGTTCCCTTTTTTCAGTATGGAAATTTGAACAGCGAATCCGTTGAATATTAAACCAGTTTTTTCCCTCTTGCTGTATATTCCGTATGCAGCAGATGATGGCTTTTATGACCGCAAGGCCCTTCTTTTAGGAATTTTGAATATAATTGAACAATTGCAGGATTCAAATATGATTTCCGGACCTCACTGGCCTCGTCTTCAGCATATATGGCCTGCGCCCTGGCAGCGCGAATGGTTTCGTTTGTCGGAATCGGCATACCACCGCCTCCCAGACAGCCGCCGGGACAGGCCATGAATTCGATGAAATGACATTCGCTCAGCTTGCCTCCGGCCTTGATATCGTCCATGACTTTTTTCGCATTGGCGGTTCCATGAGCGACGGCAACTTTGAGCGTGGCACCCTTCAGCCAGTTCCAGTCAGACAACAGATGTTTGAGAATATCGGGTACGGATCCGACCTTTTCAATGGGTAATTCAGCATATTTAACACCTTCGAATCCGCGGACAGGCAAAATTCTGGCTTTTTCAAATATATTTTCGATGGTGTCTCCGGTGACCAGTTCGTAAACGGTTCTTATGGCCGATTCCATAACACCGCCTGTCGCACCGAAAATCACACCGGAACCGGTCATGGTGCCGAATGGATCGTCAAAATCCGATTTGGGCATATTGAGAAGATCAATACCCGCTTCTTTAATCATTTGCGCGAGTTCGCGGGTGGTCAGACCAAAATCCACATCTTTATATCCGGAGTCTGCCATTTCGGGGCGGTTGCATTCAAATTTTTTGGCTGTACAGGGCATGAGAGCGACTGTGACAATGTCTGCGGGATCGATCTTTTTATTTTCAGCATAATAGGTTTTAATGAGGGCGCCAAACATTTGCTGAGGACTTTTCGCACTGGAGACGTGAGGCAGATATTCCGGATAAAAATGCTCGATATATTTTACCCATCCGGGAGAGCAGGATGTAAACTGAGGCAATGCAATATCCGGATCTTTATCAACAAGGATTTTATACAGACGAAGAATGAGCTCCGTTCCCTCTTCGATGATGGTGAGATCTGCTGTAAAGTTGGTATCAAAGACCACATCAAAACCACAGTGACGCAGGGCCGTATTCATTTCAAATGTCAATGGATGTCCCGGCTCCAGTCCGAAGCATTCACCGATCGCGGAACGAGGAGCAGGAGCGGTCTGAATCACTACATGTTTATTTGGATTGTCAATGGCATCCCAGATGTCATCACTGGGATCCTGTGCCTGAAGCGCACCGGTCGGGCAGCGGTTGATACACTGGCCGCAGTTGATGCAGATGACATCGGACATGGGTTTATTCATAAATGTTCCGATTCGAGTTTCAGCACCGCGGTTGACAGCTTCATACACGCCCACTTCCTGCAGGTCGACACAGGTCCGGACACAGCGTCGGCAAAGAATACACTTATCCTCATCCCGTACAATAGCATAACTGGATTTGTCCATGTCATGCTTGCGTTTATCAACATGACCGAAGCGATAGAAATCCACTCCGTATTCTTTGGCCAGAGATTGCAATTCACAATTGTTATTGCGAACGCAACTGTAACATTCGCCATAATGGCTGGATAGCATTAAATCGAGAATATGACGCCGGGCCTGACGCACTTTTCGTGAATGGGTTTTTACCGTAATCGGCTGAGTGATAGGATAGGAGCAGGATGCCTGAAGTGTGCGCATACCCTCGACTTCGACCACACATATCCGGCAAACACCGGAAATACAAAGATCCTCATGATAGCAGAGCGTGGGAATACGAATTCCCATCATCTTGGCGGCTTCCAGGATGGTGGTTCCCATAGGGACATTGATTGGCTTGTCATCAATGGTTACCTTGATCATTGCACCAAGTGCAGTTGTATCGATCGGATCACATATGCAGGTAGCGGCTGTGCTTTTGGCTCCGCGTGAATCTTCGCATACATTACATTTATTTGTCATACTTATTCTCCTTGGGATATTTCAGGAACACGGCCGAGAAGTTCATTTTTAAAATGTTCAACAATAGAAAGAAAAGCATTCGGGCTGGATTGACCCAATCCGCATTTTGAAGCAATTTGGATGGTTTGTCCCAGTTTAACCAGTTCATTAAGGTAGGAAGAGGAACATTTACCCTGTTTCAGTAATTTCAGTCCTTCAAGTATTTTTACATTGCCTTCCCGGCAGGGAGTGCATTGGCCGCAGGATTCTTCAACAAAAAATTCCATGAAATTCATCGCCACTTTCAGCATATCACGACTTTCATCAAAAACAATGATCGATCCGCCCGATGAAACATCTTCAAAAGCAATGGTCCGGTTAAATTCAGATTTGGGAATACATCTTCCCGAGGCGCCGCCGATCTGGACCGCTTTTGGATGAATCGCACCGATTTCTTTCAGTAATTCAGAAACGGAAATACCAAAAGGCAGTTCATAAATACCCGGTTTGGCGCAATCCCCTGAAATACTGAAGAGTTTCGTACCCGTGGATGTTTCAGTACCGTGTTTACGGAACCATTGACTTCCCAGCGAACAGATTAATGCAGCATCGATAAATGTTTCAACATTGTTCACAATGGTCGGATTTTTCTCAAAACCTGTATCCACAGGAAAAGGCGGACGATTCCGCGGTTCACCCCGCTGACCTTCCAGAGACTCTATAAGCGCCGTTTCTTCGCCACATACATAGGCTCCGGCACCCAGGCGGATTTCGATATCAAATGAAAATCCTTTCTTGCCCATAATATTCTTTCCCAGCAATTTATTCGATCTTCGATTTTCAAGTGATTTTTCGAGATGATCGAGTATATAACGGTATTCGCCTCTCAGGTAAATATACCCTTTTCGGGCATCGATTGCATAAGCAGCAATGGTCATTCCTGCCAGCAAAAGATCGGTTTGTTCATGTAGCAAATACCGGTCTTTGAATGTGCCGGGTTCACCTTCATCTGCATTACAGACTATATATTTATTGTCACCTTTTGCGGCACCTGCCAATTGCCACTTGACAGCTGTAGGAAAACCAGCTCCGCCGCGCCCCTTCAAACCGGACTCCCGGATTTCTGCAATGACATCGCTTCGTGACATTGTAAGCGCTTTTTGAAGCGCTTTGCCGAACTGAATTTTATTGCTCAGCAGTGGTCCGGGCTTCTTGACTTCGGAAGGAACGATTTGCGGAAAATCGGATTTTAAGAAATTCCTGCGGCAGTTTTCAATAATTTGAGGTACTTTTTCCGGAGTGACCTTGGCAAACAACCGGTCGTTTACCATAACGGCCGGCCCCTGGTCGCACATGCCGAGACAGTTTGTATATTCAAGTGTGAACATGTTGTCTTTTGTGGTTTCTCCGAATTTTATACCAAGTTCATTTTCAAATTGTCTGGCGACATGGGCTTTTCCGGATAAATCGCACGAAATCGTCCGGCAAAGCCGTATTACGTATTTTCCCTGTTTTTTATGGGTCTGAAGGAAACTATAGAAACTGGCGACACCCTCGACTTCAACAGGATGAATGTTCAGGGCATGCGCTACTTCCTGCATCATTAAACCGGACAGATTACCGTATTCTTCCTGCAGATTTTGCAGGATGGGCATTAAAGCAGACCGTGTTTCTCCATGAATTTCTTTTAATTTATTTAAGCGGTCGTGTAATTTTTCTCTTTCAATAATCTCCATCGATATCTCCATTATGAACTGAGTAATTTTTTTACCTGGGTAATCAATTTTTCAGGACGGATCGGTTTTTCTTCAAATGCATCGACAGGCACCATATCCGAATCTTTATCAAAACTCATCCCGGTAACCTTGCTGACACTGGAAAGCATAAGAATCGGTTTATTGAATCCGATTTTTCGAATGTCATACGCCAGTGTAAAGCCATCGTCCGGTGAATCCATCATCACATCCAAAATGAGCAGGTCAGGATCCATTTTCTGGACAGACTGCATGCCTTCTTCCCGGGAATAGGCGGCGATAAATTCATACCCGTTTTTTTCCAAAACAATCCTTACTGCTTCTACAAAATCCGGATCATCATCGACGATCAAAATTTTTGACATGTATTACCTCCACGTGTATTTAAATAATAAAGCATTATTGTGAAAAAAATCACAAAATGATACAATAAAAAAAGGCAATCCCATATTTTTATGGTATCCTTCTTTTAAATTTATTAGCAATGAATTTAAGAAAAAAAAATAATAAAACAAATAATTTTTTGTTTTAAATAAAAAAAAGCTATTTTTAATATCAAAACACGGATTTCAATCCATGCAGGCCAGAAGGATTTTATTTGATATTTCAATTTGGATGATTACTTTCTATTGATAAGACAGTTGTTCAAATGATAAATCAGTCAGGAGTATTCATGAAGAAAATTTGCCCGGGATCTGTTTTAAAAAGTGTAATTTTATTTTGTATTTTTATTTTCAATTGTTTTCATGCACCCAGCCCCTCTTACCTGCGTCCCGGACATCCGGAATGGCCGGTCGGGTGGATTACCGGCATCCCGTTGGATTCTCTTGAACAGCAAATCCCGCAGTTGAAACAACTTGGAATAACGTGCATTGGTATATCCGTGAATGAAACTCAAAACAGCGAAAAGGAGATCCTGGATTTATGTGAGAGAAATCATATCAAACTGTTGTTGCAAATGGAGGATCCGGTTGATCATCTACCGACACCAATATCGTTAGCAGATACAGAATCAGCAAATGGATTAAAAATCCGAAAGGCAGTTCTTCTGCAAATGACAGAAGTAATATCTCGATGGAACCGGAATCGAAAAACAGGTTTTCCAATACATATCATTCCTGCAATTCAGTATGGCCTGGAACCGCTTCATGCCGGGATACCGGATGAATCACGTGTGGAGCAAGCCATTCAGCGTGTCCGTATGGCGCAACATTTTGCAGACAGTCTGGTGTCCGGAATGCTCGTGTTTCGGCCCATGGAATTCCGGCTATTCAATCAGTCTTCCAGATTCCAGAAGGATCAAACCATCAAGATCTGGGAGAAGACCAGGATTATACAACCGGTGATATCCGATTCATTTCTGAATTCCTTGAAATATCAAATGGTCGGTCCAATTTTTGTTCAACGAAATGTGGCGGAATATCAGCAAACGCTTTGTATACCAAAAATCGATCACTCAGGTATGCCACAATCAATGACATATGCCTCAATGATGGATAGCCTGATATCTATATGCGCAATGATTCATGCAGATGCTGTCATGTGGGATGCCGGATTATTATTATCGAATAAAGTGACTGAAAAAGCAAGGGCTTTACATAAAAGCATTCGACTGCAGTCATTAGAAAAATAGATATTTTTTAAAATTAAATTCTATCTTTTAATATTTATCCGAATAAAAGTGCAATGGGATTATGATTAATGCGCATTGACCGCATGCTCTCCATAATTGTGATGATGCTGAACCGGGACCGGGTGACCGCCCGGGAGCTGGCTGAAAAATTCGGTGTTTCCGTCCGCACGGTTTACCGGGATCTGCAGGCCATTGATGAGGCCGGCATTCCGGTGATGTCTTATTCCGGAAACAAGGGCGGATACGGAATTATGGATACCTTTCGCATTGACCGGCACTATCTGACCTTTGATGACATCGTTTCCATGGTCACCACGCTGCGTGGTGTCAATACTACTCTTGAAAACCGGGAACTGGATACAGCCATTGAAAAAATTGCCAACCTAGTACCACGGACAAAAAGTCATGATTTATTCAGGCATTCCCAGCAAATGATCGTGGACATTATGCCCTTGGGATATACACATCGCCAGAAAGCGCGCATGAAGGACGTGCACCAGGCCGTCAGCGAACAGCAGCTGCTTGAATTTGAATACAATAATACCAAAGGCGAGCATACCAAACGCATTGTTGAGCCAATGACACTGATTTTTAAGGGATATGCTTGGTATCTGTTTGCCTACTGCCGGCTGAAAAAGGATTATCGGCTGTTTCGATTATCCAGAATGAGAAATCCCTTGATTTTATCAGAGTCTTTTCATAGAAAGAATCAATCCTATGAAGATACTTTTCAGGGCGATCCGAATTCGGATCAGATCGTTCATTTAAAACTTCAATTTTCGCCTGATGTTCGCGTTCAAGTCGAAGATTTTTTTGAACCCGATCAGATCCGTTATTTAAAAAACGGTTCCATGCGCGTGAATATCGATTTTCCAGAGGACAATTGGGTGTATTCTTTTTTACTCTCTTACGGAGAGCATGTGAAAGTGCTGTCGCCTGAGCACATCCGGGCTATCCTTTTCGAAAAAGCAAAAAAAATTCAGGACATTTATAAACCTGACATACAGATGTCACAAGCCTGACTTATACTATAACAGTTACCGGCCGGAAAAATTGGATGATTCATTTTTACAAGGAGGTTTGTTATGGATAAATTTTGTCAATCTTGCGGCATGCCGCTGGCAGATCAGTCCTCGGATCAATATTGTCAGTATTGTACGGATGAAAAGGGTCAGTTGAAGCCGCGGGAAGCGGTTCGTGAGGGAATCGCTGGCTGGCTGCAGATGTTTACTCCCAATCCGGAGACCGTAAATTTTGAGAAGCGGGCCGAATCCTATTTAAACGCCATGCCTGCCTGGGCGGAGCAGTAGGATCAACGGCGTATGGTCAATTATTGCTTAAAGCTTCAATATGAAGTCGATTGATCAGAGAAATATTTTTTCCAATGATATCAATCTAAAATAAGTGAAGGGTCAATCCAGGGGTAATTAAAGTTGGTCATCAAAATAAAAGGAGAAGTAATGATGCAAACAAAAAAACGTTTGATTATTGCAACACTTTCAGGTGTGCTGTTTGGATTTGTCTGTTATGGTTTTGCTACCGGCGGATCTGAAAAACTGGCTCTGCCTATTGTTTTTCAGATCATCACAAGCCGAACACTTATTGGCATTGCAATCGGTATCAGCTCTGTTTCTTTAAAACACTGGAGCATCCATGGATTGGTAATGGGCACCATATTCAGTCTGCCTTTGGCATTCAGCGGACTGATGGCGCCTGAAAATCCGGAATTCAGTCAGACGGGCCTGTTTATTTCAACAATTGTGATAGGCATGATTTACGGATTGTTGATTGAGGTCATAACGTCCGTGCTATTTAAAGCAAAGGCTTAAGGTCGAGGCATTACGGCTTGTGAATGGATGGTGATTCATCAAATCGTCCCGACAGACAAACCAAAGAGATTGCAGAGATGATTGTTTGCGTCATAGTGCATGCGTATTAATTATCTCTGTGATCTCTGTGGTTTATATTTTTATTAAGGGAATGGAGGATGATTAAATACAAATTAGCGTCGATCATCATCCCATCGTTTTTCATGTTTTGCACAAACATTTATTTTTAATAAACAGGGAAATGCATGGAAAGTCCTGCATTCACACGTTTCGGTACTGTGAGTCCACGCTAATTTAAGTTTTAGGAGTCGTGCATGAGTATCAGTATTTTTCAAGACCCGAACAGTGAATCCGATTTTCTTAATAAACTTTGATTTTTTCGTTGATTTTCTGTGATAATTTATCTACAATTTATTATTCAACCTCAAAACATCCTCAGGTTAAGCAAGATTAATATATTTGATGTTGATTTTAGTTCTTGGCAAAGATTTGAATGGAAATTTCTGCCTTTTAGATTCCATTGAAGGGATTGAGAATGATGATGAATCCGTTTATCCTGTCCTGGTTACGCTGTGGATAATGATACCGCCAGGATCAAACCATCATTGTATAATACTCTTCTGCATTATTATGACTCTGTCTGGAAAGATATCCGTCTCTCTCTTTGCTCTGCATTGGATAATTTTCGAAACTGGTATTTTTCTTCCGGTTCCGCGTCCTTGTTTTCTGTTGATTCTTATTGCTGCACTTCCAGACCTGATAAACTGAAATGCATCCAACAGTGAAAAAGAATGATTGCAACGGTCTTCAGATCATTCCAGGATAGACCAATGTAATCTGTATATTACATTATTATTTCAACCTATTCAGGGTGCGATAACCATTTCAATATGATGAAAAAGCGTATTTCACATTATCAAATTCTCGAAAAAATCGGTGAAGGCGGGATGGGTGAG
>Ga0272441_10008199_pt1 | contig 16646 bp, 14 predicted proteins | sample SSMProp6N_FD_193582 | JGI IMG/M metagenome (GOLD analysis project Ga0272441, IMG submission 193582) | Marine sediment archaeal communities from Little Sippewissett salt marsh, Falmouth, MA, United States - SSM-Prop-6N | ecosystem: Environmental > Aquatic > Marine > Wetlands > Sediment ...
TATCTCGACTTCGCCGCGAAAATCATGGACAAGGGGCTGCGCCACAACGACAAGACCTGGCCGCGGTTCCGAACCGGCACCGGCGCGGGCAAGTCGTGGAGCGAGTTCGGACACCGCCTCACTCAGACCCACATGTGGGCGAGGTGGTATCGCAGCCAGAACGGCACCCCCAAGCCGCCGGCCGCGGTCACCGACGTCAAGGCCGAAGGCAAGGCGTTGCAGGTGGTTGTCACCTGGACGGCACCGCAAGGGAACGCCGACCAGTTCTTCGTCAAGATCGCCGACAAGCCGTTCAAGGACGATCTCGCCACCAAGGCCGAAGGCAAGACTGCGTCCAATTGGTGGACGACCCCCGTCGCCGGAACACTGACGGTCAAGCCCGACGCCGGGGCGGCCAAGCTGTCCGTGACGGTCACCGCGCCCAAGGGCGTCCACTACGTCGCCGTGCGCAGTGCGAAGCAGGCCGGCCCCATCACCGCCGTCAGCGATCTGTCGAATGTCGTTAAGGTGGAGGTCAAGGGCAAGGCGAAATAGGGCAGGGCATCAGACCTGGACGCCGAGCCCGCCGAGCTTCGCGGCCAGTTCGGCCGAACCGCCCGTCAGCACCGCTTGCGTGTGATGGAACGCCCGGCGCTTCCAGTACCCGCGGCGCAGTGCGTTGAAGTACGCGCCGTCCGGGTCGGCGGTGGCCGCCTCCCGCAGTCCGGCGTCGTCGCGGCGCACGTCGTACAGCGCCATCACCGCCTCACGGACCACGTCCTCGTCGTCGCGGCCGGCCGCATCGAGCGACAACGTCGGCACGTCCGGCGGCGGCATCAACGGTGCCGGATCCCAGTCGGCGGGCACATCGAGGAATCGGCACGCCGCGTCCACCACCATTTTCGTCCCGTTTACCTTGCCGTCGAACGAATGCCCGGCGATGTGGGGCGTGCCGACCGCCATCTTGCTGAGCAGGTCGACGTCGATGAGCGGCTCGTGCTCCCATACGTCCAGGGCTGCCGCACCCAGCGCCCCTGTGTCCAGGGCGGTGCCGAGCGCCGCGCCGTCCACCACCGCGCCGCGCGACGAGTTGATCAGGATCGCGCCCGGCTTGAGGCGGTCGAGGAACGCCGCATCGACCAGGTGGTACGTTGCATCGCGGCCCTCCCGGGTCAGCGGTACGTGTAGCGTGAGGACATCGCAGTCCATCAGCTCATCGATAGACCGGAACCGGCCCTCGCCCGTTTGGCGTTCGAGCGGCGGGTCGTTCTGAATCACCGTCATCCCCAGCGCTTCGCACTTCGCAACCACCCGGCTGCCTACGTTGCCCACCCCCACCACGCCGATGCTCATCTCGCACAGCCGCTGCCCGCTTTGCTCGGCGAGCACGAACAGCGCCGACGTGATGTACTCCGAAACCGAGTTCGCGTTGGAGCCGGGGGCGCTGGCCGTCACGATGCCGCGCTGGTTCAGGTACTCGAAATCCATGTGATCTGTGCCGATGGTCGCCGTCGCCACGAACCGCACCGCCGTGCCGTCGAGCAGCTCGGCGTTGATCTTGCGAGTGGACCGGCAGAGCAGAATCTCGCAGTCATAGAGTGTCTCCCGCGAGAACTCGCCGGCCTTCAACACCTGGACCTCTCCCAGAGGAGCGCACGCCTCCGCCGCAAAGGGAATATTGCTGTCTGCTACGATTTTCATGCCGGACATCTTAGCGTGTGAGGTTCAGAAAGGGAAGGCCGCGTCCATCGGGGCAGGCTCAGCCATGTCAGGGCAAGTCGGGGCGTCCGGTGAGCCTGCGGTAGGCGTCGAGGTATTTTTCTGTGGTTCGCTCGATGATGTGGTCGGGCAGGGCGGGCGCCGGTGGCTCCTTGTTCCAGCCCGATTCGGCTTCGAGCCAGTCGCGGACGTACTGCTTGTCGAAGGAGGGTTGAGGGCCGCCGGGCCGATATTGGTCGGCGGGCCAGAAGCGGGAGGAGTCGGGGGTCAGGACTTCGTCGATGAGGACCCGTTCGCCGCCCACGTCGCCCCATTCGAATTTGGTGTCGCAGAGGATCAGGCCGCGTTGGGCGGCCAGGTCGGCGGCTTCGCGGTAGACCGCGAGGCTGCGGTCGCGGAGTTCGGCGATCAGGCTTTCGCCGTGCATCTGGCAGGCCTGCTCGAAGGAGACGTTCTCGTCGTGTCCGGATTCAGCCTTGATGGACGGGGTGAAGATGGGCTGGGGCAGCTTGCTGCTCTCGACCAGATCCTGGGGTAGTTCCATGCCACAGACGGTGCCGGCGCTCTGGTATTCCCGCCAGCCGGACCCGGCCAGGTAGCCGCGGACCACGCATTCGATGGGGATGACGTCCGCCCGCCGCACGCGCATGCTCCGGCCGCGCAGCAGCTCGGCGTGCGGCTGGACCGCGTCGCCCATCTGGTCCACGTCGGCGGTGACCAGGTGGTTGTTGCCGGCGGCGCGAAGGGTGTCGAGCCAGAACAGTGTGAGCGCGGTGAGCACCTGTCCCTTGAGCGGGATGCCGGACCCGAGGACCGAGTCGAAGGCGGAGATGCGGTCGCTGGCCACGATGAGGAGGTCGCCGTCGAGTTCGTAGATATCGCGGACCTTGCCACGTTTGAGAAGGGCAAGTCCGTCCAGGGCGGTTTCGGTGACGGCGGGTGGCAGGTCCACGCTTCCTCCTTTAGTGTCCTGCGATTTTCTGGCGCATGACCTCGATGCTTTTCATGCCGGGGCACAGGCTCTTGGCCCGTTCCAGCGCCCTGACGGCCTCATCCCGGCGGCCCAGTCGGTTGTGGACGGTGGCGATTTTCTTGTAGATGAGCGCGGCGTTGCGGCTGCCGATGCCAAGCGAGAGGGCTCGGCGATAGTTTTTGAGGGCGTCCTCGGGCGCCAGGCCGCGCACCAACCGCTGGGAAAAGAGGACCCGCAGTCGGTCTTTGAGTTCTTCGAAAAAGTAACGTTTTCTGGGGCCCGTCCTCTCGCGCTCGTAAGCTTCCCAGTAATAGCGTGCGGCGGTCCGCCACTTGCGTTGCCCTTCGTAGGCTTCGCCGAGCAGGAAGAGCGAGTCGAGATAATCGCGGTCGTCCAGGTGGTCGGCCAGAGTGAAGGTGACCTTCCGCATGCTGAGCGTCTCGTGGAGTTCGACCGCGCGGTCAAATTCGCCCTTAAGGAGATAGTGGAGGACGAGCTTGGACTGTGCCGCCAGGTCGTTCTGCTTTTGTCTCATGCGCTGGACGAACGGGACGCCGGTAGCACGGGTCCGGAGCTTTCGGTCGTAAAGCACGCGGTCGGTACGGCTTGAGAGGATGCGGTAGGCTTCGAGGATCTCCCGCATCTTGGCTTCAGCCCATCGGGTGCGCTCCCGGTTCCGGTCCGGGTGATAGTCCTTGGCCAGGCGGCGGAAAGAGGCCTGGATAGCCTCTGGCGAGGCGGTCTGGGCCACCCTTAGTATTTCGTAGTAAGTGGTTTGCGATATCGTGCTCACGGTTCTGTTCTCGTCGGACCGCCTCGGCTGTCCGGTTTCTCCGGGAAAAGGAAGAGGCCGGAGGACCTCGGCCTCTTGCATTGTATTGTCACCGTGCACGGGAATCAAGAAAAAAGGGGGCGCGAAATGCAGTCTGTCGCGCGGTTGACAGTGGTTTGGGCCACTGCTATAATTCCCCACTGTGAGGCGGGCGTAGCTCAGTGGTAGAGCACCACGTTGCCAACGTGGCTGTCGACGGTTCGAATCCGTTCGCCCGCTCCATTGTTTGGTGATCCCGCCTGCCCCACTGGAGGCCGGGGCGATTAGACTCTCACTGGAAGAAAAGGACTGAGCGGGGATGGGAGCTGACGACCAGCAAAAGACAGATGTCACGGCCGAGCCGTCGGACCAGACCGAGTCAAAGCCCGATGCCGTTCAGGTCGAGGTCGAAGACGTCGGACCGTGCAAGAAACTCTTGAAGATCGAGGTCGCCGGGGCGCGGGTTCAGGAGGAACTCGAAAAGACATACGGCGACCTGAACGAGAACGTGGTGGTGCCCGGCTTTCGCAAGGGGCATGCTCCGCGCTGGCTGATGGAGAGTCGGTTCGGCAAGCAGGTGAATGCCGACGCCAAGGAGGCATTGATCGCCGAGTCTTTCGACCAGGCGGTCAAGAGCCATGAGCTCAAGCCGATCGGGCAGCCGAAGTTCGACGAGGAGATCAAGCTCGAGCCGGGGAAGGGGCTGACGTTCGGAGTCACCCTCGAGGTGCGGCCCGAGTTTGAGATCGACGACTACACCGGGCTCGTGCTGAAGAAAGCGTCGGTGACGCCCAGCAAGGCCGAGATCAAGGACCGCATCGAGGCCATCCGCCGGCGCTATGCGAAGCTTGAAGACGTGGCGAAGGGCTCGCCCAAGCCCGAGGACGTGGTGGTCTGCACCGTTCGGCTGAAGGAGGGCGATGAGACCTACCGGGAGATCCCCAACCACCAGTTCATCGTGGGCGACCACGTGCTGATCGGCATGGACCCCGAAGAGACGGTCGAGTTTGTCACCGGGGCGGCGGTCGGCGAGACGGTGGAGAAGGAGATTACCGTCCCGGAGGGCCATGCGGACGAGGCCAAGCGGGGTGCCAAGATGGTCCTTTCGCTGAGCCTGGAGCAGATCCGACGGCCGCTGCTGCCGGAGGTGACCGAAGAGTGGGTCAGCGAAATGGGGTTCGACACCCTGGAGGAATTCAACGAAGAGATCAAGACCGCGGTCCGGCGTCAGAAAGACCGCGAGGCGGAGAGCGACTTCGAGAAGCAACTGGACGAGCAGCTTCTGACCAAGGTCGATTTCGAACTGCCCGAGGACGTGATTGGCGAGATGGCCGAGGGCCAGTTGACCCGCCGGAGCATGGACCTGAGATACCGGGGCGTGCCGGCGGAAGAGATCGAGCAGCACCTGGAGGAGTTGAAGACGGCGTCGCGCGAGTCGGCGGAGAAGAACGCCAAGCTCTTCTTCATCCTGAACGCCATCGCGGAGAAGGAACGCATCTTCGTCACGGAGGACGAGGTCGCGGCCCGTATCGAGGCGATTGCCAGTAACTACAACCGCTCGCCGGAGCAGATCCGACGCGAGTTGGAGCAGGGCGGCCGGCTGTCCGAACTGAGGTCGTCGATGCGCGATGAGAAGGTCCGGACGTTCCTTCGGGAGAAGGCGACAATCAAGGAGCCGAAGTCGTCTCAGAAGAAGGCGGGCAAATCCGGCAAATGACGTACTGGGGCGGGCCCCGGCGCGTCGGCGATTGGAACATGGTGGCTCCCGGGAGGCGATAGCATGCACGAATTCAACAAGGCCGGCGAGATCTACAGCCAAGAGCCGCTCATCAGCCCCAGCGTGGTCGAGAAGTCCTCCGAGCATCTCACCCATTGGGACGTCTTCTCGCGGCTGCTCAAAGACCGCATCGTCTTCATCGGCAACACCATCGACCGCGTGGTCTCGAACATCATCATCGGGCAGATGCTCTTTCTGCAGACCGACAAGGCCAGCGCCCAGATCGACATCTACGTGAACACCCCCGGCGGCTCCGTCGACGCCGGCCTGGCCATCTACGACACCATGCGGTTCGTGCGCTGCGACTGTGCCACATACTGCGTCGGCATGGCCGCCAGCATGGGAGCCGTGCTCCTCGCCGCCGGCGAGAAGGGCAAGCGGTTTGCACTGCCCAACGCAAAAATCCTGCTGCACCAGCCCTGGACCAGCGGGCTGGGCGGATCCGCCTCCGACGTCAAGATTCACGCCGAGGACCTGGTCAAGACACGGGAGCAGATCAACAAAATTCTCGCCTTTCACACTGGACAGCCGCTGAAAAAGATCGAAAAGGATACTGACAGGGACTTTATCATGACCGCCGAGGAGGCCAAGGAATACGGGCTCATCGACGAAGTCCTGGAGTACGCGTCAAAGGATAAGACCGATGGCTAAACGCTCCGGCGGGCGAGGCCGGACCGGTCCGCCCGATGCTCAGCACTGCTCGTTCTGCGGCAAACCCGCCAGCGAGGTCGATCTGATTCCTTCGCCGGAAGGTGTCTGCATCTGTCACGAGTGCGTTGAGGTGTGCAGCACCATCATCGGCTACGACCGGCCGGAGGCGCCCGTCGAGCCGCAGCGGCTCACCCTGCGCCGCCTGCCCACCCCCATCGAGGTCAAAGAGAACCTCGACAAGTACGTGATCGGGCAGGAGAACGCCAAGCGGGCCCTGGCTGTCGCCGTCTACAACCATTACAAGCGGTTGCTGGCCGGCGTAGATACCAGCGACGTCGAACTCGAGAAGAGCAATATTCTGCTGGTCGGCCCCACCGGCTGCGGCAAGACCCTGCTGGCACGCACCCTGGCCAAGGTGCTCGACGTGCCCTTCGCCATCGGCGATGCCACCACCCTCACCGAGGCCGGCTACGTCGGCGAAGACGTCGAGAACCTCCTGCTCCGCCTGCTACAGAACTGCAATTTCGTCGTGCCACGGGCGCAGCAGGGCATCATCTTCCTTGACGAGATCGACAAAATCGGCCGCACCACCCACAACGTCTCCATCACCCGTGACGTGTCCGGCGAAGGCGTACAGCAGGCGCTGCTCAAAATGCTGGAGGGGACCATGGCCAACGTCCCGCCACAGGGCGGGCGAAAGCACCCCGAGCAGCAGTACATTCAGATCGACACCTCGCAGATCCTCTTCATCTGCAGCGGCACGTTCAGCGGCATCGAGAACATCATCAGCCGGCGAGTCGGCCACAAGATGATCGGCTTCAGCCATCGCGACGATGCCCAGGCCGAGGAAAAACAGCGCGGCGAACTGCTCGAACAGGTCGCCCCCGAGGACCTGCTCGAATTCGGCCTCATCCCCGAGTTCATCGGCCGCCTGCCCGTCGTCACCGCACTCAACCCGCTCAGCCAAGACGAGATGGTCCGCATCCTGCTTGAACCCAAGAACGCCCTCATCCGCCAGTACCAGAAGCTGTTCGAGATGGAGAGCTGCACCTTGCGGTTCGAAAAGGACGCCCTGCACGAGATCGTCCGACGGGCGCGGGAGCGCGACACCGGCGCCCGGGCGCTGCGCGGCGTCATCGAGGAACTGATGCGCGACATCATGTTCGAAATGCCTTCCCGCAAGGAGGTCCGCGACTACGTGGTGACCGACGCGGTGGTGCGCGGCGAGCGCAGCATCTACGAGGCCTCGCCGAAACGAACCGCCAAGCGAGAACCCGCCTAGCGGTTGACGCCGCCGTATTCGCCCGATATCATCCGTCCCTGCTCGTTCTCTCAGAACACAATTCGCTTGCTGGAAGGTGCCAGTCAATGAAAAAGTCCGACCTGCCGAAAACCGTTGCCGACGTCGTCAAACGGACCCCCGTGCTCGACGTGCACACCCACCTCTACAGCGCACAGTTCCGCAACCTGTTGCTGTGGGGCATCGACGAACTCCTCACCTACCACTACCTTATCTGCGAGACCTTGATCAACGTACCGATGCCGTATCACACGTTCTATGCGATGTCGAAAAAAAAGCAGGCAGACCTGGTTTGGGACACGTTGTTCGTCAAGCACACTCCCGTCTCGGAAGCCACGCGCGGCGTGGTCACCGTGCTCAAGACGCTTGGCTTCAATCCGAGAAAGACCTCGCTGGACAAGGTCCGCACGTTCTTCAAATCGATGACCGTCAAGCAATACGTCGACCTCGTGCTGCAGAAGGGGAACCTCGACGAGGTGGTGATGACCAACGACGTGTTCGATGCCGACGAGCAGGCGGTGTGGGCAAAGCTCAAAAAGTGTGATCCGCGCTTCCTCGCTGCGATGCGCATCGACGGCCTGCTCAACGACTGGAAGGGAGCGGCCCCCAAGCTCAGGGCCGCCGGCTACAAGGTCAAGGCGAAGATCGACGGCACGACGGTCAAGGAGGTGCGTCGCTTCCTCGGCGACCACGCCGACCAGATGAAGCCCGTCTACCTGGCCGCCTCGCTCCCGCCCACCTTCCAATACCCGGAGCGGTCCGACCGAGGCGCCCTCATCGACAAGTGCATCCTCCCGTTTTCGCGAGAGCGCGGCGTCCCCTTCGCGATGATGATCGGCGTGAAGAAGCTCATCAACCCGCCGCTCGAACTCGCCGGCGACGGCCTGGGCAAGGCGGATATCGGCGCCCTGGAGCGCCTCTGCGAGCGGAACCCCGACAACCGGTTCCTGGTCACCTATCTCTCGCGCGAGAACCAGCACGAGTTCGCCGTCACCGCCAGGAAATTCCGCAACCTGATGGTCTTCGGCTGCTGGTGGTTTCTCAACGTCCCCAGCGTCATTACCGAAATGACGTCCGAGCGGATCGAGCTGCTCGGCCCCCGCTTCATCCCACAGCACTCCGACGCCCGTGTCCTCGACCAGCTCCTTTACAAGTGGTCGCACTCCCGCAAGCTCATCGGCGACGTGCTCACGCGGAAGTACGCCGACCTGATGGACGCCGGCTGGACCCTCACCAAGGCCGACATCCAGCGGGACGTGACCGCCATGTTCTCGGGCAATTTCAAGGCGTTCGTGGGGCTATGAGCCGGCGGCCTGTTCCGCTTCTCGAAGGGCTCGGTTCGTCCGCAGCACGACCGAGGTCGAGAACAGCCCGCCCACCAGCAGTGCTGCCAGCGGAGCCGCCAAGGGCCACGTCAGCTCGCCGAAGTCCCACTCATTGGCAAGTTGCGCCGCTTCGAACGAAGCGAGCAAGGCGAATAGTGGCCCCAGGAGCGTAGGGAAGCAGGCGTGGGAGAGGACCCGGAGCCAACCACTTCCGCCGGCGCGAATGAGGCCCACAATGAGTGCGGCGACGGGTGCGAACAACCCGACCAGCCAGACAACATAGCAGGCGAGTAGAAACGACCAGTACCAACTAGGGCCGAGGTCGCCCGTCCAGATGATGCCCGGGCCGCCGCAGAGCTCGATGCACTGGATCATTGGCCCGCCACCTCATTGCCGCGCTCCGTCGAGCCGTCCCCAAGGATGTTCTCATAGATCGTGGTGACGCGGTCTACCACGGAATTGATATTGAATTCACGGGCCACGTGGGCCCTGCCCGCCTCCGCCAGTTGCCGCGCCCTGCGAGGATCATCGATCAGGTCTTCAATTTGAGTGGCGATCGCGTCCGCGCTCTTCTTCGGCACCAGCACCCCGGTCTTGCCGCTCTCGATCAGCGAGAAGATGCCGCCGGAACTGGCCGCCACCACCGGGATGCCAGAGGCCATCGCCTCGATGGCCGGAAGGCCTAACGCCTCGTTCAGAGCCGGAACCACCAGGATGTCGATCGCCTTCAGCACCTCGAGCTGGTCCACCGGTGAGCGGGCGAACGTCACCCGGTCCACCAGGTCCAGCTCGGCCACCAGGTTCTGGAGCCGCTTGCGGTCCGGTCCTTCGCCCGCGATGACAAACTGGGCGCTCCGCCCACGCATCGCAAGCAGATGAGCGGCGCGGATGAACTGCTCCTGCCCTTTGCTTTCGACGAGCCGGTCGATGGCTCCGACCACCGGCACCCGACCCTCGACCAGCCGATGCGTGCGGTCAGGGTACCGGGCGATGTCCACCCCGCTCGGTACGATATCGATCAGGTCGCGCTCCAGCCCGATGCGGTTGACCAGGTCCACCCGGACCGCCTTGCTCGCCACCAGCACCCGCTGGAGGAAGCGGCGTGACCGCGCGACCGACTGGCCCGGGTCCAGGAAGTCGTCGACCGCCAGCACATAGGGCTTGCGCACGTGGCGGGCCAGCCGAGCCCCCACCCCGGCCAACTCGGCGCCGTGGGCGTGGATCAGGTCGGGGTTCAGCTCCCCGACGCGCCGGGCCAACCCCCATAGGCTCAGCCAGCCGCGCAGGTTCCGGGCCAGCGCCCGAGAGATCCAGATCGGGGGCAGGCCACGGGCCGTCAGGGCCGCGGGGTCGCGTGGAAACACCCTGTCGATCGAGCCCCGACGGCTTACCAGTTGGACCTCGTGCCCCGCCTTCGCCAGCTCCAACGCCAGCCCGACCACCGCCCGGCACGGTGCCGTCGGCTCCAGCCGCGGCGTCATCAGAAGGATGCGCCGCGCCGCCGGTGCGCCCCCCGCGGGACGTTCGATTGCCGTGTCGGACATCGGCCCTACCTCGTTCCGTGCCGCTCGAGTACCTCGCGGTACACGGCCAGCGTGCCTTCGATCATTCCCTCCGGCGTAAACCGCTCCACCGCCCGGTCGCGACCGGCACGGGCCATTCTCGCGCGAAGGTCCGGGTCGTTCAAGGCCCTGACGATTCCCCCCGCCAGCGCCGCGGCGTCGTCCGCGGGTACCACCAGGCCCGCCTTGCCCGACCCCACCACCTCTGGCAGGCCGCCCGCGTCCGTCACCACCACCGCCGTCCCCACCGCCATCGCCTGCATCACCGTCGTGCCCAGCCCCTCCTCGACCGACGATGACACAAACAGGTCGAAGCACGGGAGCAGTTCGGGGACGTCGTCCCGCCATCCGGTCAGGGTCAACACCCCGGCGGGAAGGTCGAGCGACGCGATCCGCCGCTCGAGTTCGTCGCGCAGCTCGCCGTCACCCACCAGGACGAACCGCGCCGCCGGGACGTTGGCCAGCACGCGCGGGACCGCGTCCACGAAGTGCCGAAACCCCTTCGCCGCGCACATCGCCCCCACCGTTCCCACCATCGGCGCACCGGGCGGGATGCCCCACTCGCGCCGCAGCTCGGCCGACCTGTTCGCCTCCGGCTCGAGCCGGGCCGGGGCGATGCAGGAATAGACCACCGCCACTCGCTCCGCCGGTACGTCGATCTTCAGCAGTTCGCCCTTCACCGCCTCGGAGATTGCGATGTAGCGGTCCACGCCGTGGCGGTACTTGAACCGGCTGAGCCAGGAGCGCCCCACGGGCGAGACCACCCGCCGCGAGACGATCCGCCGACCGCGGCCGGTAAGCGCCGAGGCCGCCACCCCGAGCGTGTGAGCCCGGCCCGAGTGCATGTGTACGATGTCCGGGCGGATCTTGCGGAGCATCGAGCCGATCCGCAGGAGCGCGACGGGGTCGACCGCACGGCGCATGCGGATACGATGCACGCAGAGCCCGGCCGTCTCGGCGCGACGGGCCAATTCGCCGTCGGGCTGAGCGATCAGCTCCGCCGGGTGGCCGCGGGCCGCCAGTCCCTGCATCAGCAGCAGCACCTGCCGCTCGCCGCCTCGGAAGGTCCGGTCCGTGTTGATGTGCAGCGTCCGAATGCTGTCCGACATAGCGTCCATTATCCGGGAACCGGGCGACGGCGCAACGGTGAGTCCGACGGGCCGCCGTTCAGACCAGCGGCTCGATGCCGCCGGGCTGGAGCCGGCCGAACAACGCGTCTGCCGCGGCGTCCATGCTGCGCGGCATGGCCGAGTAGGTGACCAGCAGCGTCTCCGCCCCGCCCAGAGCGTCCGCGTCGTAGTTGTTGTTCGAGACCACCACCACTTTGCGGCCGGCGCGGATCACGCGGCGAATCATCTTGTGGCAGATGGGCGCCTGGCGCCACACCATGCTGAGTGCCACCACTACGTCGAATTCGGCCGCGCGTTTCACCGCGTGACGGATCACGTCGGCCGGTGTGTCCGGCGCCGCGAACTCGAACAGCTCCGCGTCCGGGGCATGCCGCCGGATGGCGTGGTAAAGCCGGATCGGATCGTGCTCCAGGTCGTTCCCCTTCTCGTGGTAGAGGATCTGGACGGGTAGCAGGACCAGGATCTTACGCTTCGGCGAGAGTGGCAGCCGGCGCTTACGGTCGCGCACCCGCGTCAGGCATTTCCGAGCTACGTCCTTCGCCGCGCTCACCGTGGCGCGGTCCACGCACGCCGCCTGGGCTCCGGCAGGGTCCACGTACCGGCCCGAGAAGAGCCCGTACCGGAGCTTCATCGCCAAGATGCGCCGCACCGATGCGTCGAGTTGCGCGTCCGGGATGCGGCCGCTCTGTACATAGCGCTTGATCGCCGCGAACGCCTCGCGCGGCTGGTCGTCGCATTCCTTGACCAGTACCAGGTCGTTGCCTGCGGCGATGGCCCGGGCGCAGCCTTCGGGCGTGGGGCAGATCGAGACCAGCCCGCCCATGCTCATCGCGTCGGTGGTTACCACGCCGTCGAATCCCAGTTCGCCGCGCAGGACGCCGGTCACGATCCGGCGGGAGATGGACGCCGGCAGCCCGGAGGGGTCGAGCGCGGGGTAGGCGTTGTGTGCCGTCATCACCGCCGGCAGGCCCTTGGGGATCAGCGCCCGGTACGGGAACAGCTCGACCGCGTCGAGCCGCCGGCGCGACGCCCTAAGCACCGGGAGGGTGTGATGGGCGTCGACCGCGCTGTCGCCGCGGCCGGGGAAGTGTTTGCCGGTGGCGATGATGCCGCCGTCCGCCAGCCCCTTCATAAACGCCTCGCCATAGGTCGCGCAACGTTCCGGCGAGTTCGAGAAGCTGCGGCATCCGATCTCCGGGTTGCGGGGGTTGATGTTCACGTCGAGCACCGGCGAATGGATCATGTGGATGCCGGCGGCTCGGAGCTGCCGCGCCACCTGTCGGGCGCAGCGGCGGGCCAGGGCCGGCGAACCGGTCGCCGTCAGGCCCATCTGGCTGGGGAACAGCTCGACGCCGTGCAGGTAATCGACCGACAGGTCGCCTTCCTGGTCGGTGACCATGTGCAGCGGGAGGCCCAGCGGGCGGGCGGCGGCTATTCGCTGGAGTTCGTTCAGCGTCTCAGCGTACTGGGCCGGCGTGTAGTAGGGCGCCAGCCGCCGCACCACGTCCAGCCGGCCGGAGCTGTTCACGTGCGGTGTCACGCGCAGCCCGCCACAGTGCAGTTCCTCGATCCGTTCGATCACCTCCTGGCTGATGGTGGTGCCGTAGTACGCCAGCGTCATGCATTGCCCGACTTTCTGGTCGAGCGTCATCTTCCCGACGAGGCGGTCCACGTCTGCCAGGCTGCGGACGGCGGCGGGGCGCTTGCTGCGGGCCATGTCGTCTCCTTTCTCTGTTGCGATCTGACGGAGCTGATTCTATGGCGTGCCGCCCGCCTGTCAAGCTCGGGCGCCGGGCGGAACATCATTGAGTTTTCGCCCGCGCTGCGCTTTACTACCGGGGACCCGGCCGTCGGCACGGTGAGGAGACGCGACCCGATGCCAAGAAAGATCCGAGTGGTGACCACCCGGATGGGCAACGTGCGGAAGCATTCCGCCGACCAGAGCCGCGAGTACATGATGGGCGTGCTCGACCTGGCCTGCTGGCAAGAGCCGGACATCGTCTGCCTGCCCGAGAACTTCGCGACCGTCGGGCTCTCGGGCGCGCTGGCCACGAAGGCCGAGCCCCTGCCTGGTCCCACCACCGACGCCTGCGCCCGCCGGGCGCGCGAACATCGGACATACATCGTCTGCCCGTTGACGAACGTCCGAGACGGCCGGTTCTACAATTCCGCCGTCATCCTTGACCGCAGCGGCGAGATCTGCGGTGTCTACGACAAGCTCCAGCCGGTGACCAGCACGGCCGACTTCACCGAGGTCGAGCACGGAATGACCCCCGGCTCCGAGGCGCCCGTCTTCGAGCTCGACTTCGGCCGCGTCGGCTGCCAGATATGCTTCGACCTCGGCTTCCCGCGTGGCTGGCAGCAGCTCGCCGACCGCGGCGCCGAACTGGTCTTCTGGCCGTCCGCCTATGACGGCGGCTTCCCGCTCCGGATCTTCGCGTACCTGCACAAGTATTACGTCGTCTCCGCGGTTCGCACCATGCACTCGCGCATCATCAACCCCCTGGGCGAGGAGCTCGAACACACCGGGCGGCACGCCAGGATCGCCTCGCGGGTGATCGACCTCGACTACATGGTGTGCCACTACGACTTCCACACCGGCATCCCGGAAGAGATGATCGAGACGCACGGCACCGGCGTCACCGTCCGCAGCTATTGCGAAGAGGGGCACTTCCTGGTCGAGTCAAACTCCGAGGCCGTGCCGCTCGCCAAGCTGATCGAACAGTTCGGACTGGAGGCCGCGCAGACCTACCACGCCCGTCACCTTCCGGCTTACGAAGCGATTCTGGCCGGGCGGGTGCCCGAGCCGCAGGCCCCGCCGTACCTCGGCCGTGAGCCGTACGAGCGGGGCAAGAAATGACCTGCGGCGGGCAACGGGCCGCCGCTCACAACAAGGAGGAACCAGGCATGCCGACGCAGGCGGAACTGGTCGTCGATGCAAAGGCCGAGCTGGGGGAGGGCGCCATCTGGGACCCGAACGCCCAGGTCCTGTACTGGGTCAACATCACCGGCGGTGAGGTGCACGTGTACGATCCGGCGACCGGCGCCGACCGCGCGATCTCCGTCGCCCGGCCCGTCGGCACCGTCGTGCCGCGCCGGTCCGGTGGGCTGATGCTCGCGGTCAAGGACGGCTTCGCCTCGCTCGATCTCGACACGGAGAAGCTGGAACTGGTCTGCGACCCCGAGGAGCACCGCCCCGAGCTGCGGTTCAACGACGGCAAGTGCGACCCCGCCGGCCGGCTCTGGGCCGGGACGATCACCGGCCGCGCCAACCCCGGCATCGCCAGCCTCTACTGCTTGTTCCCCGACCTCACCGCACGGCAAATGCTGACCGGCGTGACCAACTCGAACGGGATCTGCTGGAGCCTGGACGCGAAGGCCATGTACTACATCGACACGGCGACGGCGACGGTCTCGGCATTCGACTACGATCTCGACGGCGCCGCCATCAGCAACCGCCGGTCCGCCATTGTCGTGCCGGAGGCGATGGGGCACCCGGACGGGATGACCATCGACGCCCAGGGGATGCTGTGGGTGGCGCTGTGGGGCGGGGCGTGCGTCTCAAGGTGGGATCCGCAGAGCGGCGACCTGCTCCGCACCATCCCGATCCCCGCGAGCCACGTCAGCTCGTGCGCGTTCGGCGGCGACGACCTCGATCAGCTCTACGTGACCACCGCGCGCGAGGGGCTGGACGAAGCGGCGCTGCATCGAGAGCCGCATGCTGGCGGCTTGTTCAGGGTCGAGCCAGAAGCACACGGCGTCCCCGCGTTCGCCTTCGCCGGTTGAACCCGCGCACGCCCGCACCCTTACGGCTTCGCGGCCGACTCCTTCTTCGCGGCCTCGATCGCTTTTACGTAGTAGCCGTCCATGGCCTTTCGCAGCGTGGCGTCCTTCACCCGCTTGCAGGTCTGCCGGTAGCCGGCCAGACGCCGCTGGACGTTCGCCCGCGCCTTGGCATCCTTTGCGGTGAGGACGACGTGGCCGAACGAGCCGCAGATGACCTGGAATTCGCCCTTGGCTTTGTGTTTTCGCAGGAACAGCAGGGCCAACTCGCCCTCCGCCGGCTTCGGGTGTCCCGTGCCCCCGACCACCACCGGGCGGAACATGCCCACCACCTCCGGCCGCCGGTAGTAGAGGAGGAACAGCTTCGCGGGCGCGTCCCCGTCTTTCGGGACCTCGCCCTTTAGGAGCTCGGTCAGCTCGAATGCCATCTTCCGATTCATCCCCTTCACGTTAGGGATCTCAGCTGCTTTCCCCATCCTGGCGATGACGATCAGGTCGGCCTTGGCCTTCATCCGTTCGAGCAGCCAGGGCGGGGGGATGGCCTCCGCGGTCAGGCACGCCAGCCCCATCCAGCCCGCCACCGCCAGCAGCACGCGGCTCTTCATCTTACTGTCCTCCTTTTTCGCCAGGGCCCCTGTCGGTCTCGAGGGCTTCCGCGGCCATTCGCTTGATTCGGCTCAGTGCGATCTTCCCGCTCCCCAGCACCGGGATCTCTTTGACCTGGTGGAACAAGTTCTTGCGCGGGATCCACAGGTTGGGCAGTTCCGTCTCTTCCCGCAGCTTGGCGATCAGTTCGTCCACAGAGACCGGCAGCGCGGTGTGCAGCACCGCGAGCCGCTCGCCCTTGCGCTCGTCCGGCACCGAGGTCACTGCGCACATCCGTTCCGTCCCGCCCACTCCGAGGACCCGGTGGATGGCGTCCTCGACGGCCATGTGCGGGACCATCTCGCCACCGATTTTGCTGAACCGCGACAGCCGGTCCGTGATGGTGATGAACCCGTCCTCGTCGATGTGGGCGATGTCCCCCGTCCGGTACCAGCCGTCCCGGATCACCTCGGCCGTTTTTTCCGGCTCATTCAGGTAGCCCAGCATCACGTTGGGCCCCTTGATCAGCAGCAGGCCGTCCTCTCCCGCCGGGAGTTCCTGCCCGGCCTCCGGGTCGACCACCTTGGCGGCCACGTTCGGGATGGGCTGGCCGATGGTCCCTTCCTTCGAACCGATCTGCACGTCGTCCGCTCCGACCGGCACGTTCGGGATGTTTGCGGCAACCACCGGCGACAGCTCGGTGCAGCCATAGCCCTCCAGCGGCCGAATGCCGAACTTCGCTTCGAACGCGTCGGCGATGCGCGGCTTCAGCTTCTCTGCTCCGGTCACCACCATGTTCAGGGTCCGCAGATCCTCGGGCCGGCACTGGCGCGTGTAGGCCATCAGGAACGTCGGCGTGCTGATCAGGTGCGTGGCCCGGTGCTCGCGGATCAGCCGGCCGATGGTCTTGCCGTCCAGCGGGTTCGGATGATAGACGGCCCGGAAGTAGCGTAGGATCGGCGCCCACAGCGTGGTCGTGAAGCCGAACGAGTGGAAGAACGGCAGGACGCCGCAGATGCAGTCGTCCTGGTCGAACGCCAGGACCTGGCAG
>Ga0272441_10008200_pt1 | contig 16643 bp, 12 predicted proteins | sample SSMProp6N_FD_193582 | JGI IMG/M metagenome (GOLD analysis project Ga0272441, IMG submission 193582) | Marine sediment archaeal communities from Little Sippewissett salt marsh, Falmouth, MA, United States - SSM-Prop-6N | ecosystem: Environmental > Aquatic > Marine > Wetlands > Sediment ...
GAACACGGAAGTTAAGCTCTTCAGCGCCGATGGTACTGCTCGGGCGACTGAGTGGGAGAGTAGGACGCCGCCAAAATATCTTATAAACCCGGCACGGACATTACTGGTTCGTGCCGGGTTTTTTTGTGGGGGTAAAACCGGATGACTTAAAAGCTCCGAGTCTGATATAAAGGTCTCGATTTCCGGCTCTTTTCCCTGCCCCTGTCACTTCCTTCCCAGTGGAAAGCGGAACCCTCTGAACACGAAAAAAATCCCTGTTCATCCTTCAAACCAAACTCCTTCCGCGGTCCTTAACGTGTTTCTTCGTCCGTTCGGATATGGATCTTCATTGATGCGATGACGAAATTGATTTCTTTTTTTCGCTTTTTTATAGTCGTTTGAATTTATATAATTTGAACAAATTTATCTGAATTAAACTTTACATATGTTAAATATTCAAGTTGTTAAAAATCGTTGATAAAAGTATATTGTGTTAGGTTTAGACAAAATTTCGGCAACTTTCGAGCTGTCAGGCTGAATTGACGATGTAATGTTTTATTTTTTGTGAAAAAACTTTGAGCTAAGTTTTATCAAATAAGCAGCCTGAAAAAAATCGAAGATCGAAGATAATATTGCAAATTTGAAACGTATAATATCGTATTATTCGAGGTCGGCAGTAGATGGTTGCTTATAAGCTTGTTTTACTTAACTAATTGAAATATTTGTTTAAAAATATTACGCTTTGCTTTCAATCCTGTATTTAAAAGAATGTTGAGATAAAAAAAAATCAAAAATAAATGACTTGCAATTTATTGAAATTCGTGAAATAGATTTTTATTCATGGTGTGACTAAAAGAAATATTACGTTTTCAGATAGAAAATATGTTCTGAACTTCCGGCGTATTGTGAAGAACTATTTGTTATTCAGCAATGCATTTGGTTCAAATACCTCTGTTTAGATGTTGATAGCGTAATAGGTCAGAATCATTGTCTAAACGGTGAAAATATTGCGATTTTTCCACGAAAATCGATAACCGCTCTTTATATGATAATGATGGTTTGACATGTTAACCAATCAACGAAGGAGAGCCTTGCTATGGTAGAATTTGCGTATCAGGAGATGTTTCCTTTGGGAGAAGACAAAACAGAATATCGATTGTTAACCAAAGATTATGTCTCAACGGTAAACTTCGATGGAAAGGAAATATTGAAAGTTGAGCCTGAAGGGTTCACCGTGCTCGCTGAAGAGGCATTCAGAGATGTGGGGCATCTGTTAAGGTCCGCCCATCTTGCGCAGCTCCGAAAAATCCTCGACGATCCAGAAGCATCCGACAATGATAAGTTCGTAGCACTGGATATGATCCGAAATGCCGTAATTGCTGCTGAGTTCGAGTTTCCGCAATGCCAGGACACCGGTACTGCGATTATCATGGGGAAAAAAGGTCAACAGGTCTGGACGGGGTTTAACGAAGAAGAAGCACTCACCCGTGGCGTATTTAATGCGTATACCCGATGCAATCTGAGATATTCGCAGAATGCCCCCTTAAACATGTTTGACGAAGTCAATACGAATTGTAACCTGCCGGCCCAGACAGATTTATATGCAACCCCGGGCGATGAGTATAAATTTTTATTTGTTGCAAAAGGCGGCGGGTCCGCGAATAAAACTTACCTGTATCAGGAAACAAAGGCGGTGTTAAATCCTGAATCCCTCGAGAAATTCATGATCGAAAAGATGAAAACCCTCGGGACGGCAGCCTGCCCGCCTTACCACCTGGCATGGGTCATTGGCGGAACTTCTGCGGAAACCAATCTGAAAGTCGTAAAACTCGCGTCAACAAAATACCTGGATGAACTCCCAACCTCCGGAAATGAACACGGCAGAGCGTTCAGAGATCTGGAAATGGAGGAAAAAGTCCTGAAAATGGCTCAGGAACTGGGTATTGGCGCACAATTCGGCGGCAAATATTTCGTGCATGATGTCCGGGTGGTTCGTCTGCCGCGGCATGGGGCATCCTGTCCGATCGGTTTAGGGGTCAGCTGCAGCGCCGACCGGAATATAAAAGCAAAGATTACTAAAGACGGAATATTTATCGAGAAGCTGGAAAGGGACCCGGCAAAATATCTGCCTGAACCTGCGGCCGGTGAAGACGACGCCGTGAAAATAGATCTGAACCAGCCCATGGATCAGATTCGGGCCATTCTGACAAAATATCCCGTGGCGACCCGATTGTCACTGACGGGAAAAATTATTGTAGGCAGAGATATCGCACATGCGAAGCTTAAAGAACGGCTGGACAAGGGCGAAGACCTGCCGCAGTACGTAAAAGATCATATCATCTATTATGCCGGGCCTGCCAAAACACCTCCGGGTTATGCATCCGGATCTTTCGGTCCGACAACGGCTTCACGGATGGATCCTTATGTCCCGATTTTCCAGGCTCGTGGCGGTTCCATGGTGATGCTGGCAAAGGGAAATCGATCCCAGGTCGTAACCGATGCGTGCAAGAAATACGGAGGGTTCTATCTGGGGTCTATTGGAGGACCGGCGGCCCGACTGGGCAAAGAATGCATTACCGATGTTAAAGTGCTGGAATATCCGGAGCTGGGAATGGAAGCCATTTACGAAATTACAGTCAAGGATTTTCCGGCTTTTATTCTGGTGGACGACAAAGGAAACGATTTCTTTGAAAATCTGTTGTAAAGAAATTGAATGTGATCTTGAGAATTTAACTGTTTCACAACAAAAATTTAATTTCACGGCTTTTAATTGAGGTTTGCCGCGACATGCGTTTGTGGCGTTGAACTCTTAGACTTTCAACAAAAAGGAGCAGTTCGATGGCAAAAAAATTCAAAACGATGGATGGTAACACTGCTGCGGCATATGTCGCTTATGCTTTCAGCGATGTGGCTGCCATTTACCCGATTACGCCGTCTTCACCAATGGCGGAATTGCAGGATGAATGGGCAGCAAACGGGCTGAAAAACCTGTTCGGACAGGAAGTTCTGGTTCGACAGCTCGAGTCTGAAGCCGGTGCAGCGGCTGCGGTTCACGGATCACTGGCAGCTGGATCTCTGACGTCGACATTTACAGCGTCTCAGGGCCTTCTCCTGATGATACCGAACATGTATAAAATGGCAGGCGAACTTCTGCCCGGAACGTTTCATATTTCGGCGCGTTCGGTTGCGGGACATGCGCTGAATATTTTTGGCGATCATACGGACGTCATGGCGGCAAGACCGACGGGTTTTTGTCAGATCGCATCCGGCTCCATTCAGGAAATTATTGACCTTGGCACCATTATGCATTTGTCTGCAATCGAGGCCAGTCTGCCGTTTATTCATTTCTTCGATGGATTTCGTTCATCCCACGAAATTCAAAAAGTTGAATTGATTGATTATGCGGACATGGGCAAACTGCTGAATTGGGACAAGGTTGCTGAATTCAGAGCTCGCCAGCAGAATCCGGAAAAACCGGATCTCAGGGGCACGGCCCAGAACCCGGATATTTATTTTCAGGGCATGGAAACCGGTAACCTCTATTATGACAAAGCGCCCGCCATCGTTCGCGAAAACATGAGAAAGGTCAGCGAATTGACCGGCCGCGAATACAAGCCGTTCCAGTATGTGGGGCATCCCGAAGCGGATAAGGTCATTATGGCCATGGGATCGTCAACCGATACCATTGATGAAGTCATCAAAAAAGAAGTGGCCCAGGGCGAAAAGGTCGGTATGGTAAAGGTTCGTCTGTACCGTCCGTTTACGCCGGCCTATATGTTTGAAGCCATTCCGGCCACCGCCAAGACCATTACTGTTCTGGACAGGGTCAAGGAAAAAGGCGCCATCGGCGATCCGTTGTACCAGGACGTATGTACGGCATTCTACGAAGCCGGTCGGTACCCGACGCTCGTGGCCGGTCGTTACGGTCTGGGTTCCAAGGATTTCAATCCGCCGCAGGTCAAGGCCGTTATTGACAACATGAAGTCCGTGCAACCGAAAAATCATTACACTGTCGGTATAAATGATGATGTGACCAATACCTCTATAGATGTGCCGAAAGGATATGTGACGGCTCCCAAGGGAACCGTCCGGTGCAAATTCTGGGGTCTGGGTGCGGACGGTACCGTCGGCGCCAACAAGGAAGCTATCAAGATCATCGGCGACAACACCGATATGTATGCGCAGGCTTATTTTGCGTATGATTCGAAAAAATCCGGCGGAGTTACCATTTCTCATCTCCGCTTCGGCGAAACTCCGATTCAGTCAACGTATCTGATCGCCAATGCAGACTACGTGGCCTGCCATAACCCGGCATACGTCAATATTTATGATATGGTCGGTGATGTAATCGACGGCGGTACGTTCGTACTGAACTGCCCCTGGACCGTCGAGCAGATGGAAACCGAACTTCCTGCAGAAATGCGCCGCACCATTGCCAGAAAGAAGATCAAGTTCTATACCATCGACGCCGTTAAAATCGCCGGCGAGGTAGGACTGGGCGGCCGGATCAACATGATCATGCAGACCGCTTTCTTTAAGCTGGCCAAAGTTATCCCGGTGGATGAGGCGATTGGATACCTGAAAAAATCCATCCAGAAGGCTTACGGCAAAAAGGGTGATAAAGTTGTCAACATGAACGTCGCCGGTGTGGATAAAGCACTGGAAAGCGTGGTTGAAATAAACTATCCTGAATCCTGGGCCGATGCTGAAATCGTTCCGGCCGTTGATAAGGGTGAACCCGACTTTGTCAAAAACGTACTGCGACCGATGCTGGCCCAGAAGGGTGATCAATTGCCCGTCAGCATGTTTTCCAAAGACGGTATTTTCCCCGTTGAAACGACTAGATACGAAAAGCGCGGTGTGGCCATTCTGGTTCCCGAATGGATTGCCGAGAATTGTATCCAGTGCAACCAGTGCGCCATGGTCTGCCCGCATGCGGCGATTCGACCGGCTCTGTTGACCGAGGAAGAGGCTGCTGCTGCTCCGGGTACTTTCAAGGTCCTCAATGCCACCGGCAAACAGTTGAAGGGATATAAATTCCGCATGCAGGTAGACACCCTGGATTGTACGGGATGTGGAAACTGCGCGGATATATGCCCGGCCAAGACTACGGCTCTGGAAATGAAACCGCTGGCTACGCAGACTGAAGAGCAGGTCCCCAACTGGGAATTTTTTGAAACCTTGCCGGTACGTGACGACCTGATGGATCGGTTCAGCGTGAAGGGCAGCCAGTTCTATCAGCCGCTGCTTGAGTTCTCCGGTGCATGTGCCGGATGTGGTGAGACACCTTACGCCAAGTTGCTGACCCAGCTGTTTGGCGAGCGGATGGTGATTGGTAACTCGACCGGATGTACCTCCATCTGGGGCGGTTCACCTCCGATTCCGTACTGTACCAACAAGGAAGGGTTTGGACCGGCCTGGGCCAATTCCCTGTTTGAAGATTCGGGTGAGTTTACCTACGGTATGTTCCTGGGGCATTTCCAGCAGAGAGCCAGACTGGCGAATCTGATCGAACAGGCTCTGGCAACCGATATTGATGCAGAACTCAAGGAAGCCCTCCAGGGGTTGCTGGATAATTACAAGGATGCCGAAGGTTCCAAAAAATATGGGGATCAGCTCAAGTCCCTGCTGCCGAATTATCCGGATAACGCCCTGCTTCAGGAAATCCTGGGATACAAGATACTGTTTACCAAGAAATCCTACTGGGTATTTCTGGGCGACGGTGCCGCCTACGATATCGCGTTTGGCGGAATCGACCATGTTATGGCCTCCGGTGAAGACGTCAACGTGTTTATCTATGACACCGAGGTGTATTCCAATACCGGAGGTCAGTCCTCCAAGGCCACCCCGACCGGATCGATTGCCAAATTTGCGGCTTCCGGTAAGAAAGTCGGCAAGAAAGACATGGGCGCCATCATGATGACTTACGGCTACGTGTATGTGGCCAGCGTGTCCATGGGGGCGAGCAAACAACAACTGGTGAAAGCCGTCACCGAAGCGGAAAAATACGACGGTCCGTCGCTGATCATGGCGTACGCTCCGTGTATCAACCACGGCATCCGTAAAGGTATGGGCAAAGCCCAGGAAGAAGCCAAACTGGCCGTACAGTGCGGTTACTGGCCGTTGTACAGATTCAACCCCGAACTGAAAAAACAGGGCAAGAATCCGTTTGTTCTGGAATCCAAAGCGCCTGATGGAACCCTCCAGGAGTTTCTGTCCGGTGAAGTTCGTTACGGTGCGCTGGAAAAACTCTTCCCCGAAGAGTCCAAGAAACTGCGGGCTCGGATCGAGGAGGAATACAATTCCCGCTACGAGGCTCTTAAGGCCAGAGCGGAGGGCTGAAGATGAATAACGCGGTCACTTAAATGCCGTATAATTCATTGAATCGATAAAAAAGGCCGCCTGCTGATGCAGGCGGCCTTTTCATTTCCTTTATTTTTTACCGCGCGTTCGTTTTGCTCGCTCGAGGCGCAGAGATCGCAGAGACCCGAATCGCTGTTTTTGCGCTCTGCGCTTCATACGAAGCGGGCGGTAAATATATCCCTGTTTTTTTCCGGGGCCCTGAGGCGCTAAAGTTCGAATTGCGCCTTGATTTTGTACACGTGGGTTGCAGGCATGTTTAAAATGCCGGTGATGCCGGTTTCGCGGGAAATTTCATCCAGATGTTGATCGATTTCTTTTCTGGACTGTGCAATGAATGTAAACCAGACATTCATCACGTCGTGTTCTCTGAGATAATTATGTGTGACGCCGTTGTATCGATTAACGGTTTCGGTAAATTTGTCCAGAAGTTCATCCGGCACCTTCGCAGCACAAAGTGTGCTGACATATCCTACCTTTGCGGGCACGAAATTGGCTCCGATTCGGCGAATGACACCGGTAGATTTCAACGCTCCGATTCGCTCGATCACCTCGTTTTCAGTAAGTCCGAGTTCATCGGCAATGCTTTGGTACGGACGGGACGTGATGGGAAAATTCGATTGTATCCGGTTAAGCAGCAGCTTGTCGACAGGGTCCAAACGGGGCATGATTCAGGTTCCTTCCGGATTTGGTATCAGACGAACATGGACTTTTCGGGTACGGGGGCCGTCAAATTCGCAAAAGAAAATACCCTGCCAGGTGCCGAGAACCGGTTTGGCATCGGCGATTTCAATCAGCTCAGAGACTCCGACCAGAGTGGATTTGACGTGTGCCGGTGAATTGCCTTCCATATGCCGGTACGGAGCGTTGAATGGAATCACCTGGTTTAATACCATCAATATATCGGATGGTACCGTTGGATCGGCATTTTCGTTAATGGTGACGGCAGCCGTCGTATGCGGGACGAACAGAAAACAGAGCCCGTCGGATATTCGGCTCCGTGTTATGAATTGACGAATATCTGGCGTAATATCGATCAGTTCAGTTTGATGTCGCGAACGTACGGTAAGTATCATATTTTCCCTGTCAGGCGCTAAACGGTTTTTTGATTATACGAGATACCATACGGGCCGGTTAAGTCATTTCATTCGGAAACAGGATGGCGGCATGGGGGGGTCAGACGCAACCGGTCGGTTTTGGCAGTCCGGCCATTTTGCACGCCCCTTTACCGGGTCCGGAAGGAAACAGGGCGTAGATATGCTTCAGTTTAAATCCTGTGACCTTGGAGAGGATGCGAACCATAGGAGCGATGCCGTTTTTTTCGTAATAATCCTGCAGCATGTGAATCACTTTCCAGTGGTCTTCAGTCAGCGCGTCGATGCCTTCTTCTTTTTTTACATAGTCTACCCATTCCGGGCACCAGGATTCGAAAGAATCGATAAATCCGTCTTCATCGGTGTGAAATGTTTTGTCTTGAAATTCGATGACCGGCATGTCATTCCTCCTCGGATATATAGAAACCATAAGCGGTAAAATTTAATTGTACCTGAAAAAAATATCTTAATGGTATAATGATGTCAATATAATTCAAAAATGAAAATCCATCGTGAATGGGGCGTTTGAAACGAATATTAACCGATAAGGCAATCACAGGCTCATGAATATACGAACACAGACATCAGGTAAACATAAAATCATTGTGATTTGCGGTCCGACGGGCACCGGAAAAACGTCGACGGCGATTCAACTGGCACAGGAGTTTAACGGGGAGATTATCAGTGCGGATTCCATGCAGATTTATCGTTACATGGATATCGGAACCGCAAAGGCGACCCGCGATGAGCAGATGCGTGTGCCCCACCACCTGGTGGACATCGTGGAGCCCGATCAACCTTTCGATGCGGCAAAATTCAGCCAAATGGCTGAAGAAAAGATAGCGGATTTGATTCAAGCGGAAAAAGTCCCGTTCGTTGTCGGCGGTACCGGCCTTTATATAAAGGCGCTGGTTCACGGTCTGTTTCAGAGTGATCCTTCAAATTCGGAAATTCGGGAGAAATTAAAACGACTGGCAAGCGAAAAGGGTATTGAATCGCTATATTATCGTCTCGAAACATGCGACCCGGAAGCTGCTGAGAGAATTCATCCTAAAGATTCGATTCGCATCATTCGGGCGCTTGAAATTTTTGAGCAAACCGGAAATCCCATGAGTCGGATTCATGACGGTCACCGATTTGCCGAGCAACGCTTTGACGCTTTAAAAATCGGACTGAGTGTGCCGCGGGACGTACTGTATGATCGAATTAACCGCCGGGTCGATGAAATGATTCAAGCCGGTTTTTTGAAAGAGGTCAGATTCCTTTTGAATCAGGGATACGGAGAAGACCATAAATCCATGCAGTCGATCGGCTATCGGCATATGGCCGGCTATATCAATGGACGACTGACATGGGGGGAAGCCGTTACAACTATGAAACGCGATACCCGAAGATACGCCAAACGCCAAATGACGTGGTTTCGTGCCGATACCGAGATCAATTGGTTTGAACCTTCCCGGCCGGATTCAATTCGCGATGCGATATTTGATTTTTTTTCGTGAAATCGTAGGCGAAATGCGACTTCCGGTTCGCTGGAATCGGAAACAATAAATTTACCTGCTGTTGACAGGTTGAAAAAAAGAAAAAAATAAGCTATCTATATATCACGCTAGGGCTGCGGCCCTGAGAGCCGATTAAATTCAATTCTTAAACCGGGATGCGTTCATAAATCATAAAGCCCCATTTCGAACTGAAAATCAGTCAAAGATCCATCTGATCATAGGCTTTTATCGGCAAAGGCTGAGTGAATATTCAGGAAAAAGTCATCATGCCCAGCTGCTTCTGATCAGGTTCGTAAAAAGTCCTCACGACAGTATGCGGATTTGAGGGCTTATAAATCCGGGCGAATTGATTTGTTTAAGCCCATGCATTGTCCATACATTTAATGGCATACCTTTATGGAAGATATTTCAACAAAAACATTCAATAAATACATTAAGGCGTTGGTAGATATCAGCCTTGCTATTACAACCGAACAGTATGAGGAAGATATCCTCAAGCTGATTGTAATGGTGACCGGTAAAGTGCTGGGAGTGGAGATCTGTTCGCTGTGGATGATCGATGAAGACGTTCGCCCCCGTCAGATACGCCTGAAAGCGTCTCAGACAATTTCACCTGAATACATGAAAGAGCGATCTTTGAATTTGAATGAGGGGGTTGTCGGACACGTGGCAACAACAAAAAAACCATTGATGATCAGAGACGTTCTTGATGAACCCCTGTTTAAAGAGAAAAAAATGGCCGAAAAGCTCGGTTTGGTTTCCATGCTCAGTGTGCCGTTAAAAGTCGGTGAAGACAAGGTCGTCGGTGTGTTGAATTGTTTTACATCCGAACCTCATGAATTCAGTGATGCAGAGGTGAACATGATTACAGCTGTCGCCAATCAGGCCGCTGTCGCGATCAAAAATACCGAATTGATGGTGAAAACGAGAGTGATTCAAGAGGAACTTGAAGCCCGGAAACTGGTTGAGAGGGCCAAAGAGGTGCTCATGCGACGGCATCACAAAAGCGGTGAGGAAGCATATAAATGGATTCGAAAAAGAAGTATGGATTCGCGTAAATCCATGCGTGATGTGGCCGAGGCCATTCTGATTTCGGAAGAATTTCAATAAGAAATACAGACATTAAATAAAGCGGTCCGGCATTCAGGGGCGATTGCGAGGCAAAGGCGTCATTCTTCAAATAAGAGAGAGTGGCGTTTTTTATATTTCAGGACTGAAACGTTCTGAATCCCAAAATTTAAATTTGAAGTTTTTTGTCTCTGGACCGAAAAAGAACGTGGCCGATACGAGAATCCCCACAGAAGAGGCGGTTTTTGGGGCGTTTTTCAGCTTGACATCGTTTAATGGATTTTTATACGATGATTACAGAACGCGTCCATCCAGAAATGTCTATTTCCCTTTCATAAGTCTTATTTTTATATTTACTCAGTTTCTGAGTTCATATGTAGAATAAAAGGGCATCGCCAAAAAATAATTGCGCCGTGATTGCGCAGAAAGGACAAGTAAGACGGTGTGGTTTTTGACACCACATCGCGTTGATATCGAGGTTTTGATTTTGCGGCGTGTTTTGTCTTGCAACTGTTAGCCAACATGCTTCTGGAACAGTTTCGTCATAAACGATGATTCATAAAAAGAAGGAGGTTGCCATGCTGGATAAAAATGTATTGTCTGAACTTAAACTTTTTCAAGATGTTGTCCCGGAAAAGCTCGAAAAAATTGCCCGTGAAAGTGAAGTTATTCAATTTAAGAGAGGCGAGATGGTATTTCGGCAGGATGAGCCGGCTATCAATGTGTATTTCGTTCTGGACGGGGAAGTGGAGCTGAACCTGAATTTTAAGGATATGGTTTTAAAAGCCGACATTCGTTATGAAGAATCGAATTTTTCTAAATTCGAATACATGGAAAAACCGATTGTGGTGGATACCGTCAGCCCGGGAGAAATTTTCGGGTGGTCGGCCCTGTTGGGTTCCGCGATAGAAACATCCAACGCAAGGTGCTCTGAAGACAGCCGTCTGGTGTCGATATCGGCAGCCGGTCTGAAAGACCTGTTTCAAACCGATCCATCTCTGGGGTATGTAATCATGTTTGGAATCAGCGAAGTTATTTCACAGCGCCTTCGCAATCGGACGGATAAATTGATTGAAGCCTGGGGCCAGGCATTCGGAACGAGTGAGATTTAAGTCCTGTCCGTATGAGACGAATATGAACTTTTAGGTGCCTTATACGTTAAAACCTGTCAAAAATAATTTTTTTACCGGTGATATTTATCGCCCGCTTCGTTTGAGACGCAGAGAACGCAGAGCCTTGAAACGGTGATTCTGTTCTCTGTGCCTCAAGAGAGCAAAGCGAACGGGCGGGACTCCGCGGTTAAATTTACGAAAATATGGCCGACGTTAGAACCAAGCCGACGAAATCAATGGCACCTGAAACCCCGATAGGGGTTGCGTCCTATAGCCGGTGGTTTTAACCACCGGTTGCATTTGCCGCACGGACCTGAGTCCTGAAAGGACGACGTCAAGATATACGTTGAAAATTTGTGGTGTTTCGACAATTATGGAATCAGGTTGAATCATGCCCGAGATTTGTTTAAGAAGCCGGAGATGTCCTCCGGCTTTTTCAATGGGCGTAATATTTTCCCTGCCGTGAATTTCTTTCCACCAGCGTTTTCCGAATAAGGGTCAGGGTCTCGGATTTTTTCATCGACCACAGCGGGGCCGCCAGTTCGTGAGGGTGCGGGTCTCCGGTCAACCGTTGAATGACCATCTGCGGTGGCAGTATTTCCAGAATATCGCAGACCAGATCGGTATATTCCTGCTGATCGAGGCAGGTGTATGCTCCGGATTGGTAAAGAGATTCGAGTTGTGTGCCCTTAATGACATACAGAAGGTGGATTTTGACGCCGTCGATACCCAGATCGGATATGGCTTTTGCGGTATCCATCATGTGACGGCGGTTTTCATTCGGCAGCCCCAGAATGATATGGGCACAGATGCGAATATTGCGGTTTTGAGTTTTTTGGACCGCGGTTTTGAAACAGTCAAACGTGTGTCCCCGGTTGATAAGCTTCAGAGTGTCGTCGTGAGCAGACTGCAGACCGTATTCAAGCCAGACGAGGTGATCGCGTGTATAGGTTTCAATCAGGTTCAATACGGCATCATTAACACAGTCCGGACGGGTACCGATAGACAGTCCGGCTACATCATCGACAGCCAGTGCTTCGTCATACAGTCTTTTTAAGATATCGATCGGCGCATAGGTGTTCGTGTACGATTGGAAGTAGGCAAGGAATTTTTTGGCCTTGTATCTTTTTTCAAGGGCGGCCTTGCCTTTGAGCAGCTGGTCGGTGATGGAAAGCCCTTTCTGATGCGCGCCGGTTCCGGACCCATTTGGATTGCAGTAGATGCAGCCCCCGGTTGAAAGAGTGCCGTCCCGGTTCGGGCATGTCAGACCCGCGTCGACGGAAATCTTCTGGACGCGGCAGTTGAATATGCTCCTGAGATATGTGTTTAAATCGTAATATCGTTTTTCCATTTTAAATCCTGAACTTGACCTGTCGGTAAAGGATTTATATACTAAATAAATTTAATCGACGCAATTGTCTCTCGGAGATTGCTGAATTATTTTTTGATGATTTTTGAATGAGTTCGTTCCGAGACTCTTTAAGGCTAAAGGCGATACATATGGCGTGTTATTCGAAGCAATACGATATTATAGTGGTCGGTGCCGGTCATGCCGGCTGCGAAGCAGCACTGGTCGGGGCAAGGATGGGATGCAGCGTTCTTCTTATGACCATTGATCTGGATAAAATTGCGGCTATGCCGTGCAGCCCTTCAATTGGAGGAATGGCAAAAGGCCAGCTGGTAAAGGAGATAGACGCTCTGGGTGGAGAAATGGCAAAACTGGCCGATCAGACGGCCATTCAATATAAAACGCTCAATACCAAAAAAGGTCCGGCGGTCCATTCCACACGAACGCAGAATGATAAACCCAGGTATCATATGGCCATGAAGTCGGTTCTGGAAAGTCAGGACAGACTGGATGTCAAGCAGGCCCTGATTGATCGCCTCGTCATTGAAGATGATAGGGTCGTCGGGGTGGTGGACCAGACGGGATTTGAATATCGGACCCGAGCCGTTGTGCTGGCGACCGGTACGTTCCTCAGCGGCCTGGTTCATATCGGATTCAAGTCCATACAGGCCGGTCGGGCCGGCGAGTTCGCATCGTATGCGTTGCCTGAGCAATTGAAATCGTTGGGATTTGACGTCGGGCGGATGAAAACCGGAACACCACCCCGTCTGAAAAAATCCACGATTGATTTTTCCCGTTTTTCCAAACAGGATTCGGAAGTCGGTACCACCTCCTTTTCATTTTTTACCCGGTCGAATCCGTTGCCTCAGGTAAGCAGCTACCTGGGGTATACCAATGAAAACAGTCACGAGCTGGTCCGAAAAAATCTTAAGTATTCGGCGTTATACGGTGGGATGATCAAGGGGGTTGCCGCACGATATTGCCCTTCGTTCGAAGACAAAATCGTAAGATTTCCGGATAAAGGCCGCCATCAGGTTATTTTGCAGTGTGAAGGACTCGATACGGAGGAAATATATGCCAGCGGTCTGGGGAACAGTCTGCCGATGGAAATTCAGATTCAATTTGTAAGATCCGTTGACGGGCTTGAAGATGCCGAGATCATGCGGCCTGCTTATGCGATTGAATATGATTATCTGAATCCGGTTCAACTGACCCCGGCTCTGGAAACCAAGCGCATATCCGGACTTTATACGGCCGGGCAGATTAACGGGACTTCCGGGTACGAGGAGGCCGCAGCTCAGGGCATGTGGGCCGGTATAAACGCGGCGTGCAAAATTCAGGACCGACCGGAATTTCGTTTGAACAGATCTCAGGCCTATATGGGGGTCATGGTGGATGATCTGGTAACCCGCGGCACCCGGGAACCCTACCGGCTTTTTACGTCTCGGGCGGAATACCGGCTGATGCTGCGCGAGGACAATGCAGATTTGAGGCTGATGGAAATCGGCCGTCAACTGGGTCTGATCGATCGGGATACCGTTCGGGACGTTCGGGAGCGAAAAAAAATGATCAATGATGAGATTTCCCGGATCAAATCCACCGTGATCAAACCCTCCGGTCCTGTAAATCAGTATCTGAGTTCCCGGGGCACCCGACCTATTCAAAACGGCGTTCACCTGGATCAAATCCTCAAACGGGCTGAGATGAACTACAATGACGTGAAAAACCTGGCACAACGACCGGAAATGATTTCTGAATCGGTCTCACGTCAGGTGGAAATCGAAATCAAGTATGAAGGATATATTCAAAAACAGTTGAAGGAAATCGAAAAATTCATGCATATGGAACGAATTAAAATTCCGGACGCCATGAATTATCAAAAGATATCCGGACTTTCAAATGAAATGAAGGAAAAACTTTCCGCAGTCGGCCCAACCTCTCTCGGACAGGCATCAAGAATTGACGGAATCACCCCGGCAGCGCTTTCCGTACTCATGATTGCAATTAAATCACTGGATTCGCGTCAGGTAAACATAAACGCCTGAACAATTTGACAGGATGGCAAAAAATGTTGAGATGGATGACCGACGTTTACTTGACACCGTTCAACTGGCGGCTTAGTTTGGGTATATGCGGCTCGACGCAGGGTCGTTTCTTTATTTCATTTTTGAAATTGATATTTTTAAGGGGTTAACCATGTCCGTAAACGGGGATTATTACAAGATTCTAGGTGTCGAGAAAACCGCGACGGATGATCAGATAAAAAAAGCTTATCGAAAGCTTGCTCTGAAATATCATCCGGACCATGCCAGGGGCGATAAAAACGCTGAAGAAAAATTCAAGAAGATCAGTGAAGCCTATGCCGTCCTGAGTGATAAGGAAAAACGTAAGCAGTACGATACCTTTGGGTCTTCCGGATTTCAGCAGCGATATTCTCAGGAAGATATTTTTAAAAATTTTGATTTTTCGAGCATATTCAAAGAGTTTGGTTTTGGGGGGGGCGGCATTTTTTCTGGAGCCGGCGGAGGAAGAAGAAGCCCCTTTTCGTTTGGATATGAAGAACCGTTTGGGTATCAGGCCGGTCGACAGACTCAGGTGAAGGGTGCAGACCTGGAGTATGAGCTGCCGCTGACCATTCGGGAGATCGCAACCGGAACCCGGAAAACCTTATCGCTTCAACGGCAGGGACAGGCTGAAAAGCTTACCGTCAAAATTCCCGGAGGAATGATCGAGGGGAAAAAACTGAGACTCTCCGGAAAAGGTGACCCCAGTCCTTACGGCGGACCTCCGGGTGATTTATATATCCGATCCAGAGTAATGCCGGATCCCCTGTTTCGGCTGGAGGGGTATGACGTATATGTTACGCGGGAAATAAAATTGACGGAGGCTGTTCTGGGTACCACGCTCAAGGTGCCGACGATTTCCGGCAATGAATTGAATCTGAAGGTCCCTCCCGGTTGCCGCCACAGGACGAAAATGCGACTGTCCGGTCAGGGCATTGCGTATATGCAGGGAAAGAAAATCGGGGATCTCTATGTGGAAATTCATGTCGCCATGCCCGGCCAACTGTCGGAAACTCAGAGACAACTGGTTGAAAAACTGGCGGATACGGGGTTGTAATCCATTTAATTTATTGACATGTCGGGATGATACATGTAGAGATAATTATCTATTACCCATCTTGATACCTAAACGATACGATACGCACATGACTCAACTAATTCCCGTTCTTAAAAAAGAAGATATTCAGCAGAAAGTCGCTTCTCTTGCGAAACGAATTTCCACTGATTACGAAGGCCGAGAGCTGGTAATCGTTGGGATTTTGAAAGGGTCGTTTATATTCATATCCGATCTGGTCCGGCATATTACGATTCCCGTAAAAATTGATTTTATATCCGTTTCCAGCTATGGCACAAGTACATCCTCCTCCGGGCAACCGTTAATGAACAAAGAACTCAAGATGGATATAAACGACAAGGATGTGTTGCTGATCGATGATATCGTGGATACCGGATTGACCCTGTCCTATCTCGTGAAGCACTTGGGTGCGCTTGGCCCCAGAACCATCAAAGTCTGCGCGCTTGTCGATAAATCAGAGCGTCGTGAGAAACAATTCAAAATTGATTATGTGTGCCATAAGGTCCAGAAAGGTTTTTTAGTGGGCTACGGGCTTGATTACGCTGAAATGTACCGAAATCTCCCAGAGATTTATCATCTTAAATTTTAATCCCGGCATGGTGATGTATGATCGTAACATGTGAAAAATGTAAGATCCGTTTTAATCTGAAAGACGAATTAGTCGGCCCAAAGGGTGCCAAAGTTCGATGTTCGCAATGTAAAACTGTATTTACGGTATTTCCCGCCGGCCGTGAAAATTCAAAAGAACCATATTCTCCCATGGCTTCCGATGAACTCACAGCCGACGCGGTGTCGGCCGCGTCAGGTGCGTCTCCTGCTTTTGATGAATTGTCGGAATCAGATGATGATTCGGGTATCGAATTCGATAAAGCGTCCCCATTGTCATCGGAGCCGGATATGGATTTAGAGACTGAATCATCCAGTGAGGCGTTGTCAGAGTCTGAAGCAGAGGAAGAACTGGAGCTGTCGCTGGATTTTGACATGGATGAGAGCGGTGAGGCGCCGGAGGGAAAGGAAGATGCGGCAGAGGAGTTGGAGCTGT
>Ga0272441_10008201_pt1 | contig 16639 bp, 8 predicted proteins | sample SSMProp6N_FD_193582 | JGI IMG/M metagenome (GOLD analysis project Ga0272441, IMG submission 193582) | Marine sediment archaeal communities from Little Sippewissett salt marsh, Falmouth, MA, United States - SSM-Prop-6N | ecosystem: Environmental > Aquatic > Marine > Wetlands > Sediment ...
CTCGTCATGATGCCCGGCTCCATCTACATGGGCCTCATTGCCGGCCAGACCCTCGGCCCCGCAGCCGAGTGGGTCACCATCATCCTCTTCACCGAGGTGGCCCGCCGCTCCTTCGTGACCCTCAAGCGCCAGGAAGTCTACATCCTCTACTACGTGGCCGCCGGCCTGGCCGCCACCGTCGTTGCCGCCAACCTCGCCGGCGGCCCCTTCACCCGCTTCATCTGGAACCAGTTTCTCGTCCGATGCCCACAGGCCGAGGGCATGGGCATCGCCAAGGACATCCCGACCTGGGCCGTGCCATCGCCCGACTCGCCCGCCATCACCGGCCGCATGCTCTTCCACGTCGACTGGACCATCCCTATCCTCCTCGTCCTCGTCGGCCAGGTGCTCGGGCGGATGAACTGGTTCGGGATGGGCTACCTGCTCTTCCGCATCACCTCCGATGCCGAGCGGCTCCCGTTCCCGCTCGCGCCCATCACCGCCGAGGGCGCCACCGCCCTGGCCGAGACGACATCGAAGGAGAACTCGTGGCGCTGGCCCGTTTTCTCCACGGGCTCCATGATCGGCATTCTCTTCGGAGCCATCTACGTGGGCATCCCCGCCCTCACGGGCCTGGTGCTCGACAAGCCCTTGATGATCCTCCCCATCCCCTTCGTGGACCTCACGGACAATGCCCACGGTCTCCTCCCCGCCTCCCTCGTGGGGTTGAGCTTCGACCTCGGCGTCTTCCTGTTCGCCATGGTGCTCCCGTTCCCCATGGTCTGCGGGATCTTCACCAGCACCATCCTCACCTCCATCGTCGCCAACCCGATTCTCTATCGCCTGGGGTTCCTGCCCGGCTGGCAGCCGGGGATGAACCTGCTGCTCACGAAGTTCCGCACCGACATGGATTTCTGGATGAGCGTGGGCATCGGCACGGCGCTCGCCGTCGCCGCCCTCGGCATCTGGCGCTGTATCCGAAGCGGGGTGTTCAAGTTTGGCCGCGTGCTGCCCTCGCCGAAGGGCCGGGGCGACTTCCCGCTCTGGATGGCGGTTCTCATCTACGTGGCCTCCACGGGCATCTACGTGATGATCTGCCACACGCTCGTGCCCCGCTTCCCGCTCTGGATGCTCATCTTCTTCGGGTTCGTGTGGACCCCGCTCAACTCCTACATCTCCGCCCGCATGATCGGCCTCACGGGCTCGCCCGTGGCCTTCCCGTTCTTGCGCGAAGCCAGCTTCATCCTCGCCAAATACCAGGGCGTAGACGTCTGGTTCGCGCCCATCCCCCTCGGCAACTACGGCCGGGTGGCCCAGCAGTTCCGAGTCCTCGAGCTCACACGCACCAAGATCACCACCGTGCTCAAGGCCGAGCTGCTCATCGTGCCCGTCAGCCTCACGTGCAGCTTCCTCTTCTGGTCCTTCTTCTGGTACCTCGAGGAAATCCCCTCGTCCACCTATCCCTTCACGGCTCGCATGTGGCCCTTCTTCGCCCGCAACCAGTGCCTGTTCATGACCGCGACCAGCAGCGGCACCAAGTGGCTCCTCCAGGCCATCAAGCCCACGCTCATCGTCTCGGGCTTCGCCGTGGGGCTGGGGCTCTACGGGATCGTGGGCGCCCTGGGCCTGCCCGCGCTCTTCTACTACGGCCTCATCGGAGGCATCGCAGGCTGGCCAAACACGGCCATTCCCCTCTTCATTGGCGCGTGCGTGGGCCGCTACGTGATCGCCAGGCGGCTCGGGCGCGAGAAGTGGCGCCGCTACGTCCCCGTGCTCTGTGCCGGCTACGCCTGCGGCGTCGGCCTCGTAGGGATGCTGGCCGTGGGCATCTCGATCATCACCCGCGCCGTGTCCGGCCTCCCGTTCTGAGGGGTCCGGCCCGAGCTGTTCGCCCCATCGGTCTCGCCTGCCTGCACCCCCCTGGTCTGTCTCCTTCTCCTGTGAAGTTGTCTGAGAATTCGGAAAGCCGGCGGCGGCGTGTTCGCGATCACACACCGTGTGTTGCCGAACGTCAACATTCGCGCAAGTGGAAATGCGATAATAACTTGTGGCTATGAATCAGCCGTGAGCGGGACTCAGATGTTGCCGTGTGTCAACGCCGCGGACGTCTTGGTCGGGGACGGCGACGCGTGGGCTGGGAAGGCACTCCACAGGATTACGGTGTAACCTCAACCAGGCATAGGGGTTACATCGGCAGGCGGAAGAGAGGCTCGTTTTTCGCAGGAAGGCGGTCCGATGGCACGATAGTTGCTAGCCATAACTATTGTTTGGTCCTATGTAACAGAACTTTGCTAGCATCACTGTGACGCGCATCTGAGAGGAGACACCATGCAGGGCAAGGGACCGGCTTGGACCGGCTTCGCGGCTCGTCTGGTAGCAGCGGCAGCGCTTCTCGTGGGCGGCCTCGCCGGCGCCGGTGTGCTCGACCACGCGGCCGAAATCCCCGAGCTAGGAAGCTACGACCTCGTCTACTCCCTCGACATCCCCACCTCCGCCTCCTTCAACGGCTCCGCCGTCCCCTACACCGTGAACAATGCCGCCAGCGTCACCGACCCATACAGCCGTGTCGCCTACTACATGGAACTCCAGCGGGCCGGCGACCCCGAGCCCACGTGGGTCTACGCGTCCATGGACCGCTTCTCGGGCGACGTCCGCAAGATCGGCGTCCCCAACACAACCTCGGGCGCCCACTTCCGTCAGAACGTCGCTAACATGAATGTCTACTCCAACGACCCGCAGATCGCCACCGGCACCGGCCTGACCAGCGGCAACATCGAGTTCTGGCCGAGCAACTACGGCCCAGGCAACGACGCCGGCGTGCCGAACGCCGACAGCGGGACGTTCGACTTCGGCGACGGCGGCTCCAACACGGGCGCGGGCTACGGCTCGATGCAGATCCACAACCACGCCGTGACCCCGACGACGGGGCAGACGATCTTCGCCTACAACCACTGGGGCGGTGGCACCGCCGACCTCGGCATCGGCAACCAGCCCGGCGGCCAGCCCGACTGGACCTTCGCCGGCAACGGCGGGCAGTACACCGTCAAGAGCCTCGAAGTCCTCGTCCAGCCCGACCCCACGCCCATCAGCGTCTTCGACAATGTCCCCGAGGCCAACGACTACACACTCGTCTACGCACTCCCCATCCCCGACCAGGGCGGCCGCTTCAACGCCGACGGCGTCCCCTACTCCTTCGCCAACCCCGGCCTCGTCACCCAGCCCTTCGACCGCGTCGCCTACTACCTCGAACTCCAGAAGCCCACCGACCCCGAGCCCGAGTGGGTCTACGTCTCCATGGACGCCTTCACCACCGACGCCGCCAAGATCGGCGTCCCCGCCACCAGCTCCGGCGCCGTCTTCGCACAAGACGTTGCCAGCATGAACGTCTTCTCCAACGTCCCGAGCATCCAGACCGGCACCGGCCTCACCGGCGGCAACATCGAGTTCTGGCCCAGCAACTACAACGGCAACAACGACCTCGGCGTCCCCAACGCCACGTCGGCGTTCGACTTCGGCGACGGCGGCTTCAACGGCGGCGGCGGCCACGGCTCGATGCAAATCCATAACCACTACGTCACCCCCACCACAGGCCAGACCCTCATCGGCTACAGCGACTGGGGCGGCAACAACCCCAACGACCCCAGCGAAATCGGCATCGGCACCAACACCACGGGAACCGGCCTCCCCGACTGGACCTTCTCCAACTCCGGCCTCAACTACTCCGTCAAGAACCTCTACGTCCTCGTGCGGCCCGGAGCCGCACCCGCAGCACGACTCGCCGCCTACGACCACGCCAATATCGGAGGAGCCGCCTACGCCGTCGACCCCGGCACCGGCGACGTCCGAGGCCCCGTCTCCTGGAAGCTCGAGAAGCTCAACGGCACCGTCATCCCCGGCGTCGTGAACAGCGAGTGGTACTTCGGCTACCAGGCCACCAGCACCGACGCCTTCCTCGCACTCGCCTCCAGCGGACGCCCCCACTCCGACTTCGCCCTCTCCGAAATCGCCTGGAGCAACGGCAACTACCCCCCCGAAACAGGCTTCAGCGGCGACATGGGCAACTTCAGCACCCGCTTCTTCGGCCAGGTCCTTATCCCCGACGACCCCGCCAACCCCGGCTCCGCCCGAACCGTCAGCTTCCACGACTACAACGACGACTGGGCAGTCCTCCTCATCGACGGCGCCCTCACCGACATCAACGACGGCAACTGGACGAGCCTGAACGGCACGGGCGGCGCCACCGCAACGCTCGACCTCGACCCCGGCTGGCACGACTTCGAGTTCTTCCAGAGCGAAGGCGGCGGCGGCGACAACGCCCGCCTCGCCTGGGACTTCGACCCCGTCACCGGCCTCTTCGGCGGCAGCTTCTCCACCATCACCTCCGACTACTACCGCTACGCCATCCCCGAGCTCCTCGCCGAAGGCACCTACAACGTCGGAAGCCCCACCACCGACGGCATCTTCTTCAACATCGGCTCCGCACCCGGCGAGACCTTCGAGATGCGCCTCACCGTCGACTACGGCGGCTGGACCGAAGTCGCCTACGGCGAGTTCACCGGCGTCCCCGAGCCCACCACCTGCCTGCTCCTCGGCGGCGGCCTCCTCGCCCTGGTCCGCCGGCGCCGACGTCGGGCCTGCTGAGCCGGGCACCCCTGCCACACCATCCCCACGGGGGCACTCGCACACACGCGGGTGCCCCCGTGCCCGACCACCCCCCAAGCCCCCGCCCCCCCGGCTCGCCATGCCCCCTCCGGCCGCCCCGGAAGCCCAGATTTGGCTTGTGATCCGACCTGCCCAGATCCACAATATATTGTGGTAGGCCCTCCGGAAACACGTCCAAACTTGACGCTAAATCGACCGTACTGGACCGTTTCTCGACCGTTCTTGACCGGTTCTTCCAGCTCCGCTTGACCGTGGGTACACGATCCGGTATCATTCCGTGTACCGAAACGGTGCACGCAGCCCGGAGCAGCCACCCACGCACAAGCTCCCAGCCACGAGCCGCGAGCCGCGAGCCAGGGCGGGGAAGCTCCAAGCCGGGAGGAAGCCGCGAGCCACAGGCGCCAAGTCCCAGGGCCAAGCCCCCGGTCCCGTGCTGTCCTCCTCCCCCGACCCTCGCCCCTCGCCCCCCGCCCCCCGACCCCCGCCCCCCGCCCCTCGACCCCCGCCCCCCGCCCCCCGCCCCTCGACCCCCGCCCCCCGCCCCCCGCCCCTCGACCCTCGCCCCTCGCCCCTCGCCCCTCGCCCCTCGACCCTCGACCCCCACCCCCCTCCTGGCACACCCCAGGCGCCCCCAAATCACAAGGTAGGGGCGGGCCCCCGCGCCCGCCCACTCCGGGCGATCCGCAACGTCCACGCTCCGCCCGGCCATTGTGGACGAAATGGACATCATGGACTTCGTGGACGGCGATCCTCGGATTCCCTGTCCATGAAGTCCATGCAGTCCACATCGTCCATTCCTCGGTCCGCCTCGCGGCTTCCCTCCTTCCCCCTCTCCCCGCGGGAAAGGCGCCAGCCGCTTCGCGGCTCCTGGCCCCTCGCGGGACATCCCCCTGCCCGGGTGGATGGCGGAGTTGATCAACTCCGCCGTAGCCTCGCCGTTCGCAGCAAAGGGAGTTCCTCATGACCTCTTGTGGGTATTCTCCCCTCCTCGCGGCCCCAGGAGAGGGCTGAGAGCCATAATAGCAGGAAGTAGATGTAACCCCCGGAGCCCGGGTCCTGCCTTGACACCGATCACGTAAGCAAGTAGTATCCCCTCCTGACAACCGGTGCCCTGCCACTTCAGCATGCGAGTTCATTCGGGAGGGCCCATCGCCCCCCACCGGAGGGAGTCCCAATGGGGTTCTTGACGTCTCTGTTCCGCAAGAAGGGCGGGCCGGGTGCCCGGCGCGCGGGCGAGCCGCTGCCAGGGGGCGCAGACACGCCTTCGCCTGAGTCCCAGTCTTCCGGGCAAGCCGACGCACCTCCGCAGTTCACGACGATAGTCGGCATCGACCTGGGCACGACCTCGTCTGCGGTGGCCGTCCTGGTGGACGGCGTGCCGCAGATCATCCCCAACGCCCAAGGGCGACGGGTCACACCGTCGGTGGTGGGCTTCACGGACGCTGGCGAGCGGCTGGTGGGCGAGCCGGCCATGCGTCAGGCGGTCACGAACCCCCGACGGACGATCTACTCGATCAAGCGGTTCATGGGGCGCCGGCAGGGCGAAGTGGCCACCGACGAGAGGGTGGTGCCCTATGATCTGGCCGGCGGCCAGCGCGGCCTCGTCAAGGTGACGGCCCACGGTGCAGACTACACTCCGCAGGAGATCTCGGCCCTCATCGTCCGCGAGCTCGCCTCGGCCGCCGAAGCGTACCTCGGCCAGAAGGTCGAGAGGGCCGTCGTCACCGTGCCCGCATACTTCAACGACAGCCAGCGGGCGGCCACAAGGGATGCCTGCGAGATCGCGGGGCTCTCGGTCGCACGCATTATCAATGAGCCCACCGCCGCCGCACTCGCATACGGATGCCGCGGCGACAAGAAAGAGAAGATAGCCGTGCTGCATCTGGGCGGGGGCACGTTCGATATTTCCATCCTGGACATCGGGGACGGCGTGTTCGAGGTCCTCGCGACCCACGGGGACACGCAGCTCGGCGGCGACGACTTCGACCGGGCGCTCATCGACCACATCGCCGACGCGTTCAGGAAGCAAGAGGGCGGCAGCGACCTCCGCCGCGACCCGGTCGCCCTCGAACGCCTCAGAGAGGCCGCGGAGAAGGCCAAGTGCGAGCTCTCCGCCGTGCACACGGCCGAGGTCAACCTGCCGTTCATCGCCCCCGGCCCCTCAGAGCCCAAGCACCTCGATGCCAGCATCACGCGGGAGCAACTCGAGACCCTCACCTCCAGCCTTATCCAGCGCATGCGCAAGGTCTGCGAAGGTGCGCTCAGCGACAGCGGGGTGAGCGCGGGCGAACTCGACCAGGTCATCCTCGTCGGCGGCGCAACGCGCATGCCTGCCGTCCGTGCGCTCGCCCGCGACGTCTTCGCAAGGGACCCCTACAAGGCGATGAACCCGGAGGAAGCCGTGGCTCTGGGCGCAGCGGTCCAGGCAGGGATCCTCGCCGGCCAGGTAGAGGATGTCGTGCTGCTGGATGTAACCCCGTTATCGCTGGGCATCGAGACTCTCGGCGGCGTGATGACCCCTCTCATCAAGCGAAACACCACGCTCCCCACGAAGCAAACCAAGACCTTCTCGACCGTCCGAGACAACCAGGTGTCGGTGGACATCCACGTGCTCCAGGGCGAGCGCGAGATGGCGGCAGACAACCGCACGCTCGGGAAGTTCGAGCTCACAGGCATCCCGTCCGCTCCGCGCGGCGTGCCCCAGATCGAGGTCTCGTTTGATATCGATGCCAACGGCATCCTCAACGTCTCGGCCAAGGACCTCGGCACCGGCAAGGAGCAAGGCATCCAGGTCAAGTCGCGCTCTGGCCTCACAAGGCGAGAGATCGAAACGATGCGCGAAGAGGCCGCAGACTACGCGGAACAGGACCGCCGCAAGCGCCTGCTCGCCGAGGAGAGGGACCGCGCCGAGCACCTGGCCTACGAGGCGGCCAAGGAACTCGAAGAACAAGGCAACGAGCCCGCCCAGGCCGCCAGGGCCGCCGTCGAGGAGGCACTCCAGAGCGTCGACAACGCAAGACAGCAGGACGATATCTCGGAACTGCGTAATGCCATCCACGCACTCGAACGCGCTATGGCGGAGCTCCACGAGCGCACCGCAAGCGGGCCGTCAGAAGAGAACCAGACAGGGGAGGAGCAGGCGTAGAAGGACGAAGAGGAGTCTCACGCAGAGGCAGCAGAGGCAGCAGAGGAAAGGCAGCGGAGAGCAAAGCCCAGGAGAACCCCGGGCTAGGGTTCGGAGACGAGAAGACCCGGTCCCCACCGAGCTTGCCTCGGTGGAACCGAGGTTCCTGCACTACTGCACGGCACCCCCCTCTATCACTGTACCACTCTATCACCCTACCACTCGGCCCCTGCCCGACTGCGTTTGGACCCTTTGGATTTGGTGCTTTGGGCTTGTTTAGGATTTAGGGTTTGCGATTTAGGGCTTGGCCTTCCCGTCCCGGTCCCCACCGAGCTTGCCTCGGTGGAACCAGGGTTTCTGCACTACACCCCGAGCCGCCCTCCTTCCCCCTCTATCACCCTATCGCTTTGCCACCCTATCACTTGCCCCGGCCCCGCGCCCCCGCGATGCGGGCAACGGATCCCTTCACGCTCGTGAAGACGACTCGAATAGCAGGCTGCACTCGATCAGCAGAACTCCGCCGGCGCCTGCCCCGAGAGTACGGCCTTGACAGGAACGTCACATAGCAGGTGTACCCCCGCGGCCCCCAGGTGGCCCCCTGGCCAATCTGGCGCCGCCAGGCTTTCCCCACGATCACAGCCAACAACCGTGGGCTCAAGAACCACCACCCGGTCGCCACAACGGCCAATACCGTGGACCAACGCGACCAACGGGCTGCCACAATGGCGAGGGTCCGGCTATACGTCCTATGGGACCTATAGGACCTATACGTCCTACGCGAGCTCCTCCCTCAAATCTCCGACCACACGCCAGGGATGGGCACCGGGTAGCGGCCCTGAGCGTCCGCCTGCACCGGAGCCGGCGTGTCGAGGTCCAGCGTGTCGATCTTCGGGTAGAACTGGAAGTTCGAGGCCAGCGCCTTGTCCCAGGTGATGGTCTTGCCGGAGTGGACGGAGGCCCGGCCGATGATCTCCACAAGGTTGGCCAGCGCCGCGCGGCGGGCCTCGTTGTGGGGCCGGTCGTTGCGGATGGCGCCCATCAGCACGTTCCACTCCGCCTGATGCGGACCGCATGGCTCTTTCCCCGCACGCCAGTCGATGTTATCACGCTCCATGCGTTGGTCCTTGTAGGTGTGGACCGTGGGCGCGTGCACGTGGCCGGAGAACTGCGCGGCACACTTGGTGCCGTGGACGTAGGTGGCGAAATCCCTGTGGCACTTGGGGATATACCGGGCCACCGCCATCGCCTTCGTGCCGTCGGCAAACGTGTACTCGACCGAATACGTATCGAAGATCTGGCCCACGCTCTTGTTGTTGGGCGCCCGCCCGCCCAGGCCGTGTGCCGCCACCGGCCAGGCGTCCTTGATCCAGCAGATCTCGTCGATCTGGTGGATCGTCAACTCGCTGAACAGCCCACCCGACGCCCAGAGGAACGCCACCCTGCGGCGGATCTGCCAGAGGAGCTCGTTGTCGCTCGGCTTCCGTGGGCCGACCTGTCCGCCCCCGCCCATCCGGTAGGCCCGCACGAGCTGGATCTGGCCCATCGCCCCGTCGCGGATCCGCTGGATCAGCTCCTGGCGGGCCTGCGAGTGGCGGCACATCAGGCCCGCGCCGATCTTCAGCTTCTTCTTCTCCGCCGCCTCCCCAGCCTTGATCATCCGGCGCACGGCCGGCGGATCCACCGCGAACGGCTTCTCCATGAACACGTGCACGCCCTTCTCGACCGCGTAGTCCAACTGCACCACGCGCCAGGCCGTGTAGCCCGTCAGCAGCGCGATGTCGCCCGCGCGCAGGCAGTCGATCGCCTTGCGGTAGGCGTCGAAGCCCACGAACTGCCGGTCCGGCGGCACGTCGACGTGCTCCCCGTACCTCCGGCTCAGATGGGCGTGGGACCCCTTGAGCCGATTCTCGAACAGGTCGGCCATCGCCCACAGCTTCACCGGCCCCCCGGGCGCCCGGATCGCATTCGCCACCGCGCCACCGCCCCGGCCACCGCAGCCGATCAGAGCCAGGCGAATCGTGTTGTCCTCCCCCGCCTGCACCGGCGGAATCGCCATCCCCGCCAGAGCCGAGCCCGCCGCAATAGCCCCACTCGACCTCAGGAACTCGCGGCGAGACGACCTCAGCGGCTCCGCACCCGACGACCGCCCTTCTTGCTTCATGGCCGTTTCCTCCTTGGCTTCGGGACCCGGGGCCTCCGTCTGCGCGCCCGCAGTATAGTCCAGCACGGCACGCGAATCAATGCCCGCGGCTGAGTACGACCCCTGGTCTTTGCTCTTCTCACGCGGCCTTCGGGCGGATGAGGCGCCACAGGGCGTCGAATCCCCAGAAGCGGTCCCAGTCTCCTCCTGCACACAGGGAGCGCAGTTGGAGCATGGCCTCAGGCGGTCGCCTCCACCGACGTCGCTCGTCGCTGTCGTGCCATGGACCATTCCTCCTTCGGGGTCACTATACTAACCGCCCCAGAGGATTGTCCAGTTCCGACTGAAGCATGACACCTCATGCCTTCGCCCCCCCGCTCAGGGCACGCCACCGACCCTTCGGCCACCCTCCGCGCCCCGTCCTGTCACGCGTCACGCGTCATCTTCCTGATCTCGATCTCGGACCGTCACTTCACCACCGAGGCACAGAGGACACGGAGCGGATCGGGAACCACAGATGAATCCGCCGATCGGCGGATCTGCGACACACGGATGAAGAGGAGGGCAGCGTTCGGAGCAAACAAGATCGCCGCCAGACAGGCCAGGCCGAGCGGAGCATCGAGATCGTGGACCCGGGAGCAGGCCGAGCTGCGCGCATAGCTGTTCTTGGCTTGCGGCCTGGAGCTTGAAACTTGCGGCCTCGCACGAGCTTGGCGCACCCGCCCGGCGTCACAGTCAACGCACCACGGATCACGAATTACGGATTACGCATTCGCGGCCTGCCTTTCTCCCCTCTATCACCCTATGACTTTACCACCCCATCCCTTGCCTTACATCCCCCCGCCCGCGCGATTCGGGCAACCGCTCTCTTCACACTCGTGAAGACGCCCCTCAATAGCAGGCTGCACTCGATCCGCAGAGCTCCGGCGGCGCGTGCTTCGAGGAACAGGCCTTGGCGGAAATGCTACATAGCACATGTGGCCGAGCGGCCCCGCAGCCCGCCAACTTCTCTGGGCGCTGCTCCTACCTAAGGCAGCCACCAGAGGAGAGCAAAGGTGGCTAGGATGGCGAGCACGCCGACCACCAGCGCGACGATTGCCTCAGTGCCCCATGAGCGTCTTGAAGAGGTCAATAACCTCCTCGATCTGCTCAATGCCCTCCAGGTCTGTGGCCGCGCATGGGCCGTTGTAGAAGTCCTTCACCGAATCGGCCAGGTGGATGACCTTGTGGTGACGGAGCCCGGCCACTATCTGCTCCTCTGGCAGCATGATGATGAGCCGGATCTTCTTCTTTCTGAACCGCATGAACGCGATGTTCCGCCTGCCGCGGATCGAGATGTAGCCCTTCCTTGGGTTCATGCGGAACGATGAATCGATCTCTGATACCCGCTTCTTGAGATGCTCGTAGATGCGTCTCACGTTCTCGTTGACGGCCTCGAGGTGCATGTCCTCGGAGTAGACGGCTTTGGTGGTGTTAGCCTCGCGCGCTTCTCGTGTTGAGGCAGAGGGTTCCGGTGTCTCCATACCCGCCACTTCTTCGCCTTCGTCCTCCGCGAGACCGATGATGTCGAATGTCTCCCTGGTGATGCCGACGTCCCTCTCGATCATCAAGTTCACCAGTTGCTCGCCGTCCATTAGCGCCACGGGCTGAGCATCGGCTCGCAGGGCCTCCTCCTGGGCGCCTTTGCTGAAGCCGCTTGTCGTTATGATCAGGCCCTGCTCGTGAGCGCCGAGACTTCCACGGACCTGCTGGACAACGGGCTTCTGGACGTTCCTTCGCCACCGCTTCACCTGGACCGCCATCCGTGTCCTGATTACATCCCCAACCACTAGAGTGCCGCGGATGTCAATGCCACCATCGCCGCTCGGCTGGGTCACCTGCACATCGAACCCGAGCTTGGTCAGCAGAGAACCGATGAGCTCTTCGAACTTCGTTGGGTCCGTTCGGGAGAGCTCTCTGTGGAGGGCACGGCGAACACGGCGGTTCTCCTGCTCGATCTCGAACGCCAGGCCGTGTCCCATCCATCTCGTGAGCCCTATGAAGCCTCTGCCGTGCTTAGCGAAGCGAGGCTGTTCGCCCCGCTTCTTGGACCGGTCGATCTCGGTGATGATGCCGGCGTACATACTCGCTTCGGGGGTCTTGCCCCTCGTATCGAGCCAGCCCTCACGGAGGGCCCTCTCCGTGATTTCCCTGTAGTGCATGGGCCTCTTCTTGCTGAACTGCGACAGCACCTTCTCAGCTGCGTCGGTGAATGAACACGCCTTTGCTTTCGCCGCGGTTGCCTTGCGGCTGGCCGCCCGTGCAGGAGGCGACTTCGCCTTAGGCCTGCCCTCCTCAGGCATCGGCTTGTGTCCAAGTTCCCTGAGCCCGAAGACCCGTGGAGCGACCCGGATGAAAAGGGAGGCATCCCCCTTGCTGCTGATGTCCGTGCAGATCCTCGCCTCGATTGTCCTCTCGGGAGTCTTGCCCGTGGTGGACCACAGTTTCATTGACACCGCGCGAGCGGCGATCTCAGCAAAGGGCAGCGGCTTCCGAGCCTCTCTGAGCACTTCAGCGGCAGCATCCCTGGCAGTCATGTTCGGCCCCCTGGGTGAGATTCGGAGATTGGTCGCGAGATCCCGCAGTCGCCAGGCGTGTTGGCCAAGACACCGGACGGAAACCTGCCACTGTATTGTGGGAGGCACCCCATACTCAGGAACTCTTGCGTATAGTATTGAACCCGTGCCACGCCAGGTCCCCCGAATGCCGGGTCCACTATACGCGGTCGAGCTGGTATGTCAAGCGGAGGGGGGACTCGCAAACCAAATCCTAAGCTCGAAACCCTAAATCCTAAACAAGCTCAAAGCTCTAAGGCCAAATGCTTCAAACGGGTCTGGTTCTTGGCGGCTTTGCGGCTTGGCGTGAGCCTCTCTTCATCCGTGTTTCTCGGTGTCCATCTCGCTCCTCGTCCCTACGCTCCAGCGTGGGGACGGCATTGCGACGCTCCTGCGTCAGAGAAGGGCCGGCGCAGGATGCCCCGCATCTCCTGAGCCATGCGCTCACATCAGGTACCGCAGCAAACCCGGCCGGCCCTTTTCTGGACGCGGAGCGTCCATTCATTGCGTCCCCACGCTGGAGCATGGGGACGAGAAGAGGAGGATGGGCGGGCACGGGGGCACGCCCCTGCATTTCCATGTGCATACGGCCGGTTCCGCCCTGTCAGGGCTGGGCGTACGGGCTCCGCGTTTCCCCAGGGCTTCGCCCTGGGCAGGTCCCTCTCAGCCCTTCGGGCTGAAGACGTGGGGCGGGAAGGCGAAATCCCAAGCTCGAAACCCTAAATCCTGAACAAGCTCAACGCACTAAATCCAAAGGCTCGAAACGGGGCAGAGCGGGGCCACGGGTGATAGGGTGATACGGTGGTAGGGTGATAGAGGGGCGGGGCCGTGCAGTAGTGCAGAAACCTTGGTTCCACCGAGGCAAGCTCGGTGGGGACCGGGATGCGAAGGCCAAACCCTAAGCTCCAAACCCTAAATCCTGAACAACCCCAAAGCACGAAATCGAAAGGCACGAAACGGGGCAGGATCTTGTCTGCTCCGAACCCTGCCGTCCTCCTCATCCGCGTGTCGCAGATCCGCCGACCGGCGGATTCACCTGTGGTTCCAACCACCCCAGGGGATTCGAGATCGGGAAGATGACGCGTGACGCGTGACGCGTGACAGGAGGGGCGGGGAGGGTGGCCGAAGGGTCGGAGGCGTACCCCGAGGGGTGTCGAAGGGTTGAGGGGGGAGACAGGGAGATTTCAGTGCTTGAATCGAGCGTGGTGCCGCGGCATAATGGGGGCATAAGGAGAACCGGCCATGCCAGCCAGCGCACTGGATCTGCCGATGGAACAACTCGCTGATTTCTGCCGCCGCTGGAAGATCACGCGCCTCGAGCTGTTCGGATCGGCACTCCGCGAGGACTTCGGACCTGAGAGCGACCTCGACTTGCTCGTTACCTTCGCGCCCGACGCACGGTGGACGCTCTTCGACCATTTCCATATCGAGAACGAACTCGTCGGGCTCCTCGGCCGCGAGGTCGACCTCGTGTGCCGGGAGGCCATCGAGGAGAGCCGCAACTGGCTCCGCCGCAAGGAAATCCTCTCGACCGCGAGGACCATCTATGCCGCATGATCCGGTCCTCCTCCTCGACCTGGCGCAGGCCTCGCGCGATATCCTGGACTTCGTGCGGGGCATGGACTTCGCCGGTCTCGTGGGCGACCGCAAGACACAGTCGGCGGTGATTCACCAGTTCCTGGTCCTCGGCGAAGCCGCCAAGCAGCTCTCGGACGCCTTCAAGGCCGCTCACCCCGAGATGCCCTGGAACGACATGGCTCGCATGCGCGACAAGCTGGTCCACCACTATCGCGAGGTGAAGCTGCGCATCATCTGGGACGCCATCGAGAGCGACATCCCAAGGCTCCTGGCGTTCCTCGAGCCCTTCCTGCCTGCTGAGGACTCCTGACTGCGGGATGTCCCAAGGCCGCACGAGCCGCTGGCCCCATCCGCATACACTCCTTCCGCCGAGCCTTGATTCGCGTCTATCCGCGTGTTCTGCGTGTCGAAGATCCGCCGACCGGCGGATTCATCTGTCGACGGGCGGGGCCACGTGATAGAGTGGTAGAGTGATAGCGTGATAGAGGGGGAGGGGGGGGCTCGGCGGTGTAGTGCAGAAACCTTGGTTCCACCGAGGCAAGCTCGGTGGGGACCGGGTCTTGTCCTGTCCGAGCCCTCGTCCCGGATCTTGGTCTTCATCCGCGTTCATCGGTGTGTTCCGCGGGCAGAATCCCTCTCGTGTCTTCTCCGTGCTCTCCGCGCCTCCGTGGTGAAGTCCCGATCCGAGATCGAGATCGAGGACGAGATCGACGTGAAAAGACTCAGATCTCGACCGGTTCGCAGAGGTTGCCAGGCTTGGCGGCGGCGCGGCCGCAGATGTGGCACACGTAGTTGGCGCCTTTGGCGAGGGTGGCTACGGCGTCCATCTCGCGCTTGGCGACCAGGCTGCACAGGTGCTTGCTGTGGCCGGTGTGCTTGGTGAAGAGACGATGCTCCGGGACCGTGCGCTTCTTCGTTGCTTTCTTGGCCATCGGCGGTGTCTCCTGTGATCGAGGGTCCCCTCAAGACTCCAGGTAACCACAGGGGCCGGGCGGAGTCAAGAGGGGGGTGTGAAAGAGCGGAAGGGTGGAAGAATGGAAGGGTGGAAGAAAGGGTGGAAGAATGGATGCGTGGGCAAGGGATCTATACCCCTCCTCCATCCAGCCATCCAGTCCCCCATCCATCCCCTCGCGAGAGCGGGACGTGGAGGGGAAACCGACCGCCGCGCAGAGGTCCCCGAGATCGGGGGCCGGGCTCGTTCGCGATGCGGGCTTGACCGTGGGGCGTCCGGGTACTATCATCGTGGGCCAGCGGAGGCGTACGTCGGAGCCCGGCGGGTCGGGCAACTCCTGCAAGGAGGACGGACAATGCCTCGAGTGCACGCGCGCGGATGGGTGGGAGCGGTGTGCGCAGGCGTGCTGATGCTCGCGGGGACGTGTCTCGCGGGTGCGGCTGAGATCGAGGAGCGGGCGCAGCAGGCTCTGGCGCGGATGGGGGTGCGCGCGGGGGTGTGTGCGGTGCTGGGCCTGCCCGATGCGCGGGAGCCGGGGTTCGTGGCCGACCTGGCGCGCGGGAGCGAGATGCTGGTGTACTTCCAGTCGCCCGACGCGGGGCAGGTGGATGCGGTTCGCCGCGCGGCGTATGGGGCTGGGTTGCTGGGCACGCGGGTGTTCGCGGACGTGGGGGGCTGGGAGCACGTGCATCTGGCGGATAACCTGGCGACCATCGTGTGGGCGGCGCCGGGGGCGACGGGTCCGAAGGGGGTAGCCCGCAGCGAGATCGTGCGGTTGCTCCACCCCGGTGGGCGGGCCGTCCTGGACCCGAAGTCGAGCCCGCAGCCGATCGTGAAGCCGGCGCCCCAGGGCACCGATACCTGGAGCCACCCGTACCACGGGCCAGACAACAATCCGCTGTCGACCGACCAGGTGGCGCGGTATCCCTACCTGACTCAGTTCATGGGCTACCCGCTGTTCGGGTGCATTTCGGAGGTGACGGTGGCGGCGGGGGGACGGGTGTACAAGGCGTTCGGCCACATCGCGTTCAAGACGGCTCAGAACGAGGTGCTCAACAGGCTCTACGGGATCAACGCGTATAACGGTGCGATCCTGTGGTCGCGGGCTCTGCGGAAGGGTTTCATGATCCATCGGAACACGATGGTGGCGACGGCGGATGCGCTGTATCTTGCTGACGACCAGTCGTGCAAGGTGATCGAGGGCGCGACGGGGAAGGTGCTCGATGAGATCGTGCCGCCGGCGGAGCAGGCCGAGGGGACGGTGTGGAAGTGGATGGCGATGAAGGACGGCGTGCTCTACGCGCTGCTCGGGGGTCCGGAGGTGCAGGCGGATCTTCGGCGTGCGACGACGCGCGGCTTCGGCCACTGGCCGTGGGGAATGTGGAAGGGCTACGACTACAAGGCGGGTGCCAGGACGTACGGGTTCGGCCGGAATCTGTTCGCCATCGACGCGAAGACGAAGCGGGTGATCTGGCACCACCGCGAGGATGAGCTGCTCGACAGCCGCGGGGTGTGCCTGCGCGACGGGCGGATCTACGGCTACGCGCCCGGCAAGCACCTGGTGTGCCTGAGTGCGAGCAACGGGAAGGAGGCGTGGCGGACGTCGGCGG
>Ga0272441_10008202_pt1 | contig 16637 bp, 13 predicted proteins | sample SSMProp6N_FD_193582 | JGI IMG/M metagenome (GOLD analysis project Ga0272441, IMG submission 193582) | Marine sediment archaeal communities from Little Sippewissett salt marsh, Falmouth, MA, United States - SSM-Prop-6N | ecosystem: Environmental > Aquatic > Marine > Wetlands > Sediment ...
GGACTTCTTCGCGCGCCGCACTGGCAGAACACGGCGACGTGTGGTTTCTGCTGCACCATCTGTTCGGCAGGAGCTATCATGCATTCGGCGTGGTGCTCAACGAGCCGGGCGTGGAATGGGACGGCACGTTTCTGACCGGCGCGCAGGTGTTCCACGTGCGCCGTGAGCGGACGGACGCGCAGCGCGACCAAAGCGCGCCACCACGCCCTTGAATCTTCGCCGGTAATCGCCTAGCCTGATTCCGACTTGATACGGCGTGCACCCGTTGCCGTGCCGCGGGGGCGGACCATGTTTCCGATACGCGACGAGAACCCGAAGCTGCATACCTCGGTGGTGACGTTCGGCATCATCGCGCTGAACGTCGCGGCCTGGATCTTCGTGCAGCAGTTCGGGGTCGGGCGCGGGTTTCTGCGCTCGGTCTGCGTCTACGGCCTGATCCCCGGCGAGCTGCTCGGCACGGCGCCGGCCGGCATGCTGATCCCGATCGGGCAGGGCCTCGGCTGCGTGATCGGCGAGAACCCGAACTGGTTGACGCCGCTGACTTCGATGTTCATGCACGGCGGCTGGTTCCATCTGATCGGGAACATGTGGTTCCTGGCCATCTTCGGCGATAACGTCGAGGATGTGATGGGACCATTCAAGTTCTTTGTCTTTTACATCCTTTGCGGGCTCGCGGCTGCCGCCGCGCAGGTGATCTCCGGCCCCGCGAGCGTTGTGCCGATGGTCGGCGCGTCCGGCGCGATCGGCGGCGTGATGGGCGCCTACGCCATGCTGTTCCCTCGCGCGCCCGTGCATATGCTCGTGTTTTTCGGGTTCTTCATCACGCGGGTCGTTGTGCCTGCCGTTCTGATGCTCGGATACTGGTTCGTGCTCCAACTGCTCGGCGGCATGGTCGCCGCCGGACACGGCGGCGTCGCGTTCTGGGCGCACATCGGCGGGTTCGTGGCCGGGATCATGCTGCTCAAGCCGTTCTGCAACCCGCGCCGCGTCGCCGACTGCCGTCGCCGCCGCGGCCGCACCCACCGCATCGTGCATCGCTACCGCAGTTGATGAGTCCTGCCGTCCCCGCTTACTCCGGTTCCCGGCAACAGTCTGCCGGCGGGGTCCAGACTTCGCCGGGCGGCGGAATCACCGCCCGGTTCCACTTCTTGATCAGCTCGCGATGCTGCGTGTCCGCCCGGTAGCGCTCTTTTACGGCCGCACGGTCCAGGTCCTGCCAGGCGAGCGTGGCGAGCTCGGCCGCTTTCTCCGGGTGTTCAGACGCGAGGTCTACGAGCTCGTCCGGGTCCCTTTCGATATCGAAGAGCAGGTCTTCCTGTTCGTAGCCTTCGTAGGAGATCAGCTTCCACGCGCCGCACCGGACCATGCGGCCGTAGGCCGGCACGCGCGAGGCGTCCGGACAGTAGGACTCGCAGATCGATGTTGCGGCCGTGTCCCCATCGGCACCGCCGAGCGCAGCCAGCAGCGAGCGGCCGTCAGGGTCGGGAAGCGGGGCGGCCCCGGCGAGCTCGTTCAGGGTCGGCGCCAGATCCATGATGTTGACGGCCGCCGCTACCCTGTGCCCGCGCGCGATGCCGGCGCCCGCAAAGAGCATCGGGATGCGGGCTGAGCCTTCGAAAAAGGTCTGCTTCGAGTAGAGCCGGTGCTCGTCGACCTGGTCGCCATGGTCCGAGAGGTAGACAAAGACGCCTTCTCGGCCGGTGCGTTCGAGCTGCTTGTGCCATGCGTCGTAGACCAGGCCAATAAGACGGTCTTGTTCCTCGATCATGCCGTAGTAGGCGGCACGGATCTTGCGGACCTGCTCCGGGGGCAGATCGCGGTAGCGCTCCTCCAGCACGCTGTGCTTGTGGTTCGGTTCCGTGCGTTGCGTGGCAGGAGCGGGCACGGTCTCTTTGTAGTGCCGGTACAGGTCCGGTGGCGCCACGTAGGTGTGGTGCGGGCCGTAGGTGCCGACCACCATGCACTGCGGCTTCTCGCGCGGTCCGCCCAGCCGCTCGCGGGCAGCCCGCACGACCGCGCGGTCGTACTCGAGCACCGGCGAATTGCCGCCCCCGACAACCTTCAGCGAGCGCGGAAACCCAAGCGTACCCCAGAACGGGCCCAGCCGCTCCTTCCGTTCCTTGGCGATATAGCTGGTGTGGATGGGCGTGAAGTCGCCGACCAGCCGCTCTGTGAACCCGTGACGCTGGTCCGGCCCCATGAAATGCATGCGCCCGCACAGCACCGCATCGTAGCCGGCGTTCACGAGCGTGTGCAGGAACGTGGCCCGGTCGCTGCCGATGCAGTTCTGGTTCGTCATGATCCCGGTCCTGGACGGGAGCTGCCCGGTCAGCATCGACATGCGCGCAGGCACACAGAGCGGATAGCTTGTGTATGCGGCATCGAAGACCGTGCCTTCGCTCGCGATCCGGTCCAGGTTCGGCGTGCGGATCACCGCGTCGCCCGCATAGCCCGCGATCCGAGCGTTGTGCTGGTCCGACATGAAGATCAGGATGTCAGGCTGCGTCATGGCAGGCGCCCTCCGCAACGAGCCCATCAGCCGGGTTCGAACACCGAACACCGAACATCGAACATCCAACGTCGAATGTGTTTCGTGGGTCCATTCGGCATTCGGAGTTCGATGTTGGATGTTCGATGTTCATGCCCCTGTTTCTCCACAGGTGCAACGTCTCTCGTCGGCTTACCGCTTCCCGTAGCGCACCTCCCGGCCGGTCGCCGCGCTCTTGTAGATGCCGTCCAGGATCTTCATCACTTTTACGCCGTCCTCGCCCGATGCGCTCGGCGCGCGTTTCTCGAGGATGCTGTCGACAAACTCGCCCATCGCATTGCCCTCGCCGGCCGTGACCTGGTCGATCGTGCGCGTGAAACGCCCGCCCGGCTCGTCGGTATAGATCTCGGCCTCGAACTGGTACTTCCCATCGACATTGCGTTGGACAAGTCCGCCCTTCGTGCCGCACAGCCGCGTGACCATGTGTTCGCGATGCTTGATATGCAGCGCCCAGCTCGCCTCCACGATCAACGTTGCGCCGTTCGCGAATTTCACCATGCCGCAGGCAAGATCCTCGACCGTGAACGGCTTGTTCGCGCGCTTCGCGGCTTGTGCCGCGAGCTTGTTGTAGGCCGAGCCGCTCACGACGACGGGTTCGGGATAGCCCATCAGCCACAGGGCCAGGTCCAGCCGGTGCACGCCCAGGTCGATCAGCGGGCCGCCGCCCGCCAGCTCTTTGATGCCGAACCACCCCCCGAACTTCGGCATGCCGCGCCGGCGATGCCAGACGGTGCGCCCGAAATAGACCTCGCCGAGCACGCCGGCATCGACCTGCGCCTTGAGCGCGCGGCTCACGCTCGTGAAACGGTAGCTGAAATTGATCATCAGGTTCCGCTTCTTCGCCTTAGCCACGTCCAGCATCTTCTGCGCTTCCCGCGCGTTCATCGCCATCGGCTTCTCGCACAGCACGTGCAGGCCCTGCCGCAGCGCGGCAATCGTGAGCGGCGCGTGGAACTTGTTCGGGGTCGCGATGCTGACCGCGTCCAGACCCGCCTTCTTGAACATGGTCACCGCGTCCGTGTAGGTTTCGGGTACGCCGAACTCAGCCGCCTTGTCCTTGAGCAGCGCCTCGTTCAGATCGCAGACCGCGGCGACCTCCGCGCGCGGATGCGCCTGGTACCCCTTGACGTGTCCCTTGCCCATGCCCAACCCGACAACACCGACTCGCAGTCTTTTTGCCATGATCCTCATCCTTTGCCTGCGGTACTTCCATGCCACGCTGTGAAGCCAGCCATTCTGCGCCAAGAGCGCGCAGCTCGCAAGCAAAACGCAGCCGCGAATGCGCTTGTCACGCCGGTCGGCGGCCCGGTAGGCTACCGGGGGAGGAGGAGAGGCGCAGATGAAACGAACATGGATTGTCGTTCTGGCCTGTGTCGCACTGCCGGCTGCCGCCGCCTGGAAATCAGGCCGCCAGCCTGCGGGCGCCGTGGTTGCGCACGCCCGCTACAACGCGGGCGGCTGGTCGGTCTCCGGCATGACCGTCGAGGGCACGTTCGCGGACCGGGCCTGGGACGATCTGCGGGTCGCTCAGCTTCGGGGCACGCAGAAGATCCATGTGCGGTATGAAGGCCGGGCGGCCACGCATCTGTCGCTCAAACACGCAGCCACGCAAGCCGGGAAAGGGTTCCAGACCTATATTGACGTGACCGTCAACGGCCGGGCGCTGTTGAGGGGCTACCGCGTGCCGGGGCACGGCACACCGCGCGGGCGCGGCAGCGAAGCCGTATTGCCGCCACCGGAAACGTGGGAGATCGAGCGCCTGTTGCAGCCGGGCGCGAACACCATCACGATCGCGCTCGGCAAGTCGGCGCGTACCGTCTACTGGTTGAAGGAGATTCAGCTGACCGGACCGAAAGCGGGGACGGGCGGCAAGGGAATCAAGCCCGTTGCGGTGACCGACGACGAAGGGCGCCGGGTTACCCTCTACGCGGGCAGCCACGCACTGCTGATCGGGGTCAGCGACTACACCGCGGGCTGGCCCGACCTGGAGAGCATTCCGGCCGAGCTGGCGCAGGTCGAGAAAGGGTTCTTGCGCAAGGCATTGCCCATGAACCAACTCCTCGCCTGGTCGCGGCAGATGGAGGCGACCCACGCATTGTTCCTGTTCGACAGCTGTTTTTCGGGCACGATCTTCAAGACGCGCGCGCTGCCGGCAACCCCGCCGCATATCTCGCACGCGACCGCGAAACCGGTCCGGCAGTTCATCACCGCCGGCGGCGCCGGGCAGGAGGTGCCGGCCAAGAGCGTGTTCGTGCGCTGCTTCCTGCGCGGGCTTGAGGGGCAGGCCGACCTGACCAAGGACGGCTACATCACCGGCTCCGAGTTCGGGGTCTACCTACGCGACCGGCTCCAGCACTACGGGACCGGACAGATCCCGCAATACGGCAAGATCCGGGACCCCGAGCTGGACGAGGGCGATTTCGTGTTCCGGCTGTCTGCGCCCTGATCCGCTGCGGCTACCCAGGATTTTCTTCCCACCTACGACCGTATTTGGCGGTCTGCCTCCTGTATGCTGGACGCTTTCCGAGAAGTCTTCTCTCAATCGCCAACGTGTCCCCCGAAGCCCGAGGGGCGAAGGAGGATCGCCAATTCATCAGGGAGGGCAGGCAGATGGTCGTGAAGCTGGAGCTGAAATCGCGGGATCGGAACGGAGCGAGCTGCGCGTTGAGCGCAAACGCGGAAGAGGTCTTGAACGCGCGCTACCTGAAGAAGAACGAAAAGGGCGAAGTGGTCGAACGCCCGCAGGACCTGTTCCGGCGGGTGGCGAGCGCCGTGGCCGGCGCGGAGGAATCGTACGGGCTGTCCGGCGGCGCGGTCGAGACGGTGCGCGGCGCGTTCTATCGGATGATGGTCGAGCGGCAGTTCATGCCGAACTCGCCCACCTTGATGAACGCGGGGCGTCCGACCGGGATGCTTTCGGCCTGCTTCGTGTTGCCGATCGAGGACAGCATCGACGGGATCTTCTCTTCGATCCGGCACACCGCGTTGATCCAGAAGGCGGGTGGCGGCACCGGGTTCAGCTTCAGCCGGCTCCGGCCGAACGGCGCGCGTGTTGCCTCCAGCGGCGGCACGACATCGGGGCCGCTCTCGTTCATGAAAGTGTTCAGCCATGCCACAAACGCGATTCAGCAGGGCGCGTTCCGGCGCGGCGCGAACATGGGCGTCATGCGCGTCGATCACCCCGACGTGCTCGCGTTCGTTAAAGCGAAAGAGGACCCGAGCGAGCTCACGAACTTCAACCTGTCCGTGGCGGTGACCGACGCGTTCATGCGGCAACTCAAGGATCGGCCGGACACCGCGCATGCGGTCCGCGACCCGCGCGGCAAGCAGAGCCGGCCGCTCGCAAGGGAGGACGGCACGCATTGGACCGTCGGCGAGGTCTTCGACCTGATCGTCCAGCGCGCATGGCGGAACGGCGAGCCGGGCGTGGTGTTCATCGACCGGATCAATGCCGCGAACCCGACCCCGCACGTCGGCCGGATCGAAGCAACGAACCCGTGCGGCGAACAGCCGCTGCTCCCATACGAGAGCTGTAACCTGGGCAGCATTAACCTGACCAGGTTCGTCAGCGATTCGTTCGACGGGCCGGTCATCGACTATGAGGCGCTGCGCGCGACTGTGCAGCTCGCCGTGCGGTTCCTGGACAACATCATCGATATCAACCGCTATCCGATTGCCGAAATCGAGGAGATGACCAGGGCCAACCGCAAGATCGGGCTCGGGGTTATGGGCTTCGCCGATATGCTTTTCAGGCTGGGCGTCCCGTACGACAGCGAACAGGCCGTGACGCTCGCCGGGCAGGTCATGGCGTTCATCAACGAGGAGTCGCACAAGGCGTCCGAAAAGCTGGCCGCCGAGCGCGGTGTGTTTCCAAACTGGGAAGGCAGCGTGTGGCAGCAGCGCGACGTGCCGATGCGCAACGCCTGCACGACGACCGTTGCACCGACCGGCACGGTCAGCATCATTGCGAGCTGCTCGGGCGGGATCGAGCCGCTGTTCTCGCTCGCGTTCATCAGGAAGGTGCTTGACGGCAAGGAACTGGTCGAGGTGAACGAGCCGTTCGAGACAGTCGCCCGCGAGCACGGGTTCCACAGTCGTGCATTGATCCAGGAAATCTGCGAGACGGGATCGATCCGGGCGATGGAAAAGATCCCGCGGGATATTCGCCGCGTGTTCGTGACGGCGCACGATATCGCGCCGGAGTGGCATGTCCGGATGCAGGGCGCGTTCCAGAAACACTGCGATGCATCGATTTCCAAGACGATCAATTTCCCGCACGACGCGACGGTGCAGGATGTGCGCGAGATCTATCTGAGCGCATTCGCGCACGGCTGCAAAGGCGTGACCGTGTTTCGCGACGGCTGCCGCGAGAACCAGCCCATGTCGCTGACGGGCGCAACAGGCGGCAGCGCGCAGGCCGGCACACGGCTGGGCGCCGCCGTCAAGCCGATGCCGATGTCGGAGATCATGCCTGCCGTCAGCATCAAGCAGATCACCCCGTTCGGGAACATGCACGTCAAGATCGTGATCGAGCCCGGCGACGGCCGGGAACGGGAGGTCTTCGCCCAGCTCGGGAAGGGCGGCGACCTCGCCAACTCGGATCTCGAGGCGATCTGCCGCCTGATCTCGTTGTACCTGCGCGTGAACGGATCGCTCGACGACGTTGTCGCGCAGCTTGACGGGATCGGGTCAAGCCTCACGATTCCGACCAAAGACGGCCGCATCTCGTCGCTCGCCGATGGGCTGGCACGTGCCGTGCAGAAGTACCGCAAGGCCAGGGACGCGGTCGGACTGGAAGGCCTGCTGCTGGCCAAGACGAACATGGCCGATATTCAGACGCGGGCCGCCGGCCGAACCGACAGGCGGCCGGTCTTCCGAATCAAGTGCCCTGAGTGCGGCTCGGACCTCGTCTTCGAGGAGGGCTGCTCCAAGTGCCGCTGCGGCTACTCGCAATGCTGAGCAGACCCGTAGCCGCGAACGTAAGCAGAACGCTCATGTATGCGACTCATAGGTTCAAGGCAGGAGTGGCAACCTAGGCATAGAGGGGATGACATGAGCAGGAACGGACCAATCAGAGCAGCATTCGCAGTTGTGGTGATGGGCGCAACGCTTGCCGGCGGGCTGGCCGGCTGCAAGGAAGAGCAGGCGGCCGAGCCGAAGAAGGCGGAGCATCCCGCCCAGGTCAAGCCGAAGGCGGAGCACCCGGCGCAGCAGCAGCCGGCCCCGGCCAAGCCCAAGGATCATCCCGCGCACTAGCCCGGAATGGCGCCAAATCGATAAGCGGCGCGTCAGGAGCCTCGCCCTCCATGCGCTTGCCGTGAGAGAAATGGAGTGCGAGGATCCTGACGAGCTGGGTCCCGGGCATACGCGAGGAAGAGGGGGGATGCCATGAATACCAGCGACAACCCGAAGAATGAGCAGAACGCCCGTATCACGATCGCCGTGGTCGGGGGCTTGGCTATCGCCTGTTGCGTGTTGCTCACGGCCTGCAACAAGGAGAAGCCGGCGAAGCAGACCGCAGACGAAACGAACTCGCGCTACGGCGTGATGAACGCGGATATCCAGGCCGCAATCGAGAAGCATATCGACGAGCAGGTCCGTCAGGGCGAGGGCTATTTCCGGTTGCCGTTCAAGGGCAGAGATCTGCAGCTCAAGCTGGTGCGTATCCATTTCGAGTACCTTGCGGTCCTCGGCCCGACCCAACATTTCGCTTGCGTGGACCTTGCCGGGCGGGACGGCGAGTTCTACGATGTCGATTTCTTTCTCGAGGGCCGGCCCGGTTCGATGAAGGTCACGCAGACGACGGTCCACAAGATCAACGGCCAGCCGCTCTATCTGTGGGAGCAGAAGCCGGACAAGACCTGGGGCCGCGTGCCGGTCGACGGTGCCTCGCACCAGCTGCTGGGGTTGGTCAAAGGGCGCGACGAATTCGAATTTGTGTACGAGGCGACGCTTCCGACACTCTCCGGCAATGCCCGGATCTGGTTGCCGATGCCGCAATCGGACGCGTTCCAGACCGTCAAGCTAAAATCCATTGACAGCCCGGCTTCGCATAGAATTCTCGAGGAGCGCGAGCATGGAAACAAGGTTCTGTTCATGGAGCTCGGCCCGGAGCACAGCGGCAAGACCATCGAGATGCGGTTCCAGGTCGTGCGCCTGGAGAAGGCGGCCTACACGGAGCCGGACACGAACGCATCGAAGTATCTGAAGGCCGAGCGCCTGGTGCCCGCGGACGCCAGATTCAGGACGGTCGCCGACAAGATCGTGGCGGGTAAGGAAAGCGCGCTGGTCCGTGCCAGAGCGATCTACGACAATGTTATCGACCACATGCGCTACATAAAGTGCGGCGACGGGTGGGGCAAGGGCGACGCGGTCTATGCCTGTAACAGCTTATACGGGAACTGTACCGACTATCATGCCTACTTCATCGCACTCGCGCGCGCGGCCGGGATCCCAGCCCGGTTCGCGATCGGGGCCGCGCTCCCGTCCGAACGCAACGAGGGCGGGGTCGACGGCTATCACTGTTGGGCCGAGTTCTTCGCGGAAGGCAAGTGGTGGCCCGTCGATATCAGTGAAGGCGACAAATACTCGGAACTCAGTATCTACTACTTCGGGCATCACCCGGCGAACCGCTTCGAGTTCAGCCGCGGCCGCGATCTCGTGGTCGAGCCCGGGCCGGCCGCGGGCCCGATCAATTTCCTCGCCTATCCCGTGCTGGAAGTCGAAGGTAAACCGGCGAAGGCCGGGGTCAGGTTCTTCTTCACGCGCGATGAGAACCGTGCGGGCGCCGCACGAGCAGCGCGTGTGAAAGGCTAGCCCGACTTTCGCTATTCGCGGGTTGAGATGTTGAGTTTCTTAGGAAACTCGTATTCCGGAGGTCATAGGTCTTCACCACACGAGTTCTCGAACTGCTTCCGTGAGATCTCCGGTGGAGGCTGCGGCGGCAGGAGGAGCTGCAGCTGGGCGAGCAAGAGTTGCTGAGCCTTGTCGGGTTTGGTGAAGCGGGACATCCTCAGCCATCGGCCATCGACGGTGGGAATCTGCACGTCGATCATCTGGATGGCTTTGAGCTGCTCCAACGCGCTGCGAGGCGTCAGGCCGCCGGCGCAGTGCTTGCATCGCTGCCTGAGTGTGACGTGCAGGCAGTAAGCCAGGAAGGCGATGAAGATGTGCGCTTCGATGCGGGATTCAACCTGGTGGTGGATGGGACGGACCGCCAAGTCCCCCTTCAGGTTGCGGAACGCCTCCTCGACCTCGGTAAGCTGGACGTAATACTGCCATAGCTTGGCCGGATCGTCCGGCGGCAGGTTGCTGCGCAGCAGGTAGCGGCCCTCGCGGCGATAGACACGGCGATATTTCTTGCGATTGATGCGCCAGTGGAACGTCTGAGCGTTGATGGGTTCGTTGGCTGCAGGCAGCACGATGTCTACGAGCCGGTAAGCACGCCCCGCTTGCTTCTGAGCTGCCCCCAGTTTCATCAGCAATTTGTCGCGGGTAATGGTCTTCTGGTCGCGCAGTTCTGTGAGTCGCTTGAGCAGATGTTTCAGCCGTCGTTTGCGCATCGCCCGCTCCTTCTGAATGCGTTTCTTGCTCTGCGCGTAGATGTAGACGTCGTCTTCCTCTTGGAGCAGCTTTACGGCGATGTCATCACGGACTGTCTCCCAGGGCTGATCAAGCAGTGCTTGCTCATATCGGCTCACGCGACCTTTGGGCGTGCCCACAAGGTAATATACCGGCGTTTCGGCTGCTCTCATTTCGGCGAGTACGGCCTCGGTCGGGATCCCTCGATCCATCACCCAGACCCGTTCGGCTTTGCCATGTTGGCACTCGATCTTCTTGAGGAACCCACGAAGCGTCGTGTTGTCGGCGGTATTGCCGGCCATCACCTCATAGCCCAACGGGAAACCATCGGGCGTCACGACCAGCGCGATGACCACTTGCACGCAGTCCGAACGCTTATCCCGGCTGTATCCGAACTGGCGCTTGTCACTCTCAGGGAATGGAGGATCGCTCTCGAAGTAGGTGCTGGTTAGATCATAGAGCAATACTTCGCACTTCGCATCGAACAGCGATTGCCAGCGCCTCTTCAAGTGTCTGAAAAGATCCTCCTTGTGTTCAAGGAGCCGGTCATGACAGCGATAAAGTGTATCCTTCTGGGCGATCCTGAAGTCTTCGCCGAGCAGATCGGCCATGGCGCTGTGATCGAACCAATAGCGATGCAGTCGCCACTCGCTTCCCGGATCGAGCAGCCGATAGCATGTCAACGTCTTCAAGACGTTGAGCCACTCGGTACCTTTACGGCTTGCCGGCAGTTTCGGCTTCCAGAACCCATCCAGCTCCAGCTGATCCCACAACTCACAGGCCAGCCAGCAAGCGCCCCATTGGCGTGGACGCAGCAGTTCGAGCTCTTTGAGCCGAACTTGGACTCCAAGCTCATCAACACCTTCGGGAATGTCACGGTCTTCGGGAAACAGGGCCACCTGACGGTGACCACGCTCATCGATCGTATCGATCGTCTTGGTCCAGGCTGCCTTCTGTGTGTCGTTGATTTCACCCAGGTACAGCAGCGTCTTCTGAACGTGCTTGCCGCCGCGAACCCGACGGTTCTCCACAACGCTGTAGTACCGGTGGTCCTTCCCGTCCTTCTGCCGGTTGGTCACGCGCAAGAACATGATGCCGATAGAATCGGCTATTCACGTATCCTGCGCAAGGGGGTAGGTCTTCACCACAAGCCGATTCGGACAGCCAGATGCCCCAAATGCTCCAGAACGCAGTTGCCCTGTCCCCGAAAAAAGTCAGAATCAGGGGTGAATAGCGAAAGTCGGGCTAGTGCCGAGAAGCGTTCGGGGAGGACGAACAGCCTCACAGACTCGGCAAATCAGGAGGCCCAGTGAGGATGATCTCAAGAGAGCCACCTCGTGGTGGACGTCTTATCAGGCTTGTCTTCCCTACGGGTTCGCATGGAAGTATTGCCTTAGGTTCCTCGGGTGATAACTTGCGTCTTCCCTGTAACGCTTACTCACAGAGCCATCGATCTCCTCAAGTCCTTTCGGTAATCGACCGAGAGGCCGAACATGAGTGCCCTTGAACCAGTAGATCCCCCTCCATGACTTGTGTAGCTTGCCAAGCCAACGAGAGGTCGCAGGGCGGGTCAGTCCGTCCACATACTTGTCCACCACAGCCAAGCCCTGTCGGTTGGCGTGTTCCAACATCCATCTTAGAGCGATATCCGACAGCTGATGGTCAGGGTATCCTCCGCCCACATCGCAATGCACGCCCACAAACCATCTCTGATGGACTGTCTGATTTTGGCTCGGAACCGTATTCCATAGAGTGGGTTTGAAATCCAGTCTCTTCTCGTCGATAGCCACGGCGTGACACGCATATTCAACAGTGCTACTCAACTGAGTGTCGTGGAACTCATATTTCTTCTTGTTGATGTCCTGCATGACCCTCAGCGGGATGCCCAAAGCACCAACCGTGTCCCAGACTCCAACGAATTTGATTCTCACTACACATGGACTGGCAGGAAAGTCGTTGATTGTGTGACAGTACTTCTTTCTGAGATCCCTGGCTGTCTGCGAATCCGGGTGGTGGGTCTTGGCTCTGTACATGCGGTAGGCCGTCGGAATGAGGTCAGCGTGTTCCTTTCTGAGAATGCCAACATTACGAATGAACCCTACTGTGCTCCTTGCAGTGTAGGCACCCCTGCTGAACCCGAACACGAAAATGTCATCGCCACGAACATAGTTGTGAACAACGAACCGATAGGCATCCCGTATGTTCTTGTCCAGGCCAGCGCCCATTGCGCCGCCTTGGATTGCCGTAGCCTTACCCTCTGATCCTACACCCCAATCGTAGAAGACGACCTGCTCAACTCCATTAGCATCCTTTGGGAAAATCGCGCGAGCTGTCTTCACTACATTTGTTGCCTCGTCTTGTTCAGGATTGTTCCATGTGCCATCGCAGCAGATAATGATACGTTTGTTCATTGACATCCTTTCCTATAGCGATATCGCAGTACCTATGCAATCGTCTTCCTGTCGAATTGACCTCTACGAGAGGCAAGATCGAGTCTCACTGCCCGCAAACCGCAACGTGATCTAGTCTTGAGTGGACCGAGGGGGCTGGTCTGTTTCTGATACGTCGGCGCCCAACGAGCTTCTCAAGAAGGTCTCGGCGACTTTCAGCTCTTCGACCGATGTGAACGTCCCTTTCCAGGACACTTCCTGATCACCTCTCTTCAATGAAATTGTCTGTTCGCGCTTCCGATGCACTATGACAGTGGTGAGAACAATGAGGAGAGAGCAAAACACAAGGAGTACGCCGACCATGCCGGACTTGACTCTCCCTTCTACGAAGGCCGTCTTGACGTCAATGGCACCTTCAGCCTTGATACCCCGAAAGATCATCGCAGAACCAGAAAGTCCAAAAACTAAGGCAACGACGATCGCGCCGAACTGCACATTCACACGTTCAATCAACTGTTGAAAGACATCCACGAAGTACCCTCCTTACTGTGCTGTGTCTCTCGCATCAAGTGATCGTCAGGAATAGGTATTGATATCCAAGGATGAAGCTTGTAGATGCTCAACTTCCTGGGCAGGCATCGATATTCGAGAAGACTGACGAATCGGTGACGCCTTCTGGTACCCGATGATGGATTACAGTGTCCGTGCAGTCGCTGCATTCTACACCGAGGACGTTGCCTCCTCGGCAGGCTCCAGGCTCCGAAACACCCGTTCTCCACGTCGTGATTGAAATTGACAGGCCCAGAATCCTCCCAGTTGACTTGCCATTCACCAAAGGATCTCGACGTGTCCGGCCATCCCGCCATACCGCCGAGTCAGAGGAACCATGACGACCTCCCCAACAACAATCGCTCAGGCGAGAGTGAGGAGAGTGTAGGATCCAGAAAAAGAACAGTCAACGAGAATCGTTTCTTGAAATAGGTACGCGTGCGCCTACATGGAACCAGATTGCGCTTACAGACGCGCAGGCGACAGCCTCACGAGATTGGACAACGAGCATGCGTGACGTCATTCTCTCTATATGCGGAGAACCTTCTTTCCCACAAGCGAAGATTGTGTTCGCATGCGCTGCAAGCCAAAGAACTGGCGAGTTCGATTGGTCATGAGCCCTATCGAGCGAACGCAGTGATAGCAATGATTCCGCACTTTGGCTCGCCTCACGCAGAGCCCAAGTTCTTCTGGCTGCTTTTCAGAGTAGCGGTCTGAACGGAGATACAGAATGGCAGTCAGTCGTCTCTTCTGAAGATACTCAGAGAGAACAGGCCGCTTGACTTCAATCCTGTGGCCGACTGTATGACTATGCTTCTTTAAGAGCCTCTTTCTTGCGACTACGCTGCCCCTTGTGCCCTCAGCGTACCCATCGCCTGCAGGCATGAGTCCACACGTATTCCTTATCGAGCGCGAGAGAAATGAGGAGCAGTCTGGTTTCGTGATACAATGCCGCCAATCTATGTGATCAATCCGTAGGGTACTAATGCGCCTTTGGGCTTCTCGCTCAGAACACGAGAGGACAAACCACCGCAGATGCTCAATATACGAGTCACGACACAGGTCTAACGTCACCCATTCCCTGCCTTGCGGATAGTCGCCGTCCAGATACTCAACAAGGTCTGTTTGCGCCATCCATTGGTCGATCGTGGTGTTCATAAGCGTTGTTCATAGTAGATCCTCGCTGGCATAGCTCCACCCTTCTTCTTTCGGCTTGTACCAGCACCGGAACCTGCTTGAGTATTGATCCGGTCTTTCGCCCAACATCCCAGAGTAACTGACTGTCAGACGGAGTTCGAAGCGATTCTGCTCATTGGTTGCGGCAGCATACACACTCTCGGTAAGGAATATGGATGTGAAATGTTCGCCTCCCTTGATTACCACACCAGCAGCAATCTTGCTCGTCCCGCTCACCTTCTTCCCATTGATGTAGATTTCTCCAGCCGCAAAGACATGAGTTGCTGGAACGTCGGATGCGTTCACGATTTCGAGAGCGATAGTGCGAGGGTGCACAGTCCCCATCGTGTCAGTGCCAGGGCCATCGAACTGAGGGCGTCGGAAAATGACTATAGGGCGGTTACGAAGTCGAAACTGCTGCCTGGTCAATTCCGTGGACTCCCGCGCGAGATCAAGCGCACGCTTGCCATCTTGAAGTGCGTTGCGCGAGATGTTGATTGCTTCGTCGTTCTGCTCAAGGGATCTGTTCGCCACGGTCAAGGACGCTCTGGTTTGCCATATTGCCACCACGGCCACAACGACGGCCACTACCACCGCGAACCCCTCAAGAGCTTGGTACACCGGCGCCCATTTCCTGCAATGCGCGAGTATATTCTTCGCCACAGTCGACGCCCATAATCGTCTGCACGGCGTTGTCTCTTTCTTGCTCGCCTCTCTTGCAGCCATCGTGCCTTGTCTCCTTTTCCGATGCGACTTGCCTATCCCCCGCACTTCTTGCAGGCCCGGCCTTCGTTTGGGCCGCAGGGACGTCCCTTGGAGTTGCGATAGTAGGGACAGCTCGAGTTATGACGTATCCCAGACTTGATTGTGAGCCAGTGACTGGTTGCACGTGGCGTTGCTGGCTGTCGCGTCTCGCTTGTGCGTTGCGAAGCCACGCGTCCAGTTGCTTGGCCAAGAATGCTCTGCGCAGGCAACACCAGAGAACTCCGAGCCACGCCAAGCGTCTGAAGGTCTGTATCTGAAAGTGTTGACATAGACGCGACAATTCGCCGGCCGTCTTCCATCTCCAGGACAACACACTGGGAGAGCCGCGCAATCAGCTTAGCCTCGTATCGCCACGTCTCGCCAGTGGGCTTGCCATGCCACATACGCGTCACAGTCCAAAGTCTGTACTGAATCTCTTCTCCTCTCGCGGAAGCGAGGATGGAGGCGGCACAGAGAATCAGGCACACAAATAAGAGGCTACGTTTCATGTTGGGCACGTCCACCATCGGAGAGGAATTCTCTCAAGGACCCTCTACAATGGTCTGGAACTGAGTCTTGCGTCCCCTGGTCGAGTGCCTTCGGAAACCTACAGCTCATCTCTCAAGAACTTCAGAAGCCATTTGGCTAGCTTGGGCTGAACCAGATATTTCCCTGCCCGGCAGCTTCACACTCATGCACCGAAACACCGGCCTCAAATGCACCAGCCGATGTGTTAAACGAGCGCTCGCACTTGCACCATTCACCTTGTCGCAGATACAGGTTTACGCTCCATCGCCAAGACAGGTGGCCGATCGGACGGCTTACGAAAAGATGACCCTCGCGATCATTCAGGATGACAACGGCTTTCGCAACTTCCGCTGAAGTGCTCCAGTCCTACCTGGCAGCTGGAGGGAGCCCAGACTGATCTTCGCCTTCTTATCGGCTTTCCTCAAGCTCAGATGCGAACGTGTCCAGAAAGTCAATTGCAGATGTTACTAGGACTTTCCCGGCTTTTTGGAACACCTTCATTCTGAGCAGCGCAATCTTCTCGTCTGTGATTGTCCGCTCTTGTTTGGTCTTTCCCTTCATCAATTCGATCTTGACTTCTTGCTCCAACACCAAGAACTCCAACCTCGCGATTTGATCCTGCCGAAACTGACGGAGTTCTTCTGCAAGAGCAATTGCAGCCTGCCTCCCTATATGCTGTTCAAGACTGTTCCACTGTCGGGTAGCCAGAGATGCGAATTCAGTTGCTTCTGTGCGTGCGAGGTGAGGTAGGACGTCTTCAACTATGACCCCGGCTGTCTGAAGCAATTTGACGCCGATGTCAGTTCCCGTGTGACTTGCACACCCAGCGACGAAAAGGATCATAGCAGGGATGCACGACCTCTTCACTTCAAGGAATGACATGATCTCTCGTCCCTCCATAGGCTCAGTAGAACAAACGATTGCGCCTTAGCCAGCAATACAGCGAGTTTCACCACGTCGCCTCCAGCTGCAGACCGAGTGAACGACCCCAGCTAGTCTGAATACTTCCGAAATCCTCTCCCCAAGTAGTAATGGGATAGAAATATCCACCTATGTATGACCTGACTGTGAGTTGCTCAGTCGGCTCAAAGCAGAGCCCAAGTTCATATCCACCCTTGAGC
>Ga0272441_10008203_pt1 | contig 16636 bp, 15 predicted proteins | sample SSMProp6N_FD_193582 | JGI IMG/M metagenome (GOLD analysis project Ga0272441, IMG submission 193582) | Marine sediment archaeal communities from Little Sippewissett salt marsh, Falmouth, MA, United States - SSM-Prop-6N | ecosystem: Environmental > Aquatic > Marine > Wetlands > Sediment ...
GTATCCAAGATGCCACCGCCATACCGGCGCTCTCCCGAACGGTACCAGCCCGAGCCTGGGCCCTGACACTGCACTGAGCGAAGCTCGGCCACGCAGCATGGAGAGTATAGCCAGAGCAGGACCGGGGACAAACGACACGGAAAGCGTGTCCGTCGCACGGCTTACGGAAGAGCCGCTGCCCGCCACCATGCCACACCAACCGAATCGCATTTCTGAAGAAGGAGTATCTACAGAGCCAAGTTTGAGGATACACGGTATGGCCTGCCGGATTTCTCAGACGAGCTCTGCGCCGACCTCGACGCCGGGAAGACGGTCCTGGGCGGGTGTTGCCTGACCGGTGATGATCCTGAGTGGCAGTGTGTGGAGTGCAAGGCGGGTATCTACAGAGCCCGAGGCAAGGATACCCGATAGGCGGTCACTGCAGCAATGCAGACTCGCGCGTCTGCCAGTCAGCCAGCGACTGGTCGTAGCGCCTCTCGAACTCGATCCTCAGCCAACGGAAGTCACAGGCGCCTCTGGCCAGCAGCTCCCTGAGCGCTGAGTCCCAAGCCTTCGGATACAGACTCGTTAGCCTGCGCATGGCGCCGCTGCGGTCGACCCGCCGGGCCTGCCGCCAGGCCCACCAAGCGGTGCGGTACTTCAGCAGGCGAAGGCGGGCGCGCAGCACTGCCAAGCGCAGGCTGTCGGTCAGTGTCAGGGCTTCCATATTCGATCCTCCGGGGCCTGCAGCCCCAATTGGTACGCGCCTACCTGTTCGCGACTCGGTGGACTACGAGAACCTTCTCCGCCTCCCTCCCCTCAACCCAGTATCGCGCCGAGCACGCCCGGCAGGCGCTGGGGTTCGACTCCGAGGCCCCGCGCTGATGCTCGCGGACTACGGCCAGAACGGGGCCGCCGCAGCTGGCGCAGCGGAAGGCTACGTTGTTGCCGTGGGCGTCGGCCAGGACTGGGAATCCCGCGTCGTCTACGGCTTTGAAGTCGGTGATCTTTGACATGAAGCGTAAACTGCTCCCAAGAACCCTGCCATGCTTCGTGTGTCCGGAATATGTCCCCTTGGTGGCCGCGAGGCGATCAGACTACTTCTCCTGGACTTCGAAAGGCTTCGCGTCTCTGTCAACTTCCTCGATGAAAGAGCTTCTCTCGCCTTCCCAAACGGGACGCACCTCGGAAGCGGCAAAGATCTCGCGCAGAGCTCTGTGCATGTCGTCCTTCTTGGAGACAGTCGCATGGACATCTGGCACCACGATCAACTTGATCGGGGCCGTTGCCTTCTTGAGAAAGTTGCTCTCGGTTGCCAGCACTGATGCTCTGGCGACGAAATCGTTGTCTTCCTTGAACTCTTGAGGCCGGATCAAGTTGACGCTGCCATTCATATAGGCATACGGAACTCTGAGTTCGCGGTCGAGCACGGGAACGGTCACAGTATGCTTTCGGACGCGGCCCCTGAACTTCGGTCCACTGAAGGCCCTCTCAAGTTCAGGAATCACATTGCGTGCCTTGCTCGGCTTCCTTCTCTTCGAAACGAGGTCCGAGAAAAGCCTCTCCAGTTCTTGCTCAGGATTCCCTACCCGGACAGGCCGGGGCTTGGAGAGCAGCAGCTGGTTGGCGCGCGTATCGACGAATTTCTGGAAGTCCTTTGGCGTCCGCAAGTAAGCGGCCTCGCGCTCGAGCCGGTGGGAAATGGCTTCCTTGGTTGTCCGGAGCCATTGGCTGTTGACGTTCCTTTGACCGAAGAAACGCCGAGGCCGGTCGCTATTGCCAGTCATGCGAGCCTTGAGAAAGGACAACTCAGGAACAAACAGCACCACGCCCACATTCGCCGCCTCAAGACGAGCACGGTCCGGACAGAACTGCAGGATGCTGAAGTAGCCTTTGCTGCTCATGATTGCCCCCCGCTCAGAAACAGCCGACTTGTGGCCTGTCGCAGCATTCCCGGCAATTCGACCGAAAGAAATGCTGCTCGGCCACATATGAGTTTAACCAATGCCGCTCGTGTTTTCTTCTCAACATCCCATTCCCCCGGTATTTCATCGACGATTGCCTCAATCTTCTGTTGTCCCAGCTCAGCCAAGAGCTTCTGTGCTGCCCGTGCTTCTTCTTCTGACAGGTGTTCCTCAAAAGGCTCAAACAGCCCGTACACGGCCGGCGACTTAACCCGTTCAATGACGGCTATTTGCGGAGAGAGCGTCCTGGATCGTGAAAAGCACTCACCATAGTCGATCGGGAGGAGCCGCACCGCAGGATCTTTGGGCCTATCTGGCACAAGTAAGACGTTGTCGTAGTTGGGCCTTCGATCGTCGTTCCGAGGGGGGCACCTGTCCCAGTTCAGGCACAACGTATCCATCACGACAAGGCGGGTTACTATATTCAGATTCACGACATGCTTGAGTTCACCAGCACTCCCACCCCAAGGCTCAGCCTCGATGGCTCTCGTCGCGAAAGCAGGTCCCGCCTCAGCCCTGCCGCCCTCTTCACGTATCATTTCCACATCCAAGTCACCCAGCGCGAAGACAGAATGATCCAAGACTGGCAAGCCAAGACAGGCGGCCAGCCTCGTCCCCACAAGCTCACAGGCCAAGGGGTGCGGGCCGTCTGCACAGCCTCCCATTGGCTTGATGTAAGCCTTGCCGGCGTCCGTTTCCGCTATCACGATCTTCATGCTGGTATCCCGGACCGTCTCCACAAAGCGGATCTCGGCCGGGTGCCACTCGTTATTCCGGGCGGGTGCTATCACGCTGAGGTGCCCTCAGGACTCGGTACAATCAGCATCAAACTCATCCTGCAATTCCGTTCTCAGGAGAGCACCAAACCAGGTTTCAATCCCAACTTGTCCTGAAAATCCTCCGGTATGGCTTCCCAGTGTTCCACAAGCAGGTCGACCAACTGGGAGCCGTTGATCAGCCCAATCCGCGGAAAGCCCGCTTCAGTCGCCACCTCACGGGCCTTGTTCTGAAAACCGGCGGTAGTGATGAAAGCGCCCTGCCCGTTCTGGGGGATGGACTGCCTCAGCGCCTTCACGGTGTTGGCGCTCACCTTCTGCCCCAGCTTGTAGCGCTTGGCCTGTACGAACACCTTCACCTTCGCCAGGTTAGCAACGTCAAGCTCGCCCGTGGCGTCCACTCCGCCGTCGCCCGGTTTCCCCGTGTGTTCCGAGCCTTCGAAACCAAGCGCCGTCAGCAGGTGGCTGATCAGGATTTCGAACTCCTCTGCAGTGAGTTCCAGCAACTGATTCAGGACCGCCTTGTATGGATCATAGGCGTCCTTCTTGCCCTCCGGAACCAAGTCCTTCTTGCCGATGACCTCGAAGAAATGAAGCCTGTGAGAAACCAGGAACACGGTGAGAGAGGATCTCATCGTATTCTGGAACGGCACCGAAAAGTCACTTCGCTTGAACTTCTTGGGAAGCCACCCCACTGGCCGTCGATGCCGAAACGGGCATCCGTCTGAGTCATCGGCATAAGCATAGAGGGGATCGTCCCCGACGACTCCCACGTGGAGCCAATCAGTGTCCGCGTCTGGCGTGATGACATATTCCCCGGGCGCGATTTCGAAAAGGAACCTGGCCAGTTGCCCAACCTGTTGCCCGATCACGACGTTGCTCGTATCCTTCGGATATGCCTTCTTGTACACGGGATACAAGTCCTCGCGCGTCTGAATCTTCGAGAGGTCCCCGATCTGGACCCAGCCCAGGGCGACGTAGCCGCCCTTCACGAAGTGAGGGGTGTAGGTCCCGAATTCGGCTCGCACGCAATAGACGTTGGGCATCTGTATTCTCCTCCGCTGTCCAGTCGACAGCCCTTCTTCAGAGTCTTGGCCGACGCTACCACGCCCTAGAGTGCTGCAGGTGTCTCGCCATACCAACTCGGCTCCAAATCGCCCATTTCCACGTGCTGCACCATCTCGGACACTTCGGTGTCTATGATCTTGACTGCATCCAGGCCCCCGGCGACATCTCCGGCAAACGTGACGAGCACATCGGTGTCATAAGCCACGTCGACAGCTCTGCTCGTCGAGCCCATGCCCTCGTACTCCTTGTCGATCGAGTCCCACACGGCCAGAGAGAAATCAGCCTCAACCGTGATGTCCACGTGTACGGGAAGTTCCAGAACAACCGAATGTTCATCCGCGCTGATGACGTTGATGTGGGGTGTGCCGTCGCCGTCGAATTGAAACTCATGTCCCCGATACGCTGCACTCGAGTTATCCTCCTCGCAGTAGAAGTCGGACTGCATATCGATCACTATGTCGGAATCCTCAACGCAGCGTTCAAGCGCCTTTCTGAGCTCAGTGGCGATCATGCCATCGTAATCCCGTAGGTTCTCCTTCACCTCTGCAACTAGTCTGTGCACATCAAGGTGTGGTTGGAACGTCGCAATGGCTTCAGACAACTTGCCGACAACATCCAGCCAGTCGGACTCCTCAGCGAACTTCTTCCATCCACCGTCTTGGCTGGCCACGAGGATTCTTATGCCGTGTTTGCGCGCGTACGCCTCCAAGCTAAGCAGGGCAAGTGCGTCAGGGAACTCCGCCTTCTTGCCCTTACGGGTCTCGAAAGGAGGCTTTACGGAGAAGTACATCTCCTGAAGCCGCGCGACATCTACGAACCCGTCGCAGGCAACAACGTCGGCACCTAGCCTTGAGCAGAAGCCCGCAACGCGCTCTTCTGCGCATTCCTCGATGGTGCCCTCTCCTGTCAACAGAGCCCTGGCAGCAGCAATGTCTGTGTCAGGTACCCGCAGTGTCTTGTTGGCCGCCTTGAGAGCAGCTTCTACCTTCTCGCGAGCATTGCCGATGTCCTCAGCCAGATGCTTCCTGAGCTCACTAACGACGATCTCGGACAGGACAACGCGGAACGGCCCCCCTTTGAATTGTTCCATCAGGCGCAGAAGTGTTCTGTCCTGTGAAAGGCCATCGCGTCCAAGGACGCTGGTATCGAGGCTGATAGCCTGGTATTCCAGTTCACTGGTCACCATCTGGCCCTCAACCCGCCTTCTCTTCAGCCCGAACCTGCTCGTAAACCTCCCGCAGCAGGTGCCTGGTCACCAGCTGACGGAACTGGTCTTCGTTCATGAACTTGGCCGTGATCTCCTCGTTCTGCTCCATCCGGTCAATGAACAGCCCCTCGAGCGCCTTCTGGAAGACATAACCGAAGTTCTCCATCGTGTTGGCCACGGCCGCCTGCCGGAGATCCGCGTCAGCGAGCGCATCTTCCCGGATGGACTCGAAGAAGAGTTGGTCGCCCGGCTTGAACTCGGTGCCGAAGCGCTCGTTCAGGATGTCGATGAGCTTCGAGAGCTCGATTTCTTGCTCGCGAACTGCCCCCGTGCCCACCGAAGTCGGCCCGGACACCGGCTCCTGCTTGCCCGGTTCAAGCTCGATCGAGCCTTCGGCGATCTTCTGCAGGCGGTAGTACTTCAACGACACCTCGTCGCCGAAGCTGTACATCGGCCCCCGGTCGTCCTTGGGCAGCTTGGTTACGAGGAAGCGGATGTAGGAGTACAACTTCTCAAGGTCCGTGTCCTGGAACGGGATCACCTGAGACATGAAGGAGTAGAGATTCCGGTATGCAACCAGCGTCTTGCGGAACTCCTCCCGGGCCTCCTCCTCCAGTTCGCTGTAGCGCCCAACAGCCGGGTCGATGCAGGCGTTCATGCGGGCGTGGTCCGCCTTGGTCTGGTTAGCCTTGGGCTTGTAGAAGACCTTGCAGAACTCCTCGACTTCGGCCTTAAAGTAGACCTGCTGCGCGTCGAGCTTGGCCTGGAGTTCGTAGAGCTGCTTTGCCTCGGCCCGCTCGCCCACCAGCGTCTGCTCGTAGAAGGGCTGGAAAGCCTTGAGTATCTCTTCGGGATCGTTGACGAAATCCAGGACGAATGTGTCCTCTTTGAGCGGCGGATGCACGCGATTGAGCCGCGAGAGCGTCTGCACCGCCTGAATGCCCGCGAGGCGTTTGTCGACGTACATCGTATGCAGCAGGGGTTGGTCAAATCCCGTCTGGTACTTCTCGGCCACGAGAAGGACCTGATACTCGTCGGTCGCGAACCTCTCGGGGAGTTCCTTCTCCTTAATGCTCTTGCCCTTGCTGTCAACATTCATGCCCGGTTCCGTGTACTCGACGCCCGATGCGTCGGGATCAACCACGGTTCCGGAGAAGGCCACGAGCGTCTTGATGCCCTTGTAGCCCTTCTCAGCGATGTACTTATCAAAGGCCTGCTTGTATCGGACCGCGTGCAGGCGACTTGACGTGACTACCATCGCCTTCGCCTTGCCGCCGATCTTGTGCATCGTGAAGTGGCGGAAGTGTTCGACCATGACTTCGGTCTTCTGCGCGATGTTGTGCGGATGAAGGCTCATGAACCGAGCCAGCGCGCGGGCAGCCTTGCGCTTGTCCACCTTCGGATCGTCCTCGATGGACTTGATCAATCGGTAATACGTCTTGTACGTCGTGTAGTTCTGCAGGACGTCGAGGATGAAGCCCTCTTCGATGGCCTGCCTCATGCTGTACAAGTGAAAGGGCTGCGGCTTGCCGTCCGGCCCCGGCCTTCCGAAGACTTCGAGGGTCTTGTACTTCGGCGTGGCTGTGAAAGCGAAGAACGCTATGTTCGGCTGCTTCCCCCGCTTGGCTATCGCTTTGAGGACCTCTTCTTCGTAGTCGGGCAGGCCTTGCTCCGCAGCCCTTTCCCTGGCTTCCTCCTTGATCGCTGCGCCGCCAAGCACCCCCTTTAGTTCGGCGGCCGTCTCGCCGCCTTGGGAACTGTGGGCTTCGTCCACAATCACGGCGTACTTGCGTTTAGGCAGGTCGCCGATCTTCTCCGTTACGAAGGGAAACTTCTGCAAGGTGGTGATGACGATGGGCACGCCGGTGGCGAGCGCCTCGGCCAGTTGGGCCGAATCGGCGTCGATCTTCTGCACTACACCCTGCTTGTGCTCGAACTGGTAGATCGTGTTCTGAAGCTGCTGGTCGAGCACAACACGATCGGTCACCACAATGACAGAGTCGAAGACCTTCTCGTCCTTCTCGTCGTAGAGGGTGGCCAGCCTGTGTGCCAGCCAGGCGATGGAGTTGGACTTGCCGCTTCCGGCGGAGTGCTGCACAAGGTAGTTTGTCCCGGCACCTTGACCGCGCGCGTCGGCAAAGAGGCTTCTAACGCAATCCAGCTGGTGGTAACGGGGAAAGATCATGGTCTCCTTCCTGACCTTCTTGTCCCCGAGCTTCTTCTCTTCGATCTGGAGATGGATGAACCGTGCCAGGACGTCCAGGAAGCTGTGGCGCTCCAGCACCTGTTCCCAGAGATACGCAGTTCTGTAACCTTCCGGGTTCTCAGGATTGCCGGCTCCGCCGCCGCATCCCCGATTGAAAGGCAGGAAGCTCGTGTTGCGGCCTGATAGGCGGGTGGTCATGTAGACCTGATCGGTATCCACAGCGAAGTGCACCAGTACGCGCTTCTTGAACTGGAAGATCAAATCGGACGGGTCGCGGTCATTCTTGTACTGAGTGACCGCGTGCCGCCACGTCTGGGCAGTCATGGGGTTCTTGAGTTCCAGGGTAGCAACGGGGATGCCGTTTAGAGACAGAGTGACGTCGAGGGTGTTGCCGTGCTTGGGGCTGTAACGCAACTGGCGCGTGATCGTCAGCCGGTTGGCCTCGTAGCGTGCCTGCGTATCAGGATTCAGCCCACTGGCTGGCGCGAACTGCGCCACATGGAAGCGCTTCCCGAAGCTCTTGAACCCATGCCGGAGGACCGACAGGCATCCCTCGTGCTCGGAGTTCAGGGCACGGCACAGGTCATCGAGAAGTGTCTCCCCGGACTTGTCCTTCTGGATGTTGGCCAGGTACTCCCACTCCCTGGGCTGGGTCTCCTGGATGAAGGCGAGCACGTCGACGGGAAACAGGCCGCGTTCCGGATCGAACGCATCTTTGTCGCCCTTCTCGTAGCCGCCCGCTGTGGTCAGGTGCTGTTCGATAGCGGTTTCAAAGGCGTGTTCCGTGTGTTGGCCGGGCATCAGGCGTCCTCCCCTTCCGGCAAAGGGCCGAAGATAGCTATTCCATCGCTTCCGACCTTGCCCTCGTCCTCGGGTGGCAAGTCTCGCACCGCGTCCGGCGCGCGCTCCGGTGCTTCGTAGATACTGGCTAGTAGCCCAACTTCGAGTCGCCATTCACGAAAGGGGCGCAGCGGCGGAAAACGGAAGAAGTCCCAGAAGAACGGGAACAGAGGCGCCGTAACAACTGCCACGTTACTGACCGTCTGCGCGCGGCTAGGGCCATAGTCGCGCAGATACCCGATAATCCCGCGATAGTACTGCCGGAAGAAGTCGTCCTCGCCAATCCGCCAGTGCTCGCCGTCGCCCTCATTGTCCGGGGGCGGGTCATCGAGAAGGACAGAGATCGGCCGCGCGAAGAGTGAAGTGATGCACGCCGACGTCGTGGCGGGTGGCTGGCCATTCACGTCGACGACGCAAGACGCCTGCCCCTTGGCCTTTTCCAGAAGTCCAGATTCAACCTGATTCGACCTTCCTTTGGCCTCGACCACATGCCAATCGCCGTTCTTTCCTTTGCCGACAAGATCAGGCCGTTCTTCACTGCCCGGTGCAATCGTTAGCGCACCGCTCCTTATCATCGGGTCCACGTGCTGTAGCCAAGGAACGCCGAGCTCGGCATCGGCGACAATCTTCGCCATGGCCATCCCGTACCAGTAGGTTGCCGCCCCCTTTTCGGACCCGTCGAGTGAACCGTACCTGTCTGAAAGGCACAAACCCGTAGATGACTGCTCCAAGAATGAGAAGGCAGACAGTCCCATCCCGAATCGGTGCAGGAGACCGCGCCACCCGAGGGAGAAGACGTCGAGGAACCGTTGCGCGCCCACCGTAACCACCGCTCGCAAGACCGCACGCCGTGACACATTGCGCGTGCGCACGCCGTTCGTGGCTGCGTATGCAGCCGGGAAGTTCCTGCATGTCACGGTCACGTTCGCCATGTGGTCAATTGCCTCTCACGTCGATCTTGCCGGTGACCGCCGCCGAGATCAGGGCGGTGCGAAACTCGCACAACTTGTCGGAGGACCACATGATTCTTTCCGCCAGCGTATCGATCTTCTCAACCTCGGACTCTATGTAGTCAACGATTGCTCGTTGCTCATCGAGGGGCGGCACGGGTAGCTTCAGCGGGCTAATGTGCTTATTGTTAATCTGAGGAATAGTCGACACATCGGCAATATCCCAGAGGCCGCGTGCTAGCAGCGTGTATGCTACGTATTCGACTCGGCACTTGCATTTGATCTGTATGCCCATAATGTTGGAGTCGAACAGACATGCGTCAGTCGCAATACGAACCTTGTTCGTGGCGATAGCCGCCCCTCGCTTGGGAATCAGTATCATCGGCGGTAACAAAGCATCTTCATGCCGGGACGGCATCACAGTCAAAGCTGACGACCGCAACAGAAGACCCTGCTCCCCATCGTGCTGGTTAAGGTCGTCAACCTTGAAGTAGCACGTGCCCTCTGCAGCGATGTCAACTGACTCGGGTGCGTGCCCTCCATACAGGCGAAGCATGTGGGCCGCTTTCCATACCTCCCAGTGCGCCGGAATCTGCCCCAGCCATTCGATGCCCGAGTCCTTCATCTTTGCCTTGGGATCGAGGCCCTTGGTGACGGCGTGGCTGATCAGGGCGGAGCGCTTCTCCTGGAGCAACTCGATCTGCCGCCGCTTCTTCTCGATCAGCGCGTCGATCCGCGCCGTCTCCCGGTCCAGAAACGCCGCGATGGCCCGCTGTTCGTCGACAGATGGGATCGGCTGGCGGAAATCTCGGATGAAGTCTTCCGGCACACGCTTCTGGCCCCCTGCGCCATACATTTCGGCCGCTCCGAGATTACGGAAGGCATGACTAATGGTAACATAGAACAGGAAGCGGCGATCAAGATCGGGGCATGGCCGAAGGACATGCAACTCGGTCGTTCCGAATCCAATGCCATTCACGAGGTCTTTAGCAATCGATCCTTTGCCGTTCTCAAAGCAGGGCGTGATCTTGGCGGTAAGCACATCGCCATCGCGGAAGTAGGTGTAACCGGTGGCGACTTCCGCCAGCGGCCGCGTCTGGTCAAGCGTCAGACCTCCGTATTCGTGGACGGATTCCATCGGGACGAAGGACACCTCCAGCGTCCCTGGCACCAAGTTGAGTTCAGACCTGCTTGGGGTGATTCTGGCCCGATAACGAAGGCGAATTGGGGGCCAGTGTTCCGGCACGTCGCCAAGCCATTCCACACCGGAGTGTCTGTACTTCGCGTATGGCTTCATCGACACCTTTCGACCGTTCCTCATCACGCCCAGCCACAACGGCGCAGATGGAGTATCCCTACTCGCCCTTGCTGCCCGGGTCGCTCTTGGTCATCGTGCTGTTGTCGGGTGCTGGAGGCGGGCCCCCGCCTTCCCGCGTTGACTCCACATTGGGAGGTGCGGGAGGAGGCGGCGGTGGTGGCGGTGGCGGAGATTGGTCATTGCTTCCAGTCCCTGACTGACCATCGTTAGAGTTGTGACTAACCATCGTCGTTCTCCTTGCCAGCGCCCGAGTCACGCTGTGTATGAATGTCCGGAGATTCATCACCGGCAGTTCGATCCTTGTTCGGAGGAGGAGGTGGTGGTGGTGCCGGCGGCGGGGGCTGGTCCTTCTTCTCTTCAGGCATGTTTACACTCCCTGCAACTTGAGAATCACGTAGAATAGCGCTTGAACGCCGACAGCGGCCAGCGCTATCGCGGCTGTCTTTACGGATCTCCCGAATGCCTTCCGACGCGTCTCATTGATCTCCGCGTTCGCTGGCTGGGCTTCCGTCAACCGATTGCACAGGCTCATGACCATGGCGTCATCGAGTGCCGGCGCCTTGACGTCGCCGTTCCTGTCCGTCTTGTTCAAGTACCCCTGGTAGTCTTCTCGCCACTTGTGCCAAACGTCCATGCTCGCGAGAGTCTTGTACCGCCGTGGACAAATGCAGAAGAACAGAAGAGCTGTACTGATTGCCAAGGCAAGCACAGTGGCCAAGGAGGCTGCGTAGAAGAAGAAGACGTCGACGCGAGTGAAGCAGAGCTTGAGGATGTCCAGGCGCCCCAACGCCCCCTCAGCGGCGCCTAGCAGAGGGAGAACCACGAGCATCACCCCCGCCTTCTGATAGAGACCGTCTGCCTCCAGCATCTCCTGTTTGTATTGCTCGTAGCACAGCTGGTAGAAATCGCGGCTCATTCGGTCACCTCCGCAAGCATGCTAGCGATTTCGGCTTCGATATCCTTGAGGTCCGCTTCGATCTCCTCAAGCGGCCTCGGCGGAGTGTACTGGTAGAAGTACCGGTTGAAGTTGATCTCGTAGCCAATCTTGGTCTTCGACTCGTCTACCCAGGCGTCAGGCACGTGGGGTAGGACTTCGCACTTCATGTACTCGCCCACGTCTTCCTTGAGCGGAACGTTCTCGTAGTCGCGCAGTTCCGAATCGGGCTCCGGGTTGCCCTTGGCGTCTGTGCAGACATCGGCTGTCTGATCGTGTTCGGCTAGAGCCGTGAGGATCGTCTTGAAGAGAGCAGCCGGGACATTGATCTCGGCAGTCCTGAATGCGTTCTTCATCATGTCTGCAAAGCTGTCGCGGCTCTTGACGATGCCCTTGCCGGCGAGGCCCTGCAGAGCTGCCAGGATAGCCGTCTGCTTTTCGCGGCCGGCGGCAACCTCGGCCTGAGCCACCTTGGTATCCTTGCGTTTCCTGCTCGTGGCGAGCCCCGAGAATGCCTTGGATTCCCGAAGACGGGCCAGTCGCTCGTTGTCAGCCGCGAAGTTGAGTCGCAAGGGGCGCTCGACGGTGATGCGCCGGTAACCGAAGTCCTCGTTGTCGAAGATGCGAACGTGATCGCCGTCCGCCAGTTGCCCGTAGAGACGGGTTATGTCGTCGCGCTGATCGTCGCAGACTTCGTTGCGCTTGTTGCCCAGGCTCTTCCGCATCTTCTTAAAGAAGCTAGTTCCGTCGACCAGTTGGACCTTGCCCTTACGACTGCGCTCCTTGCGATTGGTGACTATCCAGAGATAGGTGTAGATGCCGGTGTTGTAGAAGAGCTGGTCCGGCAGGGCGACGATGGCCTCAAGCCAGTCGTTCTCAATGATCCATCTGCGGATTTCGCTCTCGCCGGACCCGGCGGCGCCAGTGAAGAGAGGCGAGCCATTGAAGACGATGGCCAGGCGCGTACCGCCCTCCTTCGGGTCCTTCATCTTGCTGATCATGTGCTGCAGGAAGAGCAGTGAGCCGTCGTTGATGCGCGGCAGACCCGCACCGAAGCGGCCGCCGAACCCCTGTTCTTCGTGCTCGCGCTTGATCTTGTCAGCTTCGGGCTTCCACTCCACGCCGAACGGCGGATTGGCCAGCATGTAGTCGAACTTCTGATGGGCGAAGCGGTCATCTGTGAAGCTGTCACCGAAGGCGATGTGCTCGATGTCCTGCCCCTTGATCATCATGTCCGAGCCGCAGATGGCGTACGCCTGTTCGTTGTAGTCTTGGCCGAAGACCTCCAGGCGGGCGTCGGGGTTCAACTCGCGAACATAATCCTCGGCGACGGAGAGCATGCCACCGGTCCCGCACGCCGGGTCGTAGAGGGTCTTGACGATGCCCTTGGTCGTGAGAACGTCACTGTCGGACATGAAGATTAGGTTGACCATCAGGCGGATCACCTCGCGCGGCGTGAAGTGATCTCCGGCTTCTTCGTTCGACGCTTCGTTGAACTTCCGGATGAGTTCCTCGAACACGTAGCCCATCTCGATGTTCGAGACTGCTTCCGGGTGCAGGTCGACCTCGCAGAACTTGGACACGAGCAGGTACAGACGGTCGGCCTTGTCGAGCTTGCCGATGTGCTCTTCGAACCCGAAGTGCTCGATGATCTCGCGCGCCCTGCTTGAGAACCCCTTGATGTAGTTGGTCAGGTTGGCGGCGATGTTGTTGGGGTCGCCCTTGAGCTTCTCAAAGGTGTAGCGGCTGGTATTGTAGAACGGCATCCCCGTAACGCGGCAGAGGATAGGATCGATGTTCTTGACCTTGCCGCCCGCGAGCTTCTTCTTCCGGGCAAGAACCTTGTCCTTGGTCGGCTCCAGGACGCAGTCCAGCCGTCGCAGGACTGTCATAGGCAACATCACGTCCTTGTACTGATTCGGCCGATACGGGCCGCGGAGGAGATCGGCGACAGACCAGATGAAGCTTGCCTTCTCGCTGAAGTTCTCGACCATGGAACTCCACCCCTCCCGGGTCAGTGGGCGCAAAAGAAACAGCCCCTGCGGTTAGCTGCGAAGCGCCGCAGGGGCCTGAACCACAGACGGGCGCCGGTGTCCGTCCGGGCCGTACTCAGTGAATCTCACAAGGGTGTCGCTGTCCGGCTCCGCTCCCAGCATGCTGCCGGGCGCTGATGATACACCTTATGTGCATCTGCGTCAAGGGTTTCGATCCCGCCATAAGTCGCGAATATACGGCCGGATGGACAAGTCAAGGGAGCCGCTGTCCGCGCCCGGAATCCTCCCAGAAGAAGTCGCCCCACATCACCTGGTGGACCCGCGCGTGCTTGTCGAGTGCATGCTCCTTGAGCTTCTCCTGGAAGGCCTGCCGGAAGGTCTTCAGCAGCTGGTTCTTGACCTCCTGGTTGGAGAGCTTGCTGAGGTCCTTGGCGTTCATCTGCTCGATGACGATCTTCCGGAACTCCGAGCTCAGCGACGTCACCCGGGGGATGAACGTCTTCTGCAGCTCCTTGACGTCGGCCTCCTCGCCCTCGGGCGGGGCGAAACGGATAACAACCCCGCAGGTTAGCGACTTGCGCTGCGTCCCGGAGGCCACCAGCGGCACGGAAAGCGGGATGTCCTTGACTTCCAGGGTGGGAATGTCAAGCCACTTGCTGTCGTGCACCCGGCGGCGCGTTCCGGAAATCATCGCCGGCGTCTCTCCGCCCTTCATTGTCATGGTGGCGAGAGCCGAACCAAGCACTACCGCAACGAATCCGAGGACCAGCACGAGGACACCGAGCGCGATGGCCGCCCACATCCAGAAGCGAGATTGACCGGCCCCAGTGACGGACCCGGGTTCTCCCGTCTGCTTCCCCTTTTCACTCATCTCAGTTCCTCCAGAGGCACGCGCCTGTACTCGAACTTGCCCTTGATGTGAGCGTTGAAGTACCGGCCAGTGCTGTCGGCCAGCAGAAGCCCCTGTACCGTCTCCAGGGGGACATCCTTGTAGAGGTAGAAATACGGCGCCTTGTTCTGAAACTTGACCATCAGGCACTTCTCGGGATAGCCCCAGGCAACCGTGTCGATGGCCGTCGAGTCGAAGCGAACAAGAACAGCCTGGCCGCTGGAACTCAGATCGTGGTCAAGGACCTTCTTGCCAAACCTGAGAGATCGGACGGCGTCCTTCTCTGCATCCGTGCACTTGGGCGCATCATCACGACCGGCCAGTGCATAGTAGGGCCAGACGAGCGCCTGCGCAGTAGCCACGACCTCGCCAAGCATCAGCCATGACGCGAACCCGTGGCGCTTTGCGTATTGCCAGTTGAAATAGGGCACCGCAAGCGCCACGCTCAGCATGTAGAAGCTCAGGGCGAGGGCAGCGAGCTCCTTGAGTGGCTTCTTCTCGTTCATGCGTGTCTCCTTGCACCCCAGGGAAAGAAGGTACTGACAGGCCGCTTCCGCGGCCTGCAACCTACCGCCCCTGTCCATCCACTTGCACCGTTACGACTCTCGTCTTCACCCACAACCGTCTCGGCGGCAGGCGCACGATTTCAGTGCCCTTGGCCGTCTTCGCCAGGATTTCAAGCCTCCAATTGTCAGGCACAAGGGACATGGACTTCGAATTGCCGCGGGTAAACACGTCCTCCACCCATCGCGCCATATCGCGCTTCATGTCTTCGGCGGTCCTAATCTCTCTTGGGCGCGGGTCGTGATCAACGAGAGACCATCCATTTTCCGGGATCACGACTGCCTCCGTGGTGTCCTGCGTGGACATCCCCACGATCAGCCCCGTCCCAAGCCCCACCCCGAAGCACGCAAGCGCCACCACGACCAGCCACATCCGGAACTCGTCCCTCCGGCTCGCCCCCCTTAAGCTGCCGGCGGCTTCATCTCGCTGCGAAGCCTCCCGGACGGGTTCCTGGGCTTCCGGACTGTCCGCACGGGTCATACCGGCGCCTTCTGTGGGAGAGGCGTTCGCAGCCGCTCCAGGAGCCTCGACCACTGATTCTCTCGGTACCACAAGCTTCTCCGCCGGTGATGACTCCGAGTCGTCCGCCTCCGGATTGCGCACTCGCTTCCGGAACACGAATCGCCAAACGGCAGCAATGCCGGCCAGGGCTAGCCCCGCCAGCAGGTACTTGCCAAATGTCTCGAGGAATGCGACTATCAAGTCCCAGATCACTTGCCACCGTCCCACCAACCAGCGAAGTGCTGGCAGATCAGGGCCCCAACGGTATTTGAGAGCTGTTGCGATGCCACAGTCGAGCCTTCAGCATCGCAGACACTCTCTGCCACCCAGCTGCCGAGCACCGTCGGCGCAATATGGTCGTGCTCGACGCCTTGTTCTTCGAGCCGTGGGCACTCCTCACTGAAATACAGCTCACAGTCCTGAAAGGCTTCCAGGACCGCGTTGCTGCCCTGGATGCTGTCGAGAAATGCGGCTGTGCTACCCTGCTTTGCTGGCGATTCCGGGGCGAGACGGTCCAGCGTGCTCCATACACGGTGCCAGGCTCTTTCTGCGTCGCCTGCTGCGCACTGCTGATGCTGAAGCACGAGTAATGAGAAGAAGGCTGCTGCTACACCGGTGAAGTAGCACCAAGTAGTCTTCTGTGCATCCTCGATCTCCGGGAAATCGCTTCCCAGCTTGTCGAACCACCTGGGCATGCTCGCGGAAATGGCCTTCGTCAGTTCGTCCGCTCGCTCCTGGAGTGCATCTGGACGGCCATCCCCAGACTGTTGCTCACCGGAATCGCGGTCGCTCTCTGCAGCACACGATGCACCCGTGTCATCGCTTCCCTGCTCGCTGTCAGGTATCCCCAGTTCTGAAGGAGGTGTCCCGGAACCAGCGCTCGCCGTGGCGGAGCAGGACACATCCCTTCTAATGCCGCAAAGTGAGCCCACTATTGGCGGCATGAGCACAAAGAAGATGCCCGTTCCCAAGCCGCAACCAATAGCAATCGCCCAGTGAAGTCCGTTAATCAGAGACAGGACAAACCCGGCTCCGGCACCTACAAGAAAGACGTACTTGCCCAACCGACCCATGTTGAGCCGGGCTTCCCAATCCGATTTCCCAGACTGGCTGTCAACCCACTGGCCGATGGCCCCGACCATGAACCAGACAATCCCGCATACTATGGCTGACGGCCAGTTCTTCTTGAAGAGTAGCACTGCAGTCGCTACGGGCAGGAACACAGACATGGGCCTGAGAGCAAGCCGTCTGTAGCAGGCAAACACCCCCGCAAACTCATCTCCCGGCGCATCCGTATCCACTTGCTGCCTCCTTGTCTTGAGCGACAGGCAAGCACGCCAACAAAGAGGGAGCGCCAACCGGCCGCCCCCCACGTCAAGGCCCATCACGGCCTTCGCAAGAAAGCAAGCACGGAGGCGCTCCCCAACGGAGCGCCCGTCCGATGCT
>Ga0272441_10008204_pt1 | contig 16633 bp, 15 predicted proteins | sample SSMProp6N_FD_193582 | JGI IMG/M metagenome (GOLD analysis project Ga0272441, IMG submission 193582) | Marine sediment archaeal communities from Little Sippewissett salt marsh, Falmouth, MA, United States - SSM-Prop-6N | ecosystem: Environmental > Aquatic > Marine > Wetlands > Sediment ...
AAAAGGGTGTTCGGCGGGGGTTGAAAGATACTCAAGGCCTACAAATATTTCATATTCACCTGTTTGTTCACTCTCGGGATGGAGAAGGTGGAGTTCGTAGGAGGCATCCATCCTGAAATGAGACAGCGTTTCCCTTCGGGCTTTTATGAAATTCATCAGGCGCTGCCAGGTTCGGCCGATTTCATTTTCTTCAGTCCAGCCGGCACTGCTTCGGAAAGGGTCTCCAAAGAAACAGAATCCCCCCAGAATCAGCCGGTCAAGTTTTACGATAGTCGGGTTGTTCATCAGGAACTCCTGGAGACTTTCTTTTTTGTATCATAGTGCAAGAGAGAGAAAAGGCAATAGAAGAAAAACTCCCCGGTGTGGATTTCCAGGGAGCGGAATATTCAATCGTATTCGAGGCCAATTCCACCATCGGGCAGCCACTCAGGCCATCCTTCGAGCCAGTCAGGAATATGCGGATCCTGGACACGGTCCATTACCGGGAAGTATGCCTTCAAATCGAGCAGCGGCGAACCGTCCAGTGCGTCGATGTTTGCAATTCGAATGATACCCTTTTCTTCGTCTATACCGAGTATCTTGCAGGGTGTGAGCGCTATCGGGTTTGGCCTGTACTCAGCCCGACAGGCGAATACACCGGTAAGATGTTCAGCAGCATAAGGCGGGCGGCACTGCAGTTTGGACCGGTATTCTTCGGTATCCATCCCATTCACCCACCACAGCACAATAACATGGCTGAACTTGTCAAGTGTGGCGAGGGCAGGCCTGTATTCCGGCTTAATATGAAGCTCTACACTGCTGTCAAGACGATGGACTGTTCCAATTGGATGGAGTGTATAGGATGTTGTACCTGTGCTTTTTTCGCTCATTGATTTTCTCCTTGTATGAATCTGCCCTGATTATAGCGACCTCTTCATGAATGCACTTGATCGAACTTGCTGGATTCCAGGCGTAGAAATAACCATTTCTGGAGAAACTTAACCCTGCTTGCTGAGAGCGTGATTTTTGGTTTTTTAGTAGGCGGAAACGTGATACAGTCATTCAGGGAGGAAATCATGAGTGAACTGTATTCGCCGAATCTTTCATCGATCTCGCTTGAGGAGTTCTTCGGGCTGCTGAAGCAGAAAACAATGCTGCCCAGCAGAATTGTTTTGCAGGAAAATGTTGACGAAATCTACTCGGTGTTGAAAGAGCACGGCCTGAAATCAATGGCTGATCTCACAGACAAAGTGAAAACAAAAAAGCGAGTCCTGGAATTTGCTGCCGAGTCGGGGATGGATCAGGAACTCTTGATCCTGCTCCGGCGTGAGGCTTTAAGCTGGATTCCCAAACCGCTTCCCTTAAAATCGATGCCGGGTGTGCCCCGGGCTTTGAGTGAGAACCTGGAAACTGCGGATATTAAACATTCAAAAGACCTGATTCTTCACCTGCAGGAAGCCGGAAGCCTCGACCTTTTGGCTGCAAATATTGGGACAGGCGCTGTATCACTCCGAACGCTGATTGGCATGGCGGATTTGAGTCGTGTGAATGGGATTGGCCCGGTATTCCTGAGAATACTCGCTGAAGCAGGAATTGATACGTTGGGGCAGTTACTGGAATACGAAGCCCAGGAACTTGTTGATCTTGTCTTACAAACAGCAGAAAACCGGGGCGAGAAGGCACTCCCCCTGACTGCTGCGGACATGGAGTATTGTTTGTGGTATGCCCGGCTGCTTCCGGATATTTCACCGCTTTTGTAAGCGGTTTGAAAGTCTGTTTAAACAGGACGTGTGCAATTTGCAAAGTTTGTAAAGGATCTGGTTCATGGAACTGTTCTACGAGGAATATAAAGCACGCAAGGTCATCAATGTGCATAAACATGTTGATGGTCCCTGGTTCTGGGGACTGTACAGTGCACATCCCTATGTGGGCTGCCGGAGTGGATGTGAGTTTTGCTACGAACGCGGCGGTGTGTATATTGGCCGCCGCGATCCAGACAGGTTTGATACACATATTCGTGTGAAGGTGAACGCAGTTGAACTGCTTAAAAAAGAATTGCCAGGGCTTAATAAGGAAATCATATCCTGCGGCGACTGGCAGCAGCCTGCGGAAAAGAAGTACAGGCTCTCGCGAGGAATGCTGGAAGTTGTCCTGGAGAATGTTTTTCCCCTGTTTATCATTGAGCGATCACCTTTTCTGCTCCGGGATCTGGATCTGCTTGAGGAGATCAACCGTAAAAGCTGGGTTGGTGTCCTGTTCAGTATAAGTGGTGTGGATCCAGTGTTGAAGAGAGCTTTCGAACCCCACAGCCCGGGTGTGAAACAAAGGCTGGCGGCGATGGCAAATCTTGCATCTGCGGGAATAACAACCGGGGCGGCTATGATGCCAATCTTGCCCTTTGTAGGGGATCGTGAAAGCCAGCTTGAGGAGACAGTCCGGGCTGTAAAGGACCATGGTGGATCCTGTGTGCTTGCAGGTGGGTTGACAATGGCTGGGGCCCAGGCAGCCCGCACGCTCGAAGTGTACAGGCAGATCGATCCTGCACTCGAGGAAAAGGTGCGGGTCATGTACCGTTGGGCGCCCGGAGGAAAACCGGGTTATGGGCCGCCGGTACGCTACAGCGCCCGGCTTGGATTGAAGGTGCGGGAATTGTGCTCGCGGTTCGGCCTGCTGGACAGGCTGCCGCGCTATGTGCCTCCCGGTCCTCTGGCAGCAAACAAACGAATTGCAGAAAAACTGTTCCTTGAAACCTATGAAAAGGAATTGCAGCAGGCATCCAGCTACCGTATCTGGGCATACCGCAAGACAGCATGGGCGGTTGATGAACTCGAAGAAGACATTGCCGGGTTGTATGCAGAGGAGGGAATTGCAGGGCTGGAAAAAATCCCCGGAGTGGGAAAAAAGATAGCTGCCCGGATAGAGAAGTGGCTGAATGAGGTATAAATAGGCAAAGGCTGCATTCCGAAGACTCATTATAAAAAAACATCCTTCGTACAGATTCGGAAATGATGCGCAAGCATCAACGAAAGGTAAGCTAGTGGCAAGCAAGGGTTTTCTGGAACAGAAGCGATCCTCATATGTGGATATCCTCGACGGGCAGCTGCGGGTACACCAGTTTGGAACCGAGGGGCCCCCTGTGATACTGCTCCATGGAGGAGGCACGGATTCGGGTTTGTTGTCCTGGAAGGCAACCATACCAGCACTGGCGGACTCGTTCCGTGTGGTCGTTCCGGATTGGCCGGGCTATGGTGAAAGTCCTTTGATGGAGGGCGCGCACAGACTGGATCGGATGGGCGATATGGTCGGGGAGCTGATAGAAGTCCTGGATCTGCAATCGGCGGACGTGGTCGGCGTATCGATGGGCGGCGGCGCAGCACTTAACCTCGCCCTGCGGATGCCGGAACGGGTGAACAAGCTGGTTCTCGTTGACAGCTATGGATTGCAGCAGCGGGTTTCCATGCAGTTTCTCTCATGGCTGGTTGTAAGGATTCCTTTTATGATCCGGGGGACTTGGGCCTTGCTGCGGAAAAGCCGATGGATGACTCGCTGGACACTGAAAAGTATTATGCATCAGAAAGATGCTGTAACGCCGGGACTGGTTGAAGAAGTCTACCAGGCTGTTCAGCACCGGAGTTCCGCAGAAGCATTTTACGCCTTTCAACGCTACGAAGTCCTTCCGGGAAGGCTTCGAACCTGTTATCTGGGACAGCTGCATGGAATCAATATTCCTGCCCAGCTGATCCACGGCGAGAATGACAGCCTTGTTCCCCTCCGGTGGGCTCGTGAAGCAGCCTGGTTGATTTATGGTGCTGAACTGGTGGTTATGCCGCAATGTGGACACTGGCCGCAGCGCGAGAACCCTGCGCTGTTCAACAGGACCCTCAAGTCTTTTCTCGAAGAGTGAGGGTTACAAGCTGGGGGATAAGTCATAAAGTATACGGTTTCGCCGCCTGAGATGGCAGCTCTGGTGCCAAGGAGATACCATGCTAACAATCAGGACTGCTTCCGAGGTTTCAATTGAATCACTTCACAGGGTAATGGAGGAAAGTTTCAGGGATTACTTTGTAAATGTCCATATGGAACTGGCAGGGTTTCAGGCGATGATTCGACGCGAAAGCATCTCTCGTGAAAAAAGCGTGGTTGTATTCGATCAAGAAAGGCCGGCAGGTGTGGGATTGCTGGCGCACCGCGACGGGGCCAGCCGTGTGGCTGCGATGGGTGTAGTTTCAGATGTGCGCGGCAAAGGGGTTGGACGCCAGATTCTCCAGGAATTGGTGGAAGCAGCCAGGAGGCGCGAGGACCGGCGTATCGAACTTGAAGTGATTGAGCAAAATATACCCGCGCTGGAGCTGTATCGATCTGCAGGATTTACAAGGATGCGCCGGCTTGTTGGTTTTTCTCATGATCAGCTTGCGGGCAGCGAGGCTGGTGGATTAAATAAGATTGGACTTGAACTGGCGGGAGAAATCCTTTCCGATCACGGCCTTGCTGATCTTCCCTGGCAGATTTCAGCCGACAGCCTGGTTCAGGGTGAGGACAACAAGGCTTTTTCCCTGGATGGAGGAGTCTTGATACTGGCCGGGCTCGGCCGGAATACCGTTACAATCCGCTCACTCGTAGTCGATCGGAACCTCCGCCGGCAGGGGAGGGCGACCCGGCTGCTCCAGGCAGCAGCAGCCAGATTTCCCGAGAAAGAATGGCAGGTCCCCGTCCTGTTTCCACAGGAAATGGAACCGTTTTTCTTGTCGCTGGATTTCAAACGGATCAGGCTGTCGCAGCTGCAAATGAAGCGGGATCTGTAATCAGCCCGGATATTCAGCATCCTGGTTTTACTGCATTCTATGAGTTGTGTTGTTTCAGGAACCATATACCTTCTCAAAGACGATTGGACCGATTTGCTCCTGGCTGAAAAGCGTATCGCAAGGTTACTTTAAGCAGGTTAAGAGTCTTTTATATCGAGGTTAAAGTGACGTAACCGAGGTCGAAAAATTCACCTTATGGGGAATATCCATGCGATTCCCACAGTGGTGGAATCATGTACAATACAGAAACAGGACAACTGTGCATCTATTCATGCAGGGGTATGGAAGCTATGCCGGCCAATTTACCTCCAAACTACTATGAGATAGAAAGGCGATTTCGAGCAGCGGCTACTGATGCTGAAAAGATCGAGTGCCTTGAAGAGATGCTGAGCGTTATTCCCAAGCACAAGGGCACAGATCATATTCGCGGTGATTTGCGAAAAAAGATGTCCAAGCTGAAGGCATCTGCGCAAACGAAAAAGGGAACCAGCAGGTTTTCCTCAGCCTATAATATTCCCCGGGAAGGTGCAGGACAGGCGGTGCTGGTTGGATGTGCAAATTCCGGTAAATCATCGCTGGTTCAATCGTTTACCAATGCAGAGCCGGAGGTTTCACCGGCACCATTTTCCACCTGGGGGCCAACGCCAGGTATGATGCAGGTCGAAAATATCCAGATTCAGCTCGTGGATACACCTCCGTTTAACCAGGAGTATGTAGATCCCGGCTGCCTGGATCTTATTCGGCGCTCTGACGTGGTGCTTCTGGTTGTCGATGTTAATGATTCGCCTGTCGCTGAACTGGAGGAAACAAGCGGGTTTTTGGCGGAAAACAATATATTCCCGGCTCGGGACGGATCGGATACCGGGGACCAGAAGGGGTATTACAAACCATTTCTGGTGCTGGTAAACAAGGTCGATTCACCAGAGATGATGGAACTGTACGAATTGTTTCTGGCATTGCTAGAAGAGGAATGGCATACAATTCCCATTTCTGCCAAAACCGGCTGGAATCTTGATGAATTCCAGAGCGAGCTGTTCGACATGATGGATGTAATCCGGGTATATTCGAAAGCACCTGGCAAAGAGCCGGATAAGGATCATCCGTTCCTGCTGCCAACAGGGAGCGATGTAGAGTATTTCGCCAGCAAGGTGCACCAGGACTTTGTGGAGAAACTAAAAAGTGCACGTGTTTGGGGAAGCTCGGGTTTTGACGGCCAACTGGTTGGGCGTGATTATGTGCTCCAGGATGGGGACGTAGTGGAGCTGCGGATATAAGGGTTCTGACACCCTGCATTGGTCAGCCGGTAGTAATTGCAAAGTATAGTGTAAAATCACATCCGGGCTATGCAGGAGTATGCCCGGCATCAAAGCAAGATAAGGGAGGATGATGAATACAGCACAAGCACGAGAGATTGGTTCGAAATGCGCAGGATTAATAAAATCAGGCAAGGTGGACAAGGCAGAAGCCCTGCTGGTACCTGTGCTCGCTGAACGGACACCCTTCCGATTGCTGGACATGATCGGTGATGCGCTGGAGGAAGTCGATTTTGCCCGTGTTGACCCTTTCCTGGAAAGGATTGCGGCACTTGATGAGGAGGGCAGCTGGGTGGTGATCGCCAGTGTTCTTAGAACGTTTTTGGGAGTCGATCTTGAAGGCGCCCTCCATCGGTGCCAGAGATATATCGTCGCTGCGGATGCCTGGTATGCTGCGGACAGTCTTGCCGAACGGGTACCCGGGGAAGCGCTCGTCGGCTATTTCAACCCCGCGCTGACAATTTTGAAGGAATGGCGCGGTTCAGACAATCAATGGATTCGGCGCGCAGTTGGGGTCTCAGTACATTTCTGGGCGAAACGCAGCCGGGGAGAAGCCGCTCTTGTAGTCCAGGCATTACAGCTGCTTGATCTGCTTGAACCGCTGTATACCGAAAGAAAGTTGAAGGCAGTTAAAGGTATTGGCTGGGGTCTGAAGACATTGGGCAGGAATTATCCCGAGCTGGTTGAGGTATTTCTGGAACGACAGATTAGGGAAGGGATTCGCTGCCGGACTCCCATGATCGACAAGGCGAAGGAGTATCTGCCGCAGCCGGCAAAGGATCGGCTGAATGAATTGGAAAGCTGAGTTTTTGATTGCTTGGGATCAGCCGGGAGGAAAACCCGGAAAAGTACGAACACATTCTTCCTGACTGTGGGTTGTGGGACGAGAAACCTTCTCTTCCATCGAGTTCGGGTTCAAGCACATAATTAGTTACTTTGCACGTGTTGTTGGGACGAGGAATGCAACAGTAAAAAAGTGACTATGATGTCTGTCGTCTTACAATTATTTTCGCTATAATCTAGGTAGTAAATGGATGAAAATTATCAGGTTAAAGCGAAAGGGAAGGTACATGAGCAAAAAGGATAACTACACCGGGAAGGAGCTGCTCCTCTCAGCTCTCAAGCATCAGGAAGTGCCTGCAGTGCCGTGGGTGCCGTATGCCGGTGTCCATGCCGGATTACTCAAGAACTACACCGCCATCGAAGTCCTGCAGGATGCTGACAAGCTGTTCGAAAGCCTTATGGCCGTCAATGAAATCTACGATCCCGACGGCCAGCCGATCGTGTTCGACCTCCAGGTCGAAGCTGAGATCCTCGGCTGCGATTTGCGCTGGGCTGACAACCTGCCGCCAACGGTCATGACCCACCCGCTGCAGGGAACGGATCAGGTGCCCGATCATGTTTTTACGAAGGATGAAGGACGGATACCGATTGTTCTCGATGTCACCCGCCGGATGAAAGAGGCTGTTGGTGACCATACTGCCCTGTACGGCCTGATAACCGGCCCGCTTACACTCGCTTCCCACCTCCAGGGCACTGAAATCTACACATTCATGGTTCGCAAACCGGAGCGGGTACACCCTCTCGTGAATTACTGCACCGAGGTCGCGATACAGATGGCAGGCTTCTACCTTGACGCTGGCGTAGATGTGGTCGGCATTGTCGATCCCGTAATCTCGCAGATTTCCCCGAAACACTTCAACGCATTCTTCGGCGAACCCTACACTCGTATGTTTGACTATATTCGAGAGAAAGGTGCGCTTTCGTCCTTTTTTGTCTGCGGTGATGCCACCAAGAATATCGAAGCAATGTGTGAAACGGGGCCGGATTCCATCGCAGTGGACGAGAATGTCAGCATGCATGCTGCCAAGGAAATTACCGACCGATACAACATCACACTCGGCGGCAATATCCCGCTGTCGACTGAAATGCTGATGGGGACACAGCAGTCCAACATGAAGTGGGTTGTCGATTTCCTCGACAGCATCGATCATCATAACCTGATTCTGGCTCCCGGCTGCGATATGCCCTACGATACCCCGATCGAGAACACCGTGGCAGTGCTGCAGGCGGTGCGGGATCTGGATTCTTCCCGCAAGATGATCGCCAACTACGAAGCGCCTGAAATCGACACAAGCAGCGTCGTAGTTCCGGATTATGAAAACCTCAGCAAGCCGCTCATCGAAGTGTTCACGCTGGACTCCGATACCTGTGCTGCGTGTACTTACATGCTCAGCTCCGCAAAGGATGCTGCAGCGGATCTTCCCGGCCAGGTGGATCTGGTAGAGTACAAGTTCACCACCCCCGAGAATGTAGCCCGGGTGCATCGCATGGGTGTCAAGAACCTTCCCAGTATTTATCTCAACGGCGAACTGAAGTATTCCTCCATCATCCCTGATCATGACGAACTGGTGGCGGAAATCAAGAAGCTGATCTGAGGCGGACCAGAGAAAAGGTTGTGAACTGATGGACTACCATGTGGTGGGCGGTTTCCTTGGAAGCGGCAAGACGACAGCAATCATTGCTGCAGCAAAGCACTTCATCGCGGATGGTAAAAAAGTCGGCATTGTCACGAATGACAAGGGTAAATACCTGGTGGATACTGCTTTTTATCGAAGTGAGGATCTGCCCACCCTGGAAGTGGCCGGCGGCTGCTTCCGGTGTAATTATGACGAACTTGAAGCACAGCTCGAACAGATGGAGCAGGACGAACACCCGGACATGGTGTTCGCCGAATCGGTCGGATCGTGCGCGGACCTTATGGCCACAGTCGTGCAGCCTCTGCTGGAGATGCATCCCGAGCATGGTGGTAACAATACCTTTACAGTTTTCGTCGATGCCGAGCTGCTGTTCATACGCCTCACAGGCGAGGAACTGCCCTTCAGCGAAAAGATCAACTATCTCTTTGACAAACAAATCGAAGAGGCGGCTCTGTTAATTATCAACAAGATCGACCTGCTGACTGACGAAGAACGCGACAGGATTGAGCAGATGGCGCCGCAAACCTACCCCGACAAAACCATCCTGCTGCAGAATTCGCTTGATCCCGGGAGTGTGGCCGGCTGGGCGCGTGTGCTCGAAGGCGGCTCGCTGCTGCCGGAAAAGACTATCGACCTTGACTATGATGTATACAGCGAGGGCGAGAAAGAGCTGGCCTGGCTTGAGAAGGAAGTCCGAATGGACGTGCCTGCCGGACAAGGCCGCGAAGTGTTCGTTTCGCTGGTCGAACAGATTGTCGACGGCTTGAAGGACAAGAATGCCTCGATCGGCCACCTCAAGTTCTACATCCGCAGCGGCGAGGTCGAATCCAAACTGAGCTTTCCGCTGTTTGCGGACGGATTATGGAAGGATGACGTTCCGGAGTTTCCACAGAGCGAGGTCTACTTCATTCTGAATGCCCGTGTGGAGCTGCCGGCAAAGGAGCTGCACCTCCTGGTGCGGAAGGCGCTAGCCGATGCCGAGGAACTCGAGGATGTGCATCTCGAAGCCTCCGGCGTACGCTTCTTCCACCCGGATATCCCTGTGAGAAGAGGTGGGGTGTAATATTTATCGAAAGAAAACAGGAATACAGGAGCTATTCTCCGCAGAGTATCATTCACACGGCTTGAAGCCGATTTTCATCCGCTGGTAAATACAGTAGAGCATGGGGTGAGGAATCATTAATTGGGCCCCAAGGCCGATTAAAAAATGGGGGACGGCGATTTCTGTCAGATGAAAGATTAAGCCGGCAGAGAATTCGTTTGAATCAATTCCTTGCTCCTGGGTGTCCGGCGAAAGTGGTTGCTAACCGACTTTTCCCATTATCTTCAAGGTCTCGATAATCACCAGATCCTGAAACCCTAAAGCCTGTGGTATTCGTATCGAATACGGATGGTCATTAAACACCCGATACATTGGCACCACGTCATTTTCAATACACCACTTGCATAACACCGAAATTACTGCTTTGCCAAGTCCCTGACCCCGGTAATCGGGATGTATCAGGACGCCCATGTCCGCTATAACGTCATCCCAATATCGAAAACTCGCATAGGCGACCAACTTCTTCCCGGAAAAAATACCATAGATAACCGGGTCAGGCTCTTCAATATTTATATCTGCGTTGTCCAAATCCTCTTCCGTGCATGCCTCGAACAAGCTTAATAAAATTGAATTTTCACTCTCAGCATACAATCGGTGTGTGGTGAAGTCTTTTCCAACCGGAAAGGGCACAAAATCCTCCGGATCCAGAAAGAAGTCCAGGAGTGTACTTTCGACTTCAACCTTGAATTTATCAGCAGCCAATTCCTGAAGTCTATTCACTGAAAGCGAGGCGAAGTCTCTATCACAGCCATCCGGCAGCCCCGCTTGTTTTGCCAGGATGGGGAATGTTCGCACAATACTCATTCTGTCAATTTGATAGATATGGGTTTTCCGGGTTTCAGCTAGTTCCTTTTCCTTGATAACAAGCGTTCCCGGGCGTGCAAAATCTTCCCGGTTGCATTCGAACCGCCTGGCCCAATAGCCGTACACTACCTGTTTAAAGTAATCACCAGTCAGCATTTTTTCCTGCCGTGCTTTGAATTTATCAGCCTATTATATAAGAAGTAAATGTGAAAGGGCTTTCAATTTTCGAACGGTGAAGAGAGTTCACCATGTCCCCGGTCAGTTTCCTTTCATTATGCATATAATCTCGAGTGTGTGAAAAATCTGTTTCAGCTGCTGCATTCATCGCAATCAGCTTCCCAACGCCACGTTCCTGTAATTCTGGTTCGAGTGCCAGGCGAACATGGCGGACATCGGATCGCGGGTGGCCAGGAAGGTTCGGAGCGCTTTTCGCATCAGGACAGGCGCGGCGTACATCTTCCGGTTGCAGCGTTTTGTGGCTTCGGACAGTTCAGCAGGGCACATTTGACCAGGAAGGTAGGTCACTTCTGTCATGTCGAAGTGGTCCCAGTCTTCAGGCGTGTTTGTGTACAGCAGGCGGCCTTCCTCCTCCAGCCGGGCGAAAAGGTCGGTGCCGGGCAGTGGGGTGAGGGTGGTGGTCTGCATTACGTCTACACCGCTGCGAATCATGTAACAGGCGCGCTTGTCCAGCATGTCCGGCGTATCGGCATCCATGCCGAAGATGAACGCGCCGAGGACAGCGATCCCGGCTTTGTGGATGCGCCGGAACGCCTCCTTGTAGCTTCCTGCGCCGCGGGAAAGGTTCAGGTGTTTTTTAACTTCCTGCAGCGGCTGGTCGTGTTCGGCTTCCAGGCCGATGAAGACCATCTTGCATCCGGCTTTCCCTGCCCAGTAGAGGAGCTCCTCATCGTCGGCGAAGTTGATCGAAGCCTGGCAGAACCAGAATTTGTCGAGCCGGCGTTCTGCCATCTCGCGAAACAGGCCTTTCGCTGTCTCGCGATCCTCCCGGCTGTACCCGATGATGTTGTCGTCGACAAAGAAGAGCAGCTTCCGGGGGATCGTCTCCAGCTCTTCAAGGACGTCTTCGGGCGGCCGGCGGCGATAGCGTCGGCCGTTGAAGGCCGTAACCGAGCAGAAGTCGCAGTTCATCGGGCAGCCCCGTGACGTCTGGATGGAGGCGAAGTTGTAGCCGGGATGAAACAGATCCCGGCGCGGGGCGGGTGCATGGGTGAGATTCTGCCATTCGCCCTTGTAGATTTGCTTCAGATGCCCCTCCTGGAAATCATCGAGTACATGCGGCCAGACTGTCTCCGCTTCGCCGATAACGACGGCATCCACATACTGCAGCGCTTCCTCCGGACACATGGAGGCGTGGATTCCGCCCATGACAACAGGGATGCCGGCTTTGCGGTATTCGGCGGCGATGGTATAGGCCCGGCTGGCAGAGGCGGTAAAGGCCGTGATGCCGACAAGGTCAGCAGGCGCGAACTCGAAAGGCTCCCAGTTCTCGTCGATCAGGGCTAGATCCCAGTTTTCGGGAGTAAGCGCACCGAGAATGCCCAATCCGATCGGAGGGAAGCGGGAACTCTCATTGATGGTCAGCCCGGTCCGGGCGGGATTGACCGGGTTGACAAGAAGCAAGCGGGGTTTTTTGTTTTGCGGCATAAGCACTCCCTTACTGCCACTGGAATCCGAGCGAATGTGAGGCTTTCAGGAGGAGCCGGTGAAGCTCCTGCTGCTCCTCGTCGTCCAGGGAATCCAGGAAAGATTGGGTGTACTCGACGGCGTTGTCCAGTACTTTCTGAGAGGCAATTTTCCCGGCGAGTGTCAGGTTGAGCCACCAGTTGCGGCGGTCGTTCTGATCCTGCTCGCGGGAAACCAGCCCCTTTTTCACCAGCCTGTTGACATAGACCGAGATGGTCCCGGGATTGATGTCCATGGCCTCGGAAAGCTGCTGTGCATTGATACGGCCGAGCTTGTGCAGGACCATCAGAGCGGAGCAGTCGGACAGATTGAGGTTCATGATGTTCTTTGGCCGGTCCTTCTCCATCCTCCGCTCGTACGCGTGAGTGAGTGTGAACAGGGCCTGGTTGATCTGGAGGTATTGTTTGTATTCTAGCGGCATAGTATCTCCCGGTAATAATAGTTGTATAATCCAACGGTTGTATTATACAAGTAATATACCTGGAAAGCAAGGGTGTCAGGTAATCCGGTTTATGCTGACCGCTTGAGCGTCTGTATTATTAGCTGTGTATACCTAGGTTTGACACAGGCTTGACCTCAATCTCCAAAGCTGAGAAAGCAGGTTAATCGGCGGATAATTGAATTTAACCGCCGGTTAAATAATTTTCTTCGGTTGAGAAGCGAGATTATCAAGCAATGGAATCAATGAGTTTCAGGCTGTATGTTGAAGTATGCCGCAGAGGGTATAGGATAGATATGTATAGATACGATAAAAAAACCGTTTCTTTCCGGGTTTAGCGAATACAGGAAAATGAGGTGAGCAATGGCCTTAATACAGGAAATGCGCCGTCTGACCTTTCTCATTAGTGAGTCTATGTATGAACAGTTGAGCGAGATGTCTGCAAAATCAGGGCAGACAAAACCGGATTTTGTTCGACAATCTCTGGAAAATGAGATTATTAGAAGAGAAGGCGAAGAACTTCAAGGAGCTGCTGCTGATCTTGCGCCGCTCTATGAAACAGATAAAGAGCTTGTGGCTTTTAACAGCCTGGATGGTAAGGATTTCTTATGACACGAGGAGAAGTGTGGGAGGTTTATCCAGACATTGCATAAACCAATCAGCATATTTTCAGTCCTGGCAATATGGATAGATCCTGCGCCGGGACTTTTTCTTATTTTCAGCAGGAATACCGATCTTGAAGAGTAGAGCATATTACATTATGAAAGTTATTCACACGACGAATAGTCTTACAGAACACAGATACACACAATCCCCTCTTTTTTGGTAAAGTACAGGAAGTCGAATGACGTCATACAGGAATTACGAATGAACGTACAGCTTGATTACGGCAGCGGTTCGTTTTCCGTTTTGCTGCCATCAAAAGCAGAGATCACAGTTCTTTCACCCCGGTACGAGCAGGCGCTGCCCGATCCAGCCGCAGCATTGCGGCAGGCACTGGAATCCCCGATCGGATCGCTGCCCCTGCGCGAGATGATCGATCCCGGCGACAGGGTGGGGATCGTGGTGAACGACATCACCCGTGCCACGCCGACTGCACTGATGCTTGAAGCGCTGCTGCCTGTCCTGCTGGAAAAGCTGCCCGAAGAAAAGATTCGCATCTTTATCGCCCTCGGTACACACCGGCCTAATACCTCTGATGAGCTGCGTGCCATGCTTGGTGAGGATGCGGCGGATCGTTTCAAGGTGATCCAGAATAACTCCGAGGATCAAACCACACAGAAGTATCTCGGCGAAAGCAGCGCCGGATCGCCGGTATGGCTGAACGCTGAGGCAGCTGCCTGCGATCTGCTGATCCTGACCGGTTTTATTGAGCCGCACATTTTCGCCGGTTTCTCAGGCGGCGGCAAGGCGGTCATGCCTGGAATGGCGGGTATGGAAACCGTCCTGGCCAACCACGGTTTCGATAACCTGGCGCATCCGAATGCAGTCTGGGGAGTGACACAGCACAATCCGGTCTATGATGAAATCATCGAGATCGCCTCCATGTTGAATACATTCCTGTTAAATGTAACGATGAATAATGACAAAGCCATCACCGGTGTGTATGGCGGGGACCTTCGTCAGGCACACAGAGCTGGCTGTATCGCTGCGAAAGAAGCCGCGATGGTTCCGGTGCCGCATCCCTTCGACATTGTACTGACCTCCAACGCCGGCTACCCGCTCGACCAGAACCTGTACCAGTCTGTGAAGGGGATGAGCGCCTCTGCAAGAGTTGTGAGGCCGGGTGGTACGATCCTTATCGCGACAGAGTGCCGGGATGGCATTCCCGATCATGGCCTGTACGCTGATTTGCTGAGTCGGGCGGAAAACCCGATGGATATGATGGAGAAAATCCGCACATTTCCAGAACCCCTGCGGGACCAGTGGCAGGTACAGCTCCAGCTTATAGCCCAGCTAAAAGCGGACGTAGGGGTATACAGCGATGGATTGACGCCGGACCAGGTGAGGAGATGCAAGCTGCGGCCGGTAGAAGACCTGGAGAGCGAGGTTCAGCGTCTGGTGGAAGAGGCTGGCCCGGGAGCGACTATCTGTGTGCTGCCGCAGGGCCCGCTGACCATACCGTATCTGGAGGAGTCATAATCATGCAGCTCAGGCCTGTTCGTTCGCTGGATACACACGGTTCTGCAGAAAAAATACACCGGATACTCGAGGCTGCCATTGAGTCAGCCGATCCTGTGCGGGCTGCTGCCCGGAATCTCACGCTGGACAGAGGCCAACTCGCAGTGGAAGGCACTGTTCTGGATCTTGAGAAATTCAACCGCATCAGGTTGATCGGGCTGGGAAAGGCTTCTGTAGGGATGGCTCAGGGTGCTCTTAAGGTGTTGGGAAGCCGTATCCGGGATGGCTATCTGATTTCCAAGCATCCCCAGGATGAGGCTTCAGGCCTGCCGGACGGGATACAGCTTGTACAGGGAAACCACCCTGTACCCGGGGCAGGCAGCCTTTCAGCTGCACAGGGGCTGGAGGCGTTTCTGGCTGATACAAAGCCGGACGACCTGGTTATATGCCTGATTTCCGGCGGCGGATCGTCACTGGCCTTGCTGCCGGCAGCGGGTGTAAGCCTGGAGCAACTGCAGGAGCTGACCCGCCTTCTGTTGGCCAGCGGGGCGAGTATCAACGAGATCAATGCCCTGCGCAAGCACCTTGACCGGATAAAGGGTGGAGGCCTGGCCAGGATGGCTGCACCGGCAAGACTTGTCACGTTGATTCTCTCAGATGTGATCGGCAGCCCGCTGGACGTGATCGCCTCGGGTCCGACAGCAGCAGATGAAAGCACCTATGCGGATGCACTGGGTGTGCTGGAAAAGTACGGCCTGCTGCAAGAAGCACCGGAACAGATTGTGGACATGATCCGGAAAGGTGCAGCTGGTGAACTGCCGGAGACGGTCAAGGCCGGGGATACGTGCCTGGCGGATGGAGTCCATGTGGTTGTCGGAAGCAACCAGGTGTCGGCAGAAGCGGCGGTTTCACAGGCGGAGAAGGAAGGGTACAACACGGTGCTGCTGACAACTTCGCTGCAGGGTGAAGCTTCGGATGCCGGTAGAATGATTGCCGGAGTACTGCATGAGATCAGCCGGGGTGGAAGGCCTGTGCCACGTCCAGCCTGTGTGGTAGCTGGCGGCGAGACAACGGTGACACTGCAGGGAAACGGCGTGGGCGGCCGCAACACCGAGCTGGCGCTGGGAGCTGTAGAGGCGCTGGCAGGCCTGCCCGATGTGATGCTTGTCACGCTTGCCACGGACGGTGAAGACGGCACCGGGGATGCCGCCGGAGCAGTGGTGACGGGAGAAACGCTGGCAGCAGCACAGGCAGCCGGCCTGGATCCAGCGGCGTATCTGCATAACAACGATTCTTTTCACTTTTTCCAGGATCTGGGCGATCTGCTCATAACTGGCCCGACCGGTACGAACGTAAACGACCTCGTGTTCCTGTTTGCATTCTAGTTAAGGAGAGACCCGATCTGGACACCCTCCTGGAGACCCGGTCTGGACACCCTTCTAGAGACCCGGTCTGGACACCGACGTAACCTTCATCGTCCGGTACATTGCACTGTCCAGACCGGGTCTCCTCTTTCCCTAACCATCTCATCCCAAGTACCAGGCCCACTGTCTAGTGCAGATGCTTCCACCTTAATAAACGTTTTATCTGTGCCTTCTCAAAAGGATCACTGTGACAGCACATGCCCTCAGTCTGCAGAATTGCTCGCATGTGATCGTCATACATGCTTCGTTCAGGTCTCCTCTGTCTCTGACCAACTCAGCCCCAATACCGGGACTGTCTCCACCTGCAGGTGTTTCCGCTCACATAACGTTTTATCTGTGCCTTCTCAAAAGGATCACTGTGACAGCACATGCCCTCAGTCTGCAGAATTGCTCGCATGTGATCGTCATACATGCTTCGCCAAGAACGCGCTCTGGAATAAGGAGACCCGGTCTAAACGCTGAGGT
>Ga0272441_10008205_pt1 | contig 16633 bp, 13 predicted proteins | sample SSMProp6N_FD_193582 | JGI IMG/M metagenome (GOLD analysis project Ga0272441, IMG submission 193582) | Marine sediment archaeal communities from Little Sippewissett salt marsh, Falmouth, MA, United States - SSM-Prop-6N | ecosystem: Environmental > Aquatic > Marine > Wetlands > Sediment ...
AACAGGCGGCCTGATGGAGAACCCCATCTCTCCGTCGACGCAGGTAGGGCCCAGCGAGACGGCCGGCTGGGTGGCCTGCCCCGGCCACGCCGCAGCCAGAATGGTAATTCCAATCGAGAGTACGCCCATGATCTTCCAGCCTGTCTGCCGCAACGATTGAAAAGGATTATAGCCAACTCGGCACACCGCACCAAACCGCTGTCCGATGACTGTTTCCGAAGAGGCTGACCCAGAGAGAGTGGGTTGACACCGTAAGGCATCCGTTTCGGAGCAGCGGATACAGCTTAGTTTTGGAACAAATCCACGTAGTCGAAATAGGCCCCCTCGTGCCACTTCTGGTTTTCGGGCACGACCAGCTTGAGGACGATCTCGACGTCTTTGTCGGCATGTCCGCCGAGAGGTATCTTCAAGTCCTCCCAGGCGTCGGTCCCGATGGTCTGGGCAGAGACCGATTCGCCCTCGACTACGACGTCGAGCACAAACGGAAAGCCGTAGGCCCGCGTCCCAACCCGCAGGAAGGGCGCCGGACCGGCCTTTCTGACAATCAGCCGCGACAGGCGATCGTTTTCCTTCAGCGGGATCGCAAACAGCACCCCTTTGCGTCCCTCGACCTTACTGAGATACTTGGCGCCGCTGCGGTGCAGTTGGCCCAGCCGGTTGTGGATCCACTTCTTGTCCGCGTCCTTGCGTCCACCCACGAGCGTCCAGGCGTACAGGCCGTGCAGGTTCTGGAGATCGGCCGTCACTTCGGTCATCCAGGTGTCGTCGACGGCTTCAGGTTTGGTGAATTCTCTGGTCGGCGTGGCCGCGCGGTGCTGCTCCTGCTGTTTGCGAAACTCGGTGTCGAGCCGCTTGAGTTGATTGCCGCACCAGCGGCGCGCGGCGACGGCTTGGGCATAATCGCTGCATCTCGGGTCGTCCAGGACGCGCAAAAGGATATGCATGACGGCGGCCGCGTCGTCGGGCTTGCCGATCTCCTTGAGCGATGCGCCCAGATAGCGCAGGACTTCGGGCTGGTATATATCCTCCCAAAGCAGCTTGTAGGCAAGCTGGGACACCTTGCGGTAGTCACCATTGTGGAAGCGGCTCTTGAGCGCCCGCGTGGCCCTCACGTTGACCGTCGGGCGCTTCACGAACGCGCCCTTCGCCTGGGCCGATGACCGAGCCGCCGGCACGGAGACCAGCAGAATGGTTGCGATCGTAGAGCATATCGCCTGCCGTCTCGCCATGGCGTCACCTCCGCTTTCTGCCACGCCAGCCACACACCCCTTTTTGCCTTTGCCCCTGTCGAGCGCTATTGTAACACGGACCGTGCGTAACGGCCGAACTACCACGCAAAAGGGCCTTGCCATGAAATCCGCCTGCCTATCCGCTTTGGGGTCGTTGCTGGCGTTAACCGGATGTGGGATGTGGTCGTACCCGTCGCTGGAGGTGGTCGAGTCGGTCGATCTCGACCGCTATGTCGGCAAATGGTACGAGATCGCACGGTACCCGACGTCGTTCCAGCGAGGGTGCGTGGGGGTGACGGCTGAGTATTCGCTGCGCGAGGACGGGCGAATCGGTGTGGTCAACCGGTGTCGAAAGAACACCCTCGACGGGCCCGAAGAGAGTATCGAAGGCGTCGCGCGGGTGGCCGATCCGCAGACCAACGCCAAGCTGAAGGTAACGTTCTTCTGGCCGTTCGAGGGCGATTACTGGATCATCGACCTGGACGAGGATTACCAGTGGGCGGTGGTCGGTATGCCTTCGCGCCAGTATCTGTGGGTGCTCAGCCGGACGCCCACACTCGACGAAGCGATCTACGACGCGATCGTCGCCCGCCTGCCCGATAAGGGCTACGACCCGGCGCGACTTCAGCACACGCCCCAGCCGCCCGCCGAAACCGAGTGACCTCGGAGCATAAAGAGGTGCTTCATTTTGCCTCGGCGCAGGCGACGACCTCGAACGTCTGCACGTCGATGCTCGCCCGTCCCGACACCAGATAGGCCAAAAAATCCTGACCCGCGGCCATCACCTCGGGGTTGCGCTGGCAGGCTTCGTGGTCGGCCTTGTTGCGCCACTGAAGGTAGGTAACGATCTGCGTGCCCCGCAGTCCGCGGTGCAGGCTGACCGAGACAAAGCCCGGCTGCTTTTCGAACACGGGGATCATGCGCCTGGCGGCTTCGATGAGTGCGGGTTGATCGTCGGGCTGCTCGAGATCGATCCGAACGATGGCCGTGAACACCGAGTTATCGTTGCGGATCGTGACCATACGCACTCGCTCCCTTCGATTTGCGGCTATCGGGCCCCTGGCGGGCCGGGTTGCCGATCGGCCTCCGCCGGGCCGGGCAGACGCTCGGCCAGCTTCCGAATGGTCGGCATGGCGTGGGCGAAGAAGATCTTCAGCCCCGCACAGGTGTAACTGGGGACCGGCTCGTCGCCGTCACGAAAACGCGTCAGCGGGCACGCGCCGTAGCAGACGCTCAGCCACTCGCATTCTCTGCACTCACGCGCCAGGTCGGGCTTGAGGTTGGTGAACTGGATCATGCGTTCGTGCTGGAGCAGCCGCCAGATGGGCGAGACTCGCAGGTTGCCTACTCGCCAGTCCGGATGCACCGCGAAGTCGCACGGAAACACGTCGCCGTTGTATTCGATCAACAGGCATCCGCCGCACCGCGGCTGGTATATGCACAGCTCGGGCGGATGTCCGGCCGCCACCAGCAATAGGTTTTGAAACAGGCGGACATAGGGTCGATCGTCGCCCTCAGCCACCCACTCGTCGAACACGCCGCACAGGAATCGTCCGAACGCCTCGGGGTCGACCGCCTTGGTCGAGACGCGATCGTGCTCCAGGCCCGTCACGATGCACGGGATGAATTGCATGAAGTCGACGCCCAGCTCGCGGAGGTGTCGGTAGACGCGCTGCGGATGCGGGGCGTTGAGCGGGTTGACCAGCGTGAGCGCGTTGTGCTCGACCTGGTGCTGCTGGAGCAGGCGCAGGCCTCGGATGACCCGATCGTAGCTGTCGTTGCGGTTGGGATTGTGCAGTTCGGGAGGCCCGTCGATGCTGATGCCCACGAGGAACCCGTACCGGTGGAGGAACTTGCACCACGTCTCGTCGATCAGCGTGCCGTTGCTCTGGAGCATGTTGCTGACGCTCTGGCCACGACGGGCGTAGGCCTGCTGGTAGGCGACGACCCGCTTGAAAAAGTCGAGCCCCGCCATCATCGGCTCGCCGCCCTGCCACGAGAAGCTCACCTGCGACTGGGGCAGTTGCAGGAAGCTGCGGACCACGTCGCGCAGCGTGTCGAGGCTCATCTTGTGTGGCGGAGGGCCGAAGTACGATCCGGTTTCGCGATAGTAGCAGTAGTCGCAGTCGAGGTTGCACGTACCGCTGACCGGCTTGATCATGGGCATGGCATGTGTGACGTCCAGACGGCTCATCCCAGGAGTGTAGGCCCAGCGGCCGCCAAAGCCAACCGCGGCTGATGTCGTCTTCATCGGGTGCCGATAACGTTGACAGAGGCCCCTAAAGGCGAGGCGAAGGTCTTGTATTGTGGGGCGGTCGACATATACTGTGTAACGGCAGCGCGGGGCGCGGGCGTCGCGTTCGTATCGGCCGGAGGGATGAGAGAGAGCTCTCCCCGATAACGAGAACCGTGCTTGGAGGCGGCACCGGAGGGTTGGGCCATCGGTGATCCCGTGTGTCGCGGAGGGAGAGTGACTATGTGCGAGCGGCAGACATTGCCGGTGGGAGTCGGGATGATCGTGTTGCTGGCCGGCCTGGCCGTCGCCTGGCCGTCCGTGGGTCGGGCCACCATCCTGACGTTCGACATCCCCGGGCTGATCGACTGGCAGGAGGTCCCAGGCGCCTACGGCGATAACGTAACGTCCACATACGACGGCTTGGGCTATTACCAGCAAGGCGCCGGCTGGACCCCCAATATTACCGTCGAATATCGCACGTTTGATCTGAGCGACAACAGCACCCGCAACAACAAGCTCGATTACTGGTCGACGGGCTTCGGCGACCTGGAGGGCATCGCCTACTCGACGTCCCAGGGGTACATGGGCGAGATCTCCCTGGTGCCCGAGGCTGGCTGGAGCGTGGTGCTCGACGGGTTCGACCTGGGTGGGTTGGGCGAGCAGCCCGACCAGACCGTTCGCATCGTGGATGAGAGCTACCAGGTGCTGCTTGACTATTCGCCCATCGACATCATGGGAGGCGGGCACAACGCGTTCGCGCCCGCGCTGACCCATTCAGGCACGGTCCGCATACAGTTCGGGCCGAGCTGGAACACGGGCATCGATAACGTGCACTTCTATCAGACTCCCGAGCCGGCGACGCTTGCGCTGTTGGGAATCGGAGCCGTTGCGGTAGTGCGCGCGCGACGGCGCACACGGTAACCCAATCCCTTCGTATCTGTGGGTAGCTGTTAGTCGAACAAGCCCATCTGTCTGCCTGGTCTGGACGAGCGTTTGGCAACTGCTTGCAGGAAGGGGAAGTGTTGCAACATCTCGGGCGGCACGTCGACCTGGCGCTGTTCGAGCATGGCACGAAGCTGGAGGGCGTTGGCCGGCCCCTGCCCGCGGAAGTGGTTGTTGGCGAAGACATAGACCGCGTCGGTCTTGTCGGTCATCGCCTTGATACGCCCCACCCAGTCACCAAGCTGTTCGGCCGAGTAGAGATAGTTGTAACGCTCGTGCGGCTCGATATTGTCGGCGAACCATGTATCGTTCCGCCGACCGTGAAAGCGGACATAGCCGATGGGTCCTGTTACCCGCGCCGCCGGTGCCAGGCAGTTCCGCAGTTGCGGCTGATCGATGTTGCACAGGCTGACTCCCAGATCGGTCAGCTTCTGCCGCGCTTGCGGCGCATCCCACGAGGCGTGTCGAACCTCTATGGCCAGGGGAAATCGCCCGAAGGCCTCCACGAGATGGTCCAGCCACTCGAAGGCTGACTCGCCGCAACGGAACGACCAAGGGAATTGTACGAGCAGGCAGCCCAGCATCCCCGCCTGCTGCACGGGGGCGATCCCTTCGACAAACTCATCCACCTCGTGGCGCTGGGGCGGCTCGTCGCGTTGATGCGTGAAGCGCTGATGCAGCTTGAAGGTAAAGCGAAACGGCTGTTCGACACGGCGAGCCCAACTGGCGGTGGTCCGCGGGCTGGGCGGACGGTAGAAGCTGCTGTTGACCTCGACGGCGTTGAAGTAACGGCTGATGTACTGGAGTTGATCGACCCGCCGCACCCCGCCCGGCGGATAGACAATTCCCTCCCAGTCGGGGTAGCTCCAGCCGGAGTGACCGATATAAAGCTGCCCGGTTGCCTCGTTCATAGCGCGTCTGGCCGACCCGCCGTGGCCGCAGAGTCGCTCCACGTCCAAGTCGGTGCGTCCTTGCAGCCTTGTCGCATGCTAGCGGTTCGATCCCGACCAGTCTGACGGCACGCGCAGTACCATGCCCGGACGAAGGCGATTCGCATCGCCACCGATCAGGCTGCTATTGAGGGCGTGCAACTCGCGATAGCGCTCGCCGTTGCCGCACAGCTTGCGGGCGATGGCGTAGAGGGTGTCTCCCTCCTGGACGCGGTAGGTGCCGGTGGCGGCCGACTTTGCCGGCCGTCTGGCGGGCGCCGCTTCGGCTGGTGTATCGCTCTCGGATGATGGGATCACGACCTCGCTGCCGACGTGCATGCGCCGCGGGTCGACATCGGGGTTGGCCTGCATCAGCAGGCTGACGTATCGTGCGGCGCGGCTGCCGTAGTACTGCTCGGCCAGGTCGGCGAACGTGTCGCCCGTCTGGATCACGTGCGTCCGCGTGACGGGCAGAGGCTTGGCGGCCGGCTGGCCCTGCAACTCGGTCGTTCTGACCGTCTCACGATGGGCGCCCGTCCAGCTCGGCTCGGGCTCGACGGGCACCAGAACGGGCTCCTGCGGCGCGGTCGGTGGGGTCGGCCCGGCCTGCTCGTCGGGCTCGGGCGCGGCGCCCACCTGTCCGACCGGCAGCGGAATAATCGGCCCGGCCTCCATCGCGACGGGCTGGTTCGGTTCGGCCGCCATCGGCGCGGGCTTTCTTGCCTCGGGCGCGTCGACCGTCGGCGTCACGCTGTCGGCTGTGGGAAGTTGCTCGTCGAGAGCGATGGGTTGGTCCTGTTTGTCCTGGCCGAGGAAATACCATCCGGCTACGGCGATAAGCACGGCCCCAATCAGCATGCCTATCTTTGCATCGCTGCGCATGGCAAAGCCTCCTTGCAAAGCCGCCTGCTTCGCCTGCCCGTTGAGGGCGACCTAACGCCTTCCCGCCGTGGCCGACCGATTACCGGTCAGCAGCAACGGACTGGCGACGGCAATCGAACTGTACGTTCCCACGAGCACGCCGATCAGCAAAGCGAAGCTGATACCGTGGATGCCCTGTCCGCCCAGGACGTACAGGATCCCCACCACAGTCAAGGTCGTCACACTCGTCAGGATCGTTCGCCCCAGCATCTGGCTGATGCTGTTGTTGACAAGGGGCGCTGAGACGCTCGTCAGCTTGCCGCGGTTCTCGCGAATGCGGTCGAACACCACGATGGTGTCGTTCAGCGAATACCCGATCAGCGTCAGGAACGCCGCCACCATGGCCAGGTCGATCCTGAAGTCGGTGATGCCCAGGAGCGTCCCCACGGGCGTCCGCGCGACGAAGTGGGCCACCGCGACCATACCCAGGGCGATGCTCACGTCGTGCACCAATGCCACAATGGCGGCCAAGCCGTGGCGAGGCGTACCGAACCGAAGCCAGATGTAGATCACAATCGCCAGCAACGCCAGCACCATCGCCAAAAGCGCCTGGTTGGCGGCCTGCGACGCCACCTGGCTGCCGAACTGCGTGACTTTCTGGAGAGACCGCTCGGTCAGCATCGCGCTGCGCACGAGTTGAAGCTCGGTCTGGGCCAAATCCCTCCGCCAAGCGGCCTCGTCCTCGTCGAACGGAAGGGCCGGATCGACCACGACGATGGCTGCGTTCTCATACAGCGCAGCCGAGGCACCTGGTTGGTCGGCTTTCTTCAGCCCCATCACCTTGAACTCGCGCCATTCCGATTGCTCGAAGTCCGGCTGGAGGCGCATGTCGCGCAGTCGTCGCGTGATCTGCTGTTCGGTTTGTGGCGGCGAAAGCTCGTCCAGCACGATGGCCACGCCGCCCAGGTAATCGCGCACGTCGCCGGCGGCCGAAGCGTCGTTGATCACCGTCGCCAGGCGGCGACTTTCGATGGGGAAAAGCCCGTCCGGCGCCAGCACCGGGTCCGTCCGTACCGCGAAGTTGACCGCCCCTTCGATGTTGAGTTGATCGCTCATGACGGCCAGGATCGCGTCGCGCACCACCTTCTGGTTCTGCTCGGTGGTGATGATCTCAAAAGTCTCGCCGGCCGCTTCGGCTCCGAGTTCTTCGACAATCTGCACCGACGCCGCCTCCAATTGCCGGCCCGCCCGTTCGGCATAGCGAGCCGACTCCACCGTTACCAGATCGCGCATCTCGTTCAATTCCAGATACTTGCCCGCCGTCGCGGCCGGTTGCGTGGTTTCCTCCTGATCCGATTCTTCCCTGTCAGGCTGCTCAGCCATGGTGGTGATGCGGATGGCGTTAGGTCCGACTTCCTCCACGCCGTCCTTGGCAAGCAGCTTACGGCTTCGTTTGGTTTCGTCGTCCTCAATCGCCTGGAGCACGAAGCTTTCGAGCTGCGTGGCCGTCAGCCCCTGACACTGAATGGTAAAGACACCGGCCATGGCCGGGTCGGCGGTTACCTTTGCGGCAGCCAGCACCTTGGACGCTTCGCCCAGCCAGTCGGCCGCTTGCACCGTGACGTGCTCGCGGACCTCCACGTCGCTGAGTTGCAGGCCTGGTTTCAGTTCGATCTGCGCCGACACGCCGCCGCGGAACTCAATGTCGTACTTGTCCTTGCCGCGCAGGAAGAACACTGACAGCCCCGCCACCACCAGTACGATGGACACGATTTGGAAGACGCGTCGTCTGCCCATCCAGTCGATATCGGGCACGCCGATCAGTCGCAGCATCGGCAGCGAGCGCAACACCCGCAACTGCACCAGTCCGGTTATGATCCACCGGGTGACGAACACGGAGGTGTATACGTTGCACACCAGGCCCAACCCCAGCGTAAGGGCAAAGCCTTTAACCTCCTCGCTGCCAAAATAACCGAGGATCACACACGTGATGATCGTGGTGACGTTCGAGTCGAGAATCGCGCTAAAGGCCTTTTCGTACCCCGTCTTGATCGCCAGGCGCAGGCTGACGCCGCGGGCCAACTCCTCACGTATGCGCTCGTTGATCAGCACGTTGGCGTCGACCGCCATACCTACCGTCAGCGCCAGCCCGGCGATGCCCGGCAGCGTCCAGGTGGCGTTCATGGCGGCCATCATCCCCAGCACCAGCAGCAGGTTCATGGCCACGGCGATGTCCACCACGATCCCGCTGAACAGGTAGTAGACGGCCATGAACACCAACACCGCTACGGCGCCGTACATGGCGGCTTTGGTGCCCATCTCGCGATTGGTCTTGCCCAGCGACGGACCGATGGTTTTGACGCTGATAGGGGTCTGCTTCAGTCGGGCCGGCAGGGCTCCGGCGTTGAGCGTCTGCGCGAGGTAGTTGACCTCGTCGGCCGTGAAGTCGCCGGTGATGCGCCCGGACGATCGGATGGTGGTCTGAATCGTCGGGGCCGAAATGGCCACGTCATCCAACAGAATGCAGAGCCGCTTGCCCTTATTCTCGCGCGTGAGTACCTCGAACATGCTGCCGCCGCGCTCGTCCAAGTCGAAGAGGACCTGGTAGCTCGCCTGTTCGGGATCGGGCGCGGGCCTGGCCGACCGCAGCGACCATTTGCGGGCCGAGGTCGACAAGAGCCCCTTCTCCTGCGATAGATAGCACAGAACATAATACTTCTCGGCATACTTGGCGGCCACGGCGGTCGAAATCGCCTGTGCATCCAGGGCCTGGTCGAGTTGCTCGACGTTGTCCATATGGAAGAAGGACAGCGGCTTCTCGATTTCGAACCAGCCGTACTGATCGCCCGCACTGGCGCGGGGCCCGCGCTGGGCGAGCTGCTCGCGATAGCGGTCGAATTTGGCCGGATTCTGCGGATCGAGCTCGGCCAGGATGCGATATTCCAGCACGCCCGCTCCCCGCAGGAGCCGCTGGAGGTCGGCTGGATCGTCGAGGGCACCCCGCACCTCGGCCCAGGTGTCGTAGGCTTGCAGAGCCGCGTCGATCAGGGCGGCTCGGTCGGGGTACCGGCTCTTCAATCGGGCCAACTGCTCCTGGCGCGCCGGCGCGCCGGCCGGCAGAGCGCCGATCATGCTGACCGTCGCGACGTCGATGTTGGTCTCGAGCACGGCGTCGAGGGCCGATTCGTAGTGCTCGGTGGCGTCGAGCTTGGCCTGCTCGTCGTCGCCGGCGTTCGCCTGCTGCATCGAGTCGTAGGCCTCAGCCGCCGCATCCAGTAACGGACGGCGCGACGCGACACCCTCGGCCAACGCGTCGAGCGCCTGTTGGCGCGCGGCGTCGGCCTGCTGCAACGCCTGCTCCACCTGTCGCGGCTGCACGTTGGTTGCCCGAAGTGTTTCCTGCGCCTGACGATAGGCATCTCGCCGTTGCTGGGCCTCTTTGGGCGGCTGGGGCATCTGGATCTCGAGCCGGTTGCTTCCGATCGGCCGCCATACCAGGTTTCGCACGTTGTCCGGATCGACACGGCGGCGGAGCACGCGCATCACGCGCTTGGCCAGGTCCTGCTTCTCCCAGTTGGCCAGGCCCGAGTCATCGATCTCGTACAGCAGACTCGTGCCGCCCACCAGGTCGATACCACCCTTGAGCCGCTCGCTCGGCGGATACATGTAGTAGAATGCCAACGCCGCCACAAACGTCGTCACCAACAGCTTCAGCCACAAATTCCGCTCTGTCATTCGCTATGAGCCTCTTGGTCAGTCTTGGCTTGGAGTCGTCACCTCGGTGCCGCCCGGGCCGAGCCGGCCTGCCCTACGATGAACCTTCCTCGCTGACAACCCTCTGGATCGAACCACGCGTAAACGTCAACTTCACGTTGGCGGCCTCGTCCACCTTCACAACCACCTCGTCGTCCCGTACGTTCATCACCGTGCCGACGATGCCCCCAATGGTCATGACACGATCGTTCTTCTTGACGGCTGCCAGCATCTCGCGACGTTTCTTCTGCTCCTTCTGCCGTCCACGGATCAGGAAGAAGTAGAGAATCACCAGCAGCAGAACAAACGGCATGAGCTGGTACCAGAGGGGCGGGCCTCCCGGCTTGGCCGGTGTCGTCGCGTCGGCCTGGGCCACCTGGGCCAGAAGAGTCATCCAATGGGTCATCATGCTTCCTCTTCGGGGTTGACGCTTTCCGCCACGTTGCGGAAGAAATTGTCGCGCCACAGGCGCAGCGAGCCCTGCCCGATTGCCTGCCTCAGACGCGACACCAAGCCCTGATAGTAAGCGATGTTATGCAAGGACACCAGCATCGGGCCGAGCATTTGGCCGGCCAGGATCAGGTGCCGAAGGTACCCCCGGCTGAAGCGCCGGCAGGCCGGGCAGTCGCACTCCAGGTCGAGAGGCTTGTCTGACAGACGGTGTCGTTCATTTTTCAGGCGAATCGGGCCCTGCCCGGTGAAAGCGTACCCGTTCCGCCCGTTGCGGGTGGGGATGACGCAGTCGAACAGGTCGATCCCGGCGGCGACGGCCTCGACGATGTCATGGGGTTTTCCCACCCCCATCAGGTACCGCGGGCGGTCGGCGGGCAAGAGGGGTTCGAGCCGGCCTAGCACCTCGAGCATCTGCCCGCGAGACTCGCCCACGCTCAGGCCCCCCACCGCATAGCCGGGAAATTCCATCGCGGCCAGCCGCTCCATGCACGACGCCCGCAAATCGTGGTAGAGCCCGCCCTGGTTGATGGCAAACAGCCATTGCCGGTCGGCCTGCTTGTGGGCGGCAAGCGATTCACCGGCCCATCGGACGGTCCGCTCGACAGCCCTGGCAACGGTCGATTTATCGGACTCTGCGGACACACACTCGTCGAGGACCATGATGATGTCGGCCCCGAGCTGGTTCTGGATTCGCACGGCCTGGACGGGGTCGAGTCGCAGGCGGGCTCCGTCGATGTGGGAGCGGAACGACACGCCGTCGTCGTCGACCTTCACCAGCTCGGCCAGCGAGAAGACCTGGTAGCCCCCGCTGTCGGTCAGGACCGGGCCTTCCCAGCCCATAAACCGCCCCAGGCCGCCCAGTCGCTCGACCACGTCGGCCCCCGGCCGAAGCTGCAAATGGTAGGTGTTGGCCAGCACCATCTGCACGCCCACCTGCCGCAGCTGTTCGGGCAGCACGCCCTTGACCTCGCCGGCCGTGCCGACGGGCATGAACGCGGGGGTCTCGACCACTCCGTGAGGGGTGGTCAGCCGGCCAAGCCGGGCGCGAGTGTCGCCGTCTCGTGCCATGACCTCGAAGTTGAACATCGATCGGTGACTCCGACGTGTCGGGGGCCAGTTCGTGCAACCGGGGCAACCTACGCCTGGATGCGTGCCGCGGCCGGAGTTGCGCCCGGCGGGTATGGTGCCGTTAGGGCAGTCAGACGTCCAGACGGAAGAATTCGATGGCGTTGTCCCGATAGAGCCGGCGCAGCACGCCCTCGGGCAGGTCGAGCCCTGACAGGTAGACAGGCCCACCGGCGTCTGCGTCTTCGATGGGGGAACGGACCACCCCGTCCTGTTCGTACATGAACTGGTGCACCCAGTACCGCGAGCAGTGGTGCCGGAAGTCGGCGTGATTGAACGCCACCAGGTCCGAGCCGAACATCATCCGATCGGCCCAGCGGATGAAGAAATCGCGGGACTTCTGGGGTTGGGCTGACAATTCGCGGGCCACCCACTTCGTGCCCGACGTGTCGAGATAGAAGTTCGGATACGTCTCGAGCAACTCGCTCAGATGGTCCAGGTCTTCGGGATGGCCGCCCATGTGTGGGGCAAGAATCTTCATCTCCGGATAGCGCCCCAGGGTATTGGTGAGCTGTCGGTAAGTGAAGGCCTTGGTCTCGAAGCGTTGGGGGTCGTGGTAGTGGCTTTTCCACCAGATGTCCGGGTCGGCGATGTGCACCAGGGCGGGCAGCCCGTGCTCGATCATGGCTTCGAAGACCGGGTCGAGCCGCCAGTCGTCAAAGTAGAAGCCGAACTCGGCGTTGAACTGAGGTTTGTACCAAAACTTGACGCATCGCACGCCCGCGCGCGCCGCATCGCGCAAGAGCTTCACGTTGGTCTGGGCGAAGCGGGGAGGGTCGTTGCGGGCCGAATAATCCAACCACACGTTGTAAGCCAGCAGGTCGCCGAACCACTTTTTCAGCTTGGTCACTTCGTGAAGCCGACAGATGGCTACGAGTTTGGCAACGCCGAAACGCCGGGCAGCCTTGATCATCAGGGCCGAGTTCCGCTGGCCTCGGGTGTGACAGTGCATATCGATGATCGGGATGTCGAGCTTTCGCGGCAGCGGCTGGGTTACGTCTACAGGCTCAAAACTCATCCACACTCCAACAGGTTGGCAACGCGTATGACACTCGAATTGGTTATTCTCGGGCCGACCCGTCGGGCTGTCAATCAAGACGGGTTTGCCCGCGGCACTCTTGACCGCGACGACGAGTCCCGTATTCTCGCTGTGTGTTCAGGCGTGCGGGGTGACGGGAGGCCACCGTAGCGATGGCCGGGAGCGTAAGGGTAATGGCGTCTCGACTCTTTACCGAGTATCGACGGCAGACGATCATCGTGCTGAGTTGCGTGGTCGCGGCGATCGTGATGGGTGGTGGGTCGTACGTGCTGTACGACGTGCTGGTCTCGCCGCCGGTGCCCGATCTGATCGTTGCCGAAGCGTCGGAGGTTGCCTCGTTCATGGCCCACGCCCGCGGGTTCGCCAGGCTGCCGGCGGGCGAGCGACGGCAGTTCTTCGCCGACATGATGGAGAGATACCGCGAACCGTCACGCCGCCGGGAACTGGTTGCCCACCTCGATACGCTGTCGACGGAGGAGAAGCTGCAACTGCGCGAAGCGGTCTTCGTCGTGGTGCAGGACGAATTCTTCGAGGATGTCGAGCGGTTCCGTCAAACGCCCGAACCACGCCGCGACGAGTTCGTCGACGAAAGTCTCGTCAGGCTGCTTGGGTTCGTGGTCGAACTGAAGGGCACCGGGCGCGACACCGATTTGACGCGAGGCATGGGCCAAGGGCTGCCCATGACGCCGAATGACATCAACACGTTTGTCACGGGTCGCACGAGCGCCGGCGACCTTGCGCGGGCTCAGCCGTTCGTTGAGGCCATCGAGCGGCGCATCGGGGAGTTGAGCCGGTCCGGTCGTGCCCGCGCCGAGTTCGAGCGGAAGATGCGCAAGCTTCAGGTGCGGGAAGTTGAACAGGAAGGGTAGTCTCTATCGGGCTTGAAGCCATGACTTGCAGGATCACCATCATCAGCGACGGCGCGATGGCCACGGCGTGCGCCTTACTGCTCGATCATCAAGGGCATCACGTCACGTTGTGGTCGCCGTTTCCCGATTATCTAGCGGAATTCCAGGCGTCGCGGGTCAACAGCCGATACCTGCCCGACGTGCCCGTGCCCGAATCGATTTGCCTTACCGCCGACGCTCGCGCAGCGTTGGATCGCCCCGACCTGATCGTATCGGCCACGCCCACGCCCTACCTGCGGAAGATCTGGGAGCAACTCAAGCCGCTGGCCTCGGTCGACGTGCCGATCTGTAGCGTAACCAAAGGCATCGAGCAGCAGACGCTGATGCGGCCCACGCAGATCATCCGCGACGTGCTCGGCGATGTGCCGGTGGTGGCCTTGAGCGGGCCGAGCATTGCGCCGGAGCTGGCGCGCCGATTGCCGGCTACCGTTGTGGTGGCCGCAGAACGGACCAATCTGTGCGAACTGATCCAGACAACGTTCAGCACCGACTGGCTGCGCGTCTACACCAATCCGGACATGCTGGGCGTGGAACTGGCCGGCGCGACGAAGAACGTGATCGCGCTGGCCGCCGGCATCATCGACGGGCTGGGCGCCGGCGACAACGCCAAAGCCGCCCTGCTGACCCGCGGGCTCGTCGAGATCACCCGCCTGGGCACGGCGATGGGCGCCCGCAATGAGACGTTCGCCGGCCTTGCCGGTCTGGGCGATCTGGTGACCACGTGCATCTCTCCGGTTGGGCGCAACCGCTCTGCCGGACAACTCATCGGCCAGGGGCGAAGCCTCGAAAAGGTGATCGCCGGCACCCATCACGTAATCGAAGGGGTCAACACGACCAGGAGCATGGTGCGTCTGGCCGAGCAACACCGCGTGGACATGCCCATTACGCTGGCCGTTCACGCCGTGCTGTTTGAGGGGCTCTCTCCCCGCCAGGGCATCGCCGAACTGATGACACGCCGACTCAAGGCCGAGGTGGCGCCCCGTCAGCGTGGCTAGACTTCATTCAGAGTTCGACGAATCGAGCTTGGTGGATCCCGGCGGGCTGCAACGAGCAGGTTGGCCGGCTGACTTCGACGCACGCGCGGCGAGTGGAGTTGATAAGCCGCAATTCGTTTCCTGTTCCGCAGTTAGGATGAAGGTCTCGCACACTGCTTGAGCCGTCGTTTCCTCACCCAGGCGAGCCGGAACGGCACACGCGCGACGTTTGTGGAGATAACCGGCAGCGGCGCGACCCGGACCGGCCGGCGTGGTCAGGTTTTTTTCCGGATTCCGCTTGACAGAGCGTTGCGAGGATATACCCTTTTTGATGCATATCGCAAATTAGTACCTTGTAGTTTGGTCGGTGGGCGAAGAGGCAGGCGTACGCAGTGGGCTGTGCACGAAGTCGTGTCGTTGGCGCAAAGCAACAGGGCCTGGGCTACTTGGGGCGAGCGGTGCCAAACCGACTTTCATGATCGGTGATTCAGCCTGCGTGGGGCGACATGTGGAAACCTTGCGTGGCGCTCCACGTTAGCTAGGGCTCGGAGGAACGTTTCCAAAACTAAAGGGGCCAGGGATTTCGAAAGGCGGCGTCAGCCGACCGCGGGGAGTGTACGCAACTTGGCTTTGTGGCCGCTGTTGCACGCTAGGCCGCATCGGCGATGTACCGATCGGAGGCCGGCGCGTTCGTGCGCTGGAGAATGTATTTCGGTTAAGGCAAGAAACCTTACATAACTCACTGTCGTTGTCGTTGTGCTAACTGGAAGGAGAAACCCATGTCCAGGCAATGGTGTTGTCTGCTGGTCGTTCTCGTGGTGGCTACTTCGGCTCAGGCGGCGGTGGTAGCCTTGAAGCGGGACTCGGGTCTGGACACCAGCGGTCCCATCGATGCGCGCTTCCTCAGCGCCACCGTTGAGCAGGTAACGGTGGGCGACTCCGGCATATACGCTGCCGGCAACTCCCGCTGGTACAACGGCGGAATCACCGCGATCGTTGGGAATTCGGATGTATTGGTGCAGTTCGACTTGACCACTGTGTCTCAACTGATCGGCGGCTACATTAACCTGGCCGAGTTCCGCGTCTACCACATTTCCGGCAACACCTGGGGCACCGGTCTGTACAGAATCACCACCCACGGCTGGCTCGAGGGCACGGTGGACTACAACTATCCGGGCGCTGCCGGGGGCATGAGTTTTGCCCATCCGGTCGGTTACAACACCGGCCCCGAGCAGGACGCCAGTGGTGGTACCACACCGCCGCTGCAGACCTGGGGTGTCGGTTCGGACAGTTTCTTTACCGCCCTGGGCGACTGTGACATGGTCCGAGGCAAGAAGGACGGCGGCGGCGGAGCCGGTTATACCGTCTGGGACGTGACGGACATCGTGCAGTCGTGGGTTGACGGGGATAACAACTACGGCCTGTACCTGGACAACGCGAACTACGGGATTAGCCTGTCCGAGGCGGGGTCAATGCAGAATCCCGTGCTGTTCATCGACTACATCCCGGCCGCCCCTCCGACGGACATCACCGACCTGGCTACCGGCACGGTGGACTGGTTCCTGGTCGAGCTGACCTGGACGGCCCCCAGCGACGAGGGCGGTCCGGGCGGCGGGGCCTATGAATACGACATCCGCTACTCCACCTCACCCATCGACGCGGGCAACTGGGATTCCGCCACGCAGTGCACCGGCGAGCCCACCCCGGCAGCCCCGGATACGACCGAGAACTTTGACGTGACGGGCCTCGACGCCAATACAACCTATTACTTCGCCATCAAGTCCGGCGACGAAGGCGGGTTGTGGAGCAACCTGTCAAACGTGCCCAGCACCACGACCTCGCCGATCGACTCGGTGGCCCCGGCTGCCGTCAGCGACCTGGATACCAGCGTGGTCATGGCCAACCGGGTCACGCTGACGTGGACGTCGACGGGGGACGACGGCTCGACGGGCACGGCCAACGAATACGACGTGCGCTATTCCACGTCGCCCATCGACGCGGGCAACTTCGCCAGCGCCACCCAGTGCACGGGCGAGCCGACTCCGCAGGCGGCGGGCAATGGCGAAAGCTTCATCGTGACCGGTCTGAACCCGCAGACCCAGTACTGGTTTGCCCTCAAGGTGGGCGACGAGGTGCCGAACTGGTCGGGGATTTCCAACGTTCCTAACGCTACTACCCCCGTAC
>Ga0272441_10008207_pt1 | contig 16623 bp, 10 predicted proteins | sample SSMProp6N_FD_193582 | JGI IMG/M metagenome (GOLD analysis project Ga0272441, IMG submission 193582) | Marine sediment archaeal communities from Little Sippewissett salt marsh, Falmouth, MA, United States - SSM-Prop-6N | ecosystem: Environmental > Aquatic > Marine > Wetlands > Sediment ...
CGGACATCACGAACACGACCTTCAAGACGGACAGTGCACTGGATGCGATGTTGACGGCCGGCGACGACATCATGAATGTTGCCCTGGTTGCGGAGAGCGCGAAGGCGATACTGACCGCGACAGGCGACATTGACGGCGGCAACGTACGGGTACTGACGGTTGATATCGATGCCGATAACATCCTGAATAACACGGTTACGGTACTGTCGAATGCGGGAGCCGTAACGGGTGATGCCGATATCGACACAATCGGTTCGATCAGTGGTCTCACTGTCGTCAGTTGGGGAACGGCGAATCTGAAATCGGGAGGCGTCATCCATAATACGAGCGTGGACGCCGATCAGGATATAACAATTGAAGCAGTAAATGATGTTACCAATCTCGTTGCCACCACGGAAGGAGTCGCAGGTGGACACACCATTACGGTGACCAATACGGGAAGTATCGACGGTGGCATTTATACTGCCGATACGATCAGTTTCGATACCGCAACAGGTGTCGGTGCAAACAACCAGGTTGTCCTGGCGGGCGCTGAGTCTGTCACAATCGACAACTCGACATCCGGCGGTGTCAATGTTCGAAACACCACGAACAATCCGGTCACAATAGACATTGATGCACTCACGGCAGGCGATATCCTCTATGAGGGTCTTGGAAGCGGCGACCTCACGGTAACCAACGCGAACGCCCCTGCCGGTGACGCAGCGATTTCGGGTCAGGGCAATGTAACGCTGACGCAGCTGATTGCCGGTGACAGGGCAAGTGTGGAATCCGGCGGTTGGATACGGGACGATGCGGGGTTGATTCAGGCGGCAACGCTGAATCTGACGGCCTATGACGGTATTGGACAGGCGGCTGATGTCCTGAATACGACGGTTGATGTGGTCAATGTCAAGGAAGCAGGCAGCGATGTCTTTATTACCGATGTCGATGACCTGACCGTCACCGGTCGGGACATTGACGGCGCAGTGGTCGTGACAAACGGTACCGGCGATATAACGGTCGGAACCGCCGGTATCTTTGCGACGCGCGATATCACCATCACGGCCGATGACAATATGACAATTGATGGTTTCGTGGAGAGCAGGGACGGCTTTGTTGACCTCGATGCGACCAACGATTCCATGACGGTCAATGCAAATGTCGTCGGTAATGATGTCACCATGGATGCCGCGGCAGATATTACGATTTCCGAGGAACTGAAAAACCTGCGTGGCAGCTATGACATGAATGCCGTAAATAAACTTACCATCAATGCCGATGTGACTGCCTGGAACGACCTTGATCTGGATGGCGATGCGGGCATTTTCCTGGACGCGCTGATCCTGGGAGAGGACGTAGGGCTTACGGCAATGCAGGGTGATGTGAATGTCAATGATGCGGTAACGCTCGCGGCCGATGCCGAGGTTTCGTCACTGATCGGTGATGTGATATTCGCAAACACGATTGACGGGACCTTTGACCTTACGGCCAATTCAGGTGGAACGATCACCTTCAGTGATGCACTCGGCGGTGCTACGGCGCTTGATGCACTTAATGTGAGCTCACGTTACGGGACAACCCTGAATGGTAACATTAAATCGACTTCGGTGAATTTCATCGGTGACGTGATGGTGACAAAGGCCGATGAAGTTATTACTGCGACAGACTTTATTACCTTCAAGAATGACGTCTCCGGCGCCGAGAATCTGGTCCTGATAGCGGGTGGGACGGTGACTCTGAACACGGTGGGCAACGACGAAGCGATGAACGACCTGACCGTGACAGCCGCTTCGATTCTGCTGAAAAACGATATCGATATCGACGGTGACGCGTCCTTCAACGGTCCAAGCACCATTGATCACAACGTCGACATCAACGCAGGGGGCGATGTCGATTTTGACGCGATTGATGGCAGCAAGGCCCTCTATATCGAGGCTGCCGATGTCGAATTTGGAGACGCGATTACAGGATTGAAGGACCTCGAAGTTGAGAGTGGCGGAACCATCATAAGCTCTGGAACCATAGATATTCCCGGGGCTGTTGATTTCACCGCCTTCACCCTCATTGATATTGATGCGGTCGTCGGCGGGACTACCGCTCCCAAATCCGTTACGATGAACGGTAATACCGATCTGGGTGCCGACATCGAGGCGGTCAACGATATCACCCTGAGCGATGCCGTGACGCTGAGCGGCGGTCCGCGGACCCTGACCTCGCAGGAAGGAGACATCGAGCTGAATGCGACGATGGACGGTGCACAGGATCTGACGCTGAACGCGAATAACGGGAACGTGGCGGCAGTGGACATCGGTGCGGTGACAAGACTGGGCGCCCTCGACATCAACGCGAACACGGCGGAATTCGACGGCGACATTACGGTGGCCTCTCTCAATACGACCGATGTGGGTCTCACCACGTTGACCGGTACCGAAGGCGCAGTGACCGGAACGGTAGCCATCGACGCGACGACCTTCGTGGACCTCGGATCGGTAACGGGCAGAAACCTGACGGTGGATGCCGGTACAGATGTGACACTGCGTGACGGTGATATCGGTTCCCTGAAGGCGAATGCGGATAATGATATTGACTTCACTGGTGTCTTCATGACGATGGGTGGTGTTAATGCCACGGCAAAGAATGATCTCTCCGTAGGCGGTCTGGGATCCATTATCTCCGGCGACAATGTAACGCTCACGGCTACTGTCGGCGACGTCGTGGTGAACGGAGATATCATCGTCGACGGCAGCGCACAGATCAAGCTTGATGCGTTCAATGACGTGATCGTCGGTGACAGCTCGTCAGCCACGATCAAGGCGGGTTCGGGCGATTTGTATGGTAATGATAATTATGCGATTATCCTTGATGCTGACAACAGCGTGTTCCTCGGCGGTACCGCGCCGATTCCGCTCGGCGGTACGGGGATGGGAGGCGGTTCGGCGACGCTGGTAACCACCGGCGATGGGAACATCAAGGTCTACAGCGATAATCTCTACGTTGCCTATAACAATACGGCGGTTCATGCGTCGGGTACACTCTTTATCGACCCGCTCGACAACCTCGTCGACAGCAGCTGGACCTGGGGTGATCCCTCGGTGGTGCTTGAAGCCGATCGCGATGAGTACATCGATGCGCCGGTCGGTTCAAATCAGGGATCGGTGACCATCGTCGCCGACCTTGACGGTATCCTCAATACGGCGCCCGATGTCAAAACGGGCCTGGTGAAGACCACCTACGGCGACATCTTCCTCAACAGCACCGTCGATGCGAAAACTGATGTCTACCTCTTCGCTAACAACGGTTCGGTCTACGGCCTGGGGAACGATCTGGTTGCCGCCGGTGAGAATGCCTACATCGACGCGCAGCTCGCGGGAACCCTGGCACTTCCGCTCACTGTGGATGTGGAAGGGACCCTCTTTGTCAATGCCCACTCCATGAACAAGGGTATTTCCGGTGTCCTGAACGGAAGCGCCGGTCTCCTTGATGTGCATGACGATACGCCCGGGATGGTCATCTTTAACGGGATCTGGGTCGACCACGAGGGTGACATGGCACGGGAATTCGCACAGTGGACGGCACAGGGAAGTACCTTCATGACGAACGAGATGAGCGGTGTGGAAGATGTGCGGGAACGCCTCGAAGGCTATGGCGGAGGGGCACCCTACGACGTGACGGTCTTCAACACCCGGAAGCAGTTCGATGTCCTGGACGGTGCAGTCTTTGTCCCCTATCCGGACCTCATCACCGTGATCAGGCCCTATGACCTCAATCAGGCGGAATAACAGAACCGCCATAACGGAGTAACAGAGCCGGGAAGGAGGCGATTCCTTCCCGGCTTTTTTTTGTTGTGAAAGAAAGTGGCAGAGTAGCAGCGTTCCTGAATGAAAGACAGTTTCGGGGCTCGAGAAATACACGGCATGCGGTCATTGCGAGATCTCCCTCGGCGGTCGTGGCAATCCGTTTTGGGTTTTTTCTTGTGCTGACGGCTTTCAGCAGGATTAACGGATTAAGGATCGAGGGATTGAAGGAAAATATACTGCGAAAAAATTGCATAAACTGGATTCCGGACATCCGCTGACGCGGATTCCGGAATGACATATCCGAAACTTGTTGTAGCATTTCGGTTTGTTTTTTGCTGAAAGCTGACGGCTTTTATTCTTACTTCTGAATTCTGGCTTCTGTTTTTTTTACTGATAGCTGATAGCTGATAGCGTTTATTCTTACTTCTTACTTCTGGCTTCTTTACTCCAGCATCCCTCCGATGAAGCATCCACCGCCGCCACCGCCGCCGTCGCCGCCACCTTCAGGAGGTGCGGGGGGATCTGCAGGCCCGCCGGGATCGAGGATGACACCGTCTGCATCGTCCATGTCGCCCTCTTCGCCGTCGGTGATGGTGAGGGTGGCACGTTTTCCGTTGAAGGAGACCGCCGTAAATTTGTAGAAGCCCGCATCGTCGACCTTGTAGTAGGCGACATCACCGGGGAGCGTTTCAGGGAAGGTGAGGGTGATCGTGGCTGTCTGTCCGGCAGCAAGCCCCACAATCCTGAAGGAGACAAGGCCGTGAGGGAAGACGGTACCGGAAGGCAGACCCGAAAGATTCAGGTTTTCGTCGTCGGTTGCGGACATCACGGTGATATCGCGAAGGCTCGCCCCGTCGGTGGATGACACGTCGAAGATGATCTTCCCGTTACCGGAGGCCGCGGGAAGGGATGCCTTGCGGGCGTCGTTGGGGTAGTCCTCATCGCTGTCGTCGACACCGTCGCCGTCTGCATCGAGGAGAATACGAACGAGCCTGAAGCCTGTGAAAGAATCAGCTACAATGGGTGATCGGGATAACCGTGTTGCTGAACGGCAGTCATATGCAATATTATGTTCCGCGACATTTTCGAAGGAAGAGCCTCGTATTACACGACCGCCTGTTCCTTCTTCAGGACCGGTGGGGTCGATCTGGTCTTCAGCAGTATAAGGGGCGTACCAGTCTCGGCACCATTCCCAGACATTGCCGTGCATATCGAAAATTTCCCAGGTGTTGGGAAGTTTTTGTCCCACTTGATGGGCCCATGGTTCATCAAGCTTCACAGTGTTTTCTCTATACCATGCATAGTCGCCAAGATCCCCCGCTTCATCACCGAAATAAAACTTTTTATCCGACCCTGCGCGGCAGGCGTATTCCCATTCCGCCTCCGTGGGAAGACGGTATTCATATCCGTCATTAGCGTTATTTTTCAGATTGATGAATTCCTGCACATCATTCCAGGACACATGTGTAGCTGGAATATTGTTGCCTATTTGCACAAATTCAAGGGGGGTTCCTTCACCATCGAGCCAAGGCTCGGTTTCCATGATATCGAACCATTCCTTCTGTGTCACCTCGTAATCACAAATTTGGAATGGTTGGGTAATCGTAACTTCATGGGCAGGTTGTTCCGTGTCTTTTACATTGCTCCCCATAGTAAAGCTCCCCGGCGCGACAAGAACATATTTCTGTGCAGCCGCTGTGCCGGCGACGGTTATAAGGATTATCGAAAGAATGGCCGCAAGAATGGATGGCCGCATGCGGCCGATCGTTATGACATGACTCCTCTTATCTGTATCCATGGAGATTCCTCTTCCTCATCAGGTTTACGTTCCTTCCCGACCAGATTTTGCGCGGGATGTTCAATACTCATGACTGTGAACTGGCGAAAAGTCTATAAAAAAGGGGGTGAAATAGCAAGGGGAATGTAGGGGATGGAGGAGGTGGTGCTCGGTGGTCTGAGTACAGGCAGGTACTGAAGTACGAAGGTACAGAGTAAAAGAAGTGGCAGAGCGGCAAAATTCCAGAGTGCCAAAGTGATTCGCCGACGAATCGGCGATATGTTCACAGTTTTTATTCTTGCATAAAACTTCAATTCCTGCCGGCTGATGCCCGCTTTCAGTTTCCCCCTTTGCAAAGGGGGATTGAGGGGGATTTTGTCTTTTAAATCCCTCCCGGCCTCACTTTACAAAGGGATGAGCAAAACAGTGAATTGAATAGCGAGCGCAATCCCCGCTGCGTGCGGCGGGGTTAGCGAGCGAATAAAAAAAGCATTTTCCTTAACGATCGAAGATTCCCCGTAATTTGTTGCGGGGAGCTTCAATCCCCGTCATTACGGCCCGCCACAGGCGGCGCAGCAATCTTTTCTTGTTTTACTGATTGTTGACGGCCGACTGCTGAAAGCTGAGATGTAGCTGCCTGATTCATCAGACTTTGCGCTGATAAGCGCAGGGTATCGTGTGGCATTACACAAAGACGCTGATAAATCGGGATGCTACAAAACTCGTTATTCCCGCGGAGGCGGGAATCCAGGGTTTTTAATTCCGGAATGATGGGAAAGAGAAAAAAAGTTCTAAAAACAGGCACAAAGGAAAAGCAAAAAAAAGTAGCAAAGTGGCAAAGTAGCAGAGTGCGAAAGACGGGTTCGGGTTTCGAGAAGTACATTTTCAGGAATTAAGAATTTTGAGTTTTTACTGAAAGCTGACAGCTGAGAGCTGCATTCAGGATTAACGTATTAAGGATTGAGGGATTGAAGAAAATGAGACTGCAAAAAGGAAAACTGCAAATACTGGATTTCGGATATCCGTTGCCGCTTTTTCCTGTGTAGGCAAATAATCACTTGACCAATTCCGGTTCCCATGGTAGATACTTCGCCAGCAATTGTTTGTTTTCTTTGATGCTTTTGGGTGTGTTCGGGGGGTGTTTCCTCAGTGGGAGAACGACAGGTGTCCGCATGAACCCGCACTGCGACGGGTTTCGGGGCGGATATTCCCATATACGCATAACGGAAGCAGCGATACCGGGTACTGCATGTCTGCGGTGAATGAAACGATACGGGCATGTTGAGGTGATTATATCTGAATGAATGAAAAGGAGAATGACGCATGGAACAACAAGGTATTTACAAAAACCCCATCTTTCTGAATTCTGTCACGCATAAATCCGTCAAGGTAGCGCCTGTCACGGAGTACAAATTTGCCGGCCAGCTGAATTCCGTGGTGATCGTGGGACAGGAATTTCTCGAAGCAGCCAAGTTTTATCCTGTCGTCTTTACCAAAGGCCAGAACGACGAAATCATTCCGGTAGCGCTTCTCGGGTTGCGGAACAGCGAGAACCTTTTTGTCGACGATAAGGGCAAATGGCGTGAGGGTTCCTACATACCGGCGTTCTTCCGGCGCTATCCCTTTATCCTTGCCAGCAACGTGGGGCAGGACGGTTCCTTTGCCGTTTGTGTCGATTCGAGTTACGAGGGATTCGGCAAGAAGAAGGGCATCACACTCTTTGATGATGAAGGCAATCAGACGGATGAGTTTAAACGGGTCGTCGATTTCCTGAGAACCTACCAGACACAGTTCGAGAATACCAAGGAACTCGTAAAGATGCTCCAGGAATACGAGCTGTTCAGGGATGTGTCAGCCAATATTACCATGCCCGAAGGCGAAAAACTCGGCTATGCCGGTCTGATGATGGTGGACGAGGTCAAGATGCTCCAGCTCGAGGATGACAAGATTCTGAACCTGGTGCGGTCGGGCTACCTTGCCTGGATCTACGCGCATCTTTACTCGCTGTCGAATTTCAGATCACTTATGAATATCGCTGCGAAGTAAATCGACGGGCGTTCCCCTAATTGAGCGTCCGGGGTGGTGTTCCGCCGGCCGCAGGGGGGGGCTCCGGGGTTTTTGTAGTGAAGGAGAGTCCCCATCCGTTCCGGGCGACGGCGTCGGCGAGAAGTTTTTGAATCGAATGAATCAGCGGTATACTCAGGTTCAGGTTGATCGCCTCACCCTTCGCGGCGGATAGAGAAAGGACATGCGTGTCCCGGGGACCTTTTCTGACAGTCAGTTTCGAAACGAGAAGCGGTGCAGGACCCAGAGGGGTGCTCGCCGCTTCCGCCTTGTAGGGGGTGGTGAAGTCCGATGAGGCGAGGGCGGCCTCCTGCCTGAATTCCTTGACGGCGGGCCTGTTGTCGGCGCTTACACCGGGGTAGTGTGCGCTTTCTTTGTCGATGATCTGTTCCAGGGCCTTCCAGAGCAGCGACACAAACCGGCGTGTCAACCAGAGCCGGTATTCCACGAGAGCTTCGGGGTCACCCGATGAGATTCTCATCAGGAGCCTGTCTTCCAGGGGACTGTAGCTGATATTCAGTTGTCTCAGTGAAGATGACATGGTCGCTGCCGGTGCCGTCCTTTCGTTGTTCTCTACATGAGCCGCCGGTTCTGCCGGAAAAGGGGCTTGTTCCTCTATAGATAAAATGACGGCAGGTGTCAAGAAAAGGCCTGCAGGATAACGGTGCCGGGAGAGACATTATGATACCCTAACGGTGACCATGACCATATAACCATAAAACGAGGAGGAATGACTGAAATGAAACAAAAGATGATATGTGCGGTAAGTGCCCTCGTGATCTGCGGTCTCGTGCTGGCCGCGCCGGTGTGTGCCGCGTCAAAAGTCGGCTATATCAACGTTCAGAAGATCGTCAGTGAATCGAATATCGGCAAGATCGCAAAGAAGGATGTGGATACGCTGAAAGAGGAAAAGGAAGCGGAACTCAGAAAGAGCGCCCAGGCGATCAATGACCTGAAGACGACGCTCGAAAAGGGAAAGGCCTCCATGAGCGCCGATGACCTCAGGGACAGGGCCGCCAAACTGCAGGATATGGTCAAGGAGCACAAACGCCTCGTGAGCGATATCAAGGAAGATATCCAGCGGAAGGACCGGGAACTGGTCGTCATGATTCTGCAGAAGGCCGACGCGATCCTCAAGAAAGTAGCGAAGAAGGGGAACTATACCATGATCATCAAGGATCCGAACGCCGTCGGCTATCTCGACCCCGACATCGACATCACCGATGCGGTGATCAAGGAATTGAATAAGAAGTAGAAAGACAGTGCCAAAGGCACAGAGGCACAAAGTAAAAGAAAAAGTAGCAAAGTGACAAAGTAGCAAAGTAACTGAGTGAAAGACCGTTTCGGGGTTCTATGAATACAAGACACGCGGTCATTGCGAGACCGCCCTCGGCGGTCGTGGCAATCTTGTTTTATTTTTTTGCTGACGGCTGTCACCAGGATTAACGGATTAAGGATTGATGGATTGAAGTAAAAACTACTGCGAAAAAGAAAAATGCAAAAACTGGATTCCGGATATCCGCTGACTCTGATTCCGGAATGACCGGGGGCGCCGCCGCAAGCCCCGTCTTGTAGGCGGGGTCAAGGGGCGCAATATAACAAATTATTCCTTACCGGGAAGCCCCGCCCTGTGGGCGGGGAGCTTCACAATAGAGATAAATTGAAGGTTTCAAGCTTTTGCTGATCGCTGACCGCTGAGAGCTTTTTATTTTTGTATGAAACTTCAAGTTTCATCCTTGATTAAACCGGCCACTGGCCGGCGGCTGGGCGTACTCATTCAATCATTTAATCCATAATCCGTTAATCCTGAATGTAGCTGCCTGATTTATCAGGCTTTGCGCTGATCAGCGCAGGGGATTATGTGGTATTACACAAAAACGCCGATAAATCGGCACGCTACAAAAAGCTGTCATTCCTGCGAACGCAGGAATACAAAAAGAATGGATTCCGGATATCCGCTGACGCGGATTCCTGAATGACATATCCAATATTTTTGGATCATTTAAGTTTGTTTTGTGCTGACAGCTTTTATTCTTACTTCTTACTCCTTAATCCTTACTCCTTACTCCTGAATCCTGTCTTTCCACACCTCTTTCACCACTTCGAGGACCTCTTCGACGCTGATATCCTTCATGCACTGCATTGTGTCGCATTCTTTGCGGAGGCAGGGGCTGCAGGGGAGGGGCTTTCTGATCACCCGGTGTCCAGCGCCGTAGGGCCCGGTGCGGTCGGGATTTGTAGGGCCGAAGAGGGCCACCGTCGGTGTCCCCATGGCGGCGGCGATGTGCATGGGACCTGAATCGGTGGTGATGACCAGCCGGGCCTTCTGATAGAGACAGGCCAGATCGCGGAGGGTCGTCTTCCCGGCGAGATTGATGCAGGGGTGCTTCATGAGCCCTTCGATGTGCGGCAGCGATGGATCGCCGGGACCTCCCGTGAGGATGATCCGCGTGTCGAGTTCTTCGATGAGGGCGTCGCAGAGCAGGGCGAACCGTTCATCGCCCCAGAGTTTCGTTTTCCAGTATGCCACGGGATTGACGGCGATGAAGGGGGTCGTTCCGTCGATCCCTGCTGCGCTGAGCAGGTGATCCACCCGCAGGCGGTTCTCTTCTTCCACGGGTATCAGAAATGCCGGCTCCTTCGTATCGGTGCCGAGGTGACGGAGAAGATCGAGGTAGCGGTCCACGGCGTGTTTTTCCATGTCCTCATGGATTTTCTCATTTAGAAACAGGCCGCTCAGTTCCTGCATGCTGTCGTAGCCCAATTTCCGCGTTCCCCCGCTCAGAAGCACGACGAGCGCGCTCTTGAAGAGACCGTGAAAATCGATGACCAGGTCGTAGTGCCGGTCTCGCAGGGTGCTGACGAAGGATGATATTTCCCGGAACACCGCGGAAATATTGCGGCCGCCCCTTATCTCCCTGATCCATGCCTTGCGGCGTGAGACGAGCACCCGGTCGAGATGAGGGTGCCCCTCGATAAGATCGGCGGCGGCCTCTTCGATCACCCAGGTGATGTGCGCCGCGGGATAGTGGTTCCGCAGCGCGGCCAGCGAGGGAAGGGTATGGACCACGTCTCCGATGGCACTCAATTTGACGATGAGAATGTTCATGGTTGCCGGTTCCTCATGATCCACGCGACCGCCTCCAGGATATCATCGGCAATATGTACGGCATTTCCCGGTTCATGGTACCGGTCTCCATGACCGGTCCGTACCAGTATTCCCTGGGCGCCGACCGCTTCCGCCATGTCGATGTCCCGTTTGGAATCGCCGATCACATAGGATCCTGTCAGGTCGATGTGCAGTTCTTCGGCGGCCCTGAGGAGCATCCCCGGCTTCGGTTTCCTGCAGTCGCACTCACGGCGGTAGGGGGGCATCCCTTCGGTGGGGTGATGGGGGCAGTAATAGAACCGGTCGATACGGGCTCCTTCCTTTTCCAGTGATTCCGCAATGCGGTCATGGACGGTGGCGATAAAGGCTTCATCGAAGAATCCCCGTGCCACACCGGACTGATTCGTGACCACCACGGTCTTCATCCCGGCCTCGTTGATCAGCCTGACGGCCGCGGCAGTAACGGGAAATATCCTGAGCTGGTCGAGACTGCAGAGATAGTCGACCTCTTCATTGATCGTCCCGTCCCGGTCGAGAAAGATGGCCTCGTGTTTTTTCATCGCGTTCCAGTGTCCTTAGAATCTTTCAGTAATAAGAATTCAGAAGCCAGAAGTAAGAATGAAAGCTGTCAGCTCTCAGCCGTCAGCGGTCAGCAAAAGCCTGAAAACCTTCAAATCATCTCTACGGTCATTCCGGAATCCGTGTCAGCGGATATCTGGAATCCAGTTTTTGCATTTCCCTTTTTCGCAACATCTTTTTCTTCAATCCTTCAATCCGTAATCCCTTAATCCTGGTGACAGCCGTCAGCAAAAAAACAGAAGCCAGAATTCAGAAGTAAGAAGTAAGAATAAAAGCTATCAGCTGTCAGCCGTCAGCAAATATTCAAAACGGATTGCCACGACCGCCGAGGGCGGTCTCGCACTGACCACGTGACGTGTATTTCCCGAAACCCGAAACTGTCCTTCACTCAGTTACTTTGTCACTTTGCTACTCTGCTACTTTGTAACTTTGCTACTGTCTTCAATCCCTAATCCTGTAAAAGCCTCTTCGCCTCTTCATAGACGTCATCCACCTCGATCAGTTTCATGCACCGGAAGTCGGTGGGGCAGGTCTTCTTGAGGCAGGGGCTGCAGGAGACGTTTTTGTGGACGATGACGCTCTTTTCGCCGACGGGCGAGGTGGTGGCCGGATTGGTGGAGCCGAAGATCGCCACCAGGGGCACGCCCAGCGCGCCCGCAAGGTGCATGAGGCCTGAGTCGTTCGAGATGAAGAGGTTGCACCGCGCAATCAGCGCGACGGCTCCCATCAGGTCTGTCGCACCCGCCAGGTTGATCAGTTTTCCTTTTGCCTGCCCTTCGATGCGATCGGTCTGTGCCCGGTCGCCGGCGCTTCCGAAAAGGAGAACGGGGGCATTGTGCCTGTCGATCAGACGGTCCGCCAGGGCCGCAAAACGGTCGGGCAGCCACATCTTGGCCGGTCCGTAGGCCGCGCCCGGCGCCATGCCTATGACGGTCTCCCCCTTCTCCACACCGTATCCGAAAAGGATTTCTTCCGCCCTTGCACGATCGTCCTTTCTCACCGGGAGGGTGACGTCATGTCCCGCCGACTGAAATCCGAGCGCTTTGAGCATCTCCAGGTAATAGTCTATCTGGTGAACCTTCCGTATCGCACCGGTTCGTTGTACCGCGTGGGTCAGAAGGAGCCCCCTTCCGTCGCTGTTGTACCCCGCCCGCACGGGAATGCGGGCCGTCAGGGTTATAATGGCGGCCTGGATTGCGTTTTGCAGGAGGATGGTGCCGTCGAATTTTTTTTCTTTCAGTTCGGCGGCGAGTTTCAGGAGTCCCCCCAGGCCGTCGTGCCGTCCGGGCCGCTGAAAGGTGATCACCTCGTCGACATGGGGCGAAAGGCGATAGATATCCGCCACCCATGGTTTTGCAAGGACGGTAATGGTCGCCTCGGGCATGGTTTTCCTGATCGAGGCGACGGCAGGCAGGGTCATGATCACGTCGCCGATCCAGTTGGTACCGCGGATCAGTATATTGTTCGTCCTATCGATGGGAAAAGGTCTGGTGCTCTGTAGATTCATGATTTCTTACCGGGAACGTTCCCGTTCCATCTGGGTCAGTTTCGTTTTCCACCGCTGATGAAGCCAGAACCACTGACCGGGCTGAGATCTGACCCATTCTTCGATCATGGTGGTAAATTTCTGGGTATTATCAAAGAGGTCCTTTTCGTAATCGCCGGTTCTGATCAGTTCAACCTCTTCCTGAATGATGAACCGGTAGGTGCCGTCATCAAGGCGCACGATATGCGCGGGCAGCACGGGTGCCCCCGTTTCGAGGGCCAGCGCCGCGAAGCGGGTGGTGGTGCAGGCCGGTCTGTTGAAGAAATTGACGAAGGCCCCCTCATACCAGGAGACGTTCTGGTCCAGCAGGATTCCGGTGATCCCGTTTTCTTTCAGTACCCGGATGATTTTTTGCTTTGCTCCCCCCTTCGATATGAGGGTGTGTCCCGTATAGGAGCGTTCCAGGGCAACGAGATTGTCCAGAACGGGGTTGTCGAGGGTCCGGTAAATGATGTGGCCCTTTCCCAGATGGCGTCCGAAATAGACCGACATCAGTTCCCAGTTTCCCATATGGGCCGTGAAAAAGAGGAGGCCCCGCTTTTTCTCACGGGCCTTCGTGAAATGCTCCCGGCCCTCCGTGACCACCAGCGAGGAAAGTTCGTCATTTGCCACCAGTGTCGGGATTTCAAAAAACTCCGCCAGCATGGTGCCCAGGTTCATAAAGGCGTCTTTGGCGATCCTGGTAAGTTCCGACAGCCTTTTTTCGGGGAATGAGAAGGTAAGGTTCTGCAGGACGATCAGACGGTACTTTCCCGAGAGATGGTAAAAGAGCAGGAAGAGAAACCGGTAGAACCTTTTTCGCATTTTCAGGGGAAGGGCACTGAATATGACGATAATAATTCTGGTGAGGAGCGTTTTTTTCATTGTGTCAATTGTTCCAATACGGTTGCCCTGAGTGTCCCCTGGGACGGAAGAATCTCCATCTCGATCCTGAGGATGTAGATATCCTTTACTGAATCGGGAAAGTCAAATAATTTTATGCCGTCCTTTTCCGTCGTAACGATCATGCCGGCGCCGCAGGTGCGGGCGGTATCCCGTACCCTGGCGAGGTCGGCTTCGGTAAAGGAATGGTGGTCGGGGAAGGTGACATATTCCAGGATCTCTCCTCCCAGTGAAGCCACTGTTGTCCTGAACCGTTCCGGTTCGGCAATGCCGGAAAAGAGGCAGAGGCTTTTCCCCCGGATTCTATCGAGGGGCAGCGATTCCCCCGATGTTCCTTTCACGAGATCCCGGGGTGCGTGGTGTCCCCGGTAGAGTGGCTGTGGCGGATGATGTCCGGTTCGAAGGAACTGCGCCGGCGGTGTGGTTCCTTCTTTCCTGCTCCCGGTTTCAACGATCAGGGTCGCCCGCTTCATCGATGTGACCGGTTCCCGGAGTATGCCCCGCGGAAGCATGAAGCCGTTACCGAAGGGCTTGACGCTGTCGAGGAGGAGAATGTCAATATCACGACGGACCCGGCGGTGTTGAAAGGCATCGTCGAGGAGCAGCAGGTCGGCACCGAATTCTTCGATGGCCTGTCTCCCCGTGAGGTAACGTTTCCTGCCGGTAATGACGGGGATATGACCGAGATTCCGGGCAATCAGTACGGGTTCGTCCCCCGCGTCCCGCGGTGTCATCAGGAGGGCGGTTCCGTCGGATACGACGTTGACGGGGGACCGCGACTCTCCGCGGTATCCCCGGCAGAGGACGGCGGGCCGGTATCCTTCTTCCCTGAGCATGCGGGCCAGCATGATGATGAGCGGTGTCTTTCCCGTTCCCCCCACGGTGATATTGCCGACGCTGATGACCTTGCAGGGAAGCCGGTATGATCGGCGGATGCCCCGGTCATAGAGCAGGTTTCTGAGACGCATGACTCCCCCGTAGAGGAAAGAGAGGGCGGCAAGGGGGAAATGCCACCAGGTTCTCCGCTCGTCGTGGAGTATGGTGGATGCGATGTTTCGAATATGCGCCATAGCAAATAGTTGTGTTGACGGTATGTCCTTATTGACCGGTGTTGTTCTTGAACTGCATGTTATAGAGCTTGAAGTACTCACCCTTCTTTTCCAGCAGGGTTTCGTGGGTGCCCTCTTCCACGATGCGGCCGTTGACGATGACGAGAATCCGGTCGGCCTTGCTGATGGTGGAGAGCCGGTGCGCGATGACGAGAGTGGTGCGGCCTTTCATGAGATTTTCAAGGGCTTCCTGTACTTCAACTTCCGCTTCCGTATCGAGCGACGAGGTGGCTTCGTCAAGGATCAGAATGGGCGCGTCTTTGAGAAGTGCCCGGGCGATTGAAATGCGCTGCCGTTCACCCCCCGAGAGCCGTTCCCCCTGTTCCCCGATGATCGTGTCGTATCCCCGGGGGAGGTTGACAATGAAATGATGGGCGTTGGCCATCCGGGCCGCCCTGACGATATCATCCTCACCTTTTCTGATGTCTCCGTAGGCGATATTGTTGCGTATGGTGTCGTTGAAGAGGATGGTCTGCTGGGTCACGATGCCGATCTGTCCTCTCAGCGAGGCCATGGTGACGTCGCGGATATCATGGCCGTCGATCAGGATACTCCCCTCGGTGACATCATAAAACCGGGGGATCAGGTTGACCAGCGTTGTTTTGCCGCCCCCGCTCATCCCCACGAAGGCCACCGCCTCGCCCGATGCGATGGACAGGTTGATATTTCTCAGCACCGGTTCTTCATCGCCGTCATAGGAAAAGGTGACATCCCGAATGTCGATCCTGTCCGATATTGCCGGGAGGCCGGGGGCGTCTGTGCGGTCCATGATGTCGGGTTTTGTGTCCATGATCGAGAACACACGGATCGCCGCCGAGATGCCCTGCTGAATGGTATTGTTCACGTTGGTGAGGCGTTTGACCGGTTCGTAGAGCATGATGAGGGCCGTCAGGAACGAAAAGAAGGTGCCCGGTGTCGACGTGCCGTTAATGACCTGATAGCCGCCGTAAAAGATAATGGCCGAAATACCGATACCGCCGAGGAATTCCATGAAGGGGGTCGAAAGGGCCCTGATCGAGACGGATCGCATGTAGAGCTTGAAGAGCCGCTCATTCTCACGGCCAAAGCGTTTGCCTTCATAGGCCTCCATCCCGAAGGCCTTGACGATCCGCGTGCCCGAGATGGTCTCCTGGAGAAGACTTGTGAGACTTCCCATGGTCACCTGGGTACTGGTCGCCACGGCCCGCATCTTCTCCCCGAACTTGGCAATGGGGTAGACGGTGAGAGGGAAGACAAAGCAGGCAATGAGGGCAAGCTTCCAGTCGCGGTAGAAGATAACGAAGACGAGACCCACCAGGGTGAAGGAGTCCTTCAGGAGGCTTGTCACCGCCTCGGAGACAGCACCCTGGATGAAGTTGACGTCGTTGGTGATGCGCGACATGAGGATGCCCGTGGGGTTTTTTTGAAAGAAATCGAGCGACTGCCGCTGGATATGGTTGTAAAGATTGCTTCTCAGGTCGGTGACCACCCGCTGGCCGATGAAGTTCATCAGGACCGTCTGCCCGTAGCTGCAGGCCCCCTTGATGAAGTAGAGGACGATGATCACGATGGGAATATACATCAGCATGCTGCCGTTCCGGTTGAAAAATATTTCGTCGAGGGCCGGTTTTACCAGAAAGGCCAGTGACGACGTTGCGGCGCCGACGACGAGCATGCAGAGCATGGCGAGCAGGAATTTCCCGATATGCGGTCTGGCCATCCTCAGGAGACGGCGGTAGATGTTCATGGAATAACCTTTCAATTGAGCTCGAAGGCCCATTATTAAAACTATCAGCTGT
>Ga0272441_10008208_pt1 | contig 16617 bp, 12 predicted proteins | sample SSMProp6N_FD_193582 | JGI IMG/M metagenome (GOLD analysis project Ga0272441, IMG submission 193582) | Marine sediment archaeal communities from Little Sippewissett salt marsh, Falmouth, MA, United States - SSM-Prop-6N | ecosystem: Environmental > Aquatic > Marine > Wetlands > Sediment ...
GCATTGGGACGGCCGAACGGGCCCGGCCATCCTGGTCAAGTTAAACACCTCGGGGTCGGGTCCGTCAATGACCGGTGGGCGCCCGGCTGCCGCTGCCATACAATCCAGGTCCGCGGTGGGCGGTGTCGCGGACCGCGGCTGTCGAGCCTGGTATCTGAGATTCGTGCCGTGGGCGCGGATGCCCGGCAGGCGTTGAGGCCCGCCTGCCCTGAAGGAACGCGATGGGTATTCATGATGTAGGGCCGCCGAATCTGCTGTTCGTCTTCGCGGACCAGATGCGGGGGATGGACATGGCCTGCGCGGGCAACCCGCAGGTGCGGACGCCCACGCTGGACCGCCTCGCCCGCGAGGGCACGCGGTTCCCCCACGCTTACGCCAATTGCCCAGTCTGCACGCCCAGCCGCGGGACGATCCTGACCGGGCGCTACCCGCTGCGCCACGGGGCCGTCGCCAACGACATGCCCCTGTCGACCGACGAGGTCACCCTCGCCCACGTGCTGCGGGATGCGGGCTATCGCACGGGCTACGTGGGCAAGTGGCACCTCGACGGCGTGCCCCGCGACCGCTTCACGCCGCCGGGGCCCAGACGGCAGGGCTTCGACGACTTCTGGGCCGTCTGGAACTGCTCGCACGACTACTTCGGCGGCAAGGTCTATCGCGACACGCCCGAGCCGATCGAGCTGGGCGGCTACGAGCCGGTCGGGCACGCGGACCTGGCCGTCGAGTTCCTGCGCCAACCGTCCGACCGCCCGTTCTGCCTGTTCCTGTCGTGGGGCACGCCGCACGCGCCGTACCGGCACGTGCCCGAGCGCTACCTCACGCTGTACGTCCCCGACGCGCTGGCCCTGCGGCCGAACGTCCGCGACGAGCCCCCCGCGCCGTTCCGCCGACTGGGCGACGGGCCCGATCGCAACGCCCTCGCCGGCTACTACGCCCACATCACCGCGCTCGACGAGCAGCTCGCCCGGCTGCTCGCCGTGCTGAACGAGACCGCCGCGGCCGAGAATACCCTCGTCGTCTTCACGTCCGACCACGGGGACATGCTCTGGTCGCACGGCATGACCAAGAAGGAACAGCCGTGGGAGGAGTCCGTCTCCATCCCGCTGCTGGTTCGCTGGCCCGGCCGCGTGCCGGCCGGACGCGTGTGCGAAGAGCTGGTCTCGACGGCCGACTTCGCCCCGACGCTGCTGGCGATGTGCGGTCTCGAACCGCCCGGGCGCATGGAAGGCGCGGACCTCTCGGCGGTCGTGCGAGGCGCCCCGGGCGCCGCCGGGCCGGAGAGCGTCTTCCTGCTCGAACCGATCATCGTCGATCAAGGCGCTGCGCAGGGCCTGACGCAGTGGCGCGGCGTGCGGACGCGGCGATGGACGTACGCACGCTGGTATGACGGCGAGGGCTGGGTGCTGTACGACAACGAGGCCGACCCGTACCAGATGACCAACCTGATCGACTCGCCCGCCCACGCCGACGTCCGCGCGGAGCTGGAGGGGATGGTGCAAGGCTGGCTTGCGAAGACCGGCGATCCGTGCGTATCGTGGGACGAGACGATCCGGCACGTCGGCCTCGTGGACCTGTGGCATGAGCGGGAGCGGTTCATGCACCCGACGGCGCCGCGCATCGTGCGGTAGAGACGAGACCGAGAGAGGGAGCGGCATTCCATGCCCCCCCCGCGACGTGGGGAGGCGGCAGGAGCAGGGCGATGAGACGGCAATCGGTGATGGCTTGCGCGATCTGCCTTTCCCTGGCCGGGCCGGCGCGGCGTGCCGCGCATGCCGCGGCCGCGTACCAGGCGCGGGCAGAGCAGGTTACGCACTACATCCAGCAGCATTTCTGGGACGCCCGGAAGGGGCTGTATCGGGGCACGCATCCCCCGCGAAAAGGTGTCCTGCCGTATGCCTTCATGTGGGACAACGGCGTGCAGTTCGCCGTGCTAACCGCCGCGGCACGTTTTGACCCCAAGACGTACGGGCCCGTGCTGGCGAGGTTCTTTTCCGGGCTGGATGCGCACTGGGACGCCTCGCGCAGCCCGGCGGGGTACCAGCCGTACTTCGCCGGCCCCGGCGGCGGCGACGACCGGTATTACGACGACAACGCCTGGATGGCCATCGACTTCGTCTACGCGTACGAACGGACGCGGGACGCCAAGTACCTGCGGCGGGCCGAGGAACTGCTGCGGTTTGTCTGGTCGGGCTGGGATGAGCGACAGGGCGGGGTGTACTGGCACGTCTCGCGGGATACACGGGGCGGCAAGGCCCAGAAGGGCGTGTGCAGCAGCGCGACGGCCGCGTACGGGATGCTGCGGCTGGCGGGGCACAAGTCCGGGGCCGAGCGGGTGGACCTCATCGCCCGTGCCCGCCGGGCCGTGGCGTGGACCCGCAAGCACCTCCAGGACCGCGACAAGCTGTACATGGACAACGTCGATCCCCGCAACGGACGCATCCAGCGTCACAAGTGGACGTACAACACCGGCATGATGATCCGCTGTCACCTGCTCCTGCACGAGCGGACCGGCAGCGCGGCGGACCTGGCCGAGGCCCTCGCCGTCGGCCGGGCCGCCGAGGCGTTCCTCGATCCCGAGACGGGCGCCTATCGCGACGCGCCGTTCTTCTCGCACCTGCTGGCCGAGGCCGACCTGGCCCTCTCCCGCGCCACCGGCCAGAGGCGCTTCCTGGACCGCGCCCGCCGCACGGCCGACCACTACTGGCGGACCTGGCAGACGAACAAGCCCGACGAGCTCAAGGCCGTCGCCGGAATCGCGAGGCTGCTGTGGCTCGTCGCCGACGCGGATCGGCCCGCCGAGTCCGGCCAGACGCTGTACAACGGCATCCGCCTGCCGGAGGCCTGGCCGCCGCGAATCGGCAAGCTCTCGCGCGAGCCCATGCCCGTGCCGTACCTGGACCACCCGCCGGAGGTGGTCCCCATCGACGTGGGCCGGCAGCTCTTCGTCGACGACTTTCTCATCGAGCGCGCCTCGCTGAAACGGACGTTCCACCGGCCGGCGTATCACCCCGCCAGCCCCGTGGTCGCCTTCGACCAGCCGTGGGAGAAGCAGGGGCGGGCGCCCTTCGCGGCGGTGTTCAGCGACGGGGTGTGGCACGACCCGGCCGACGGGCGGTTCAAGATGTGGTACCTGGGGGGCTACCTGAAGACCACCTGCTACGCGACGAGCAAGGACGGCATCCGCTGGGCCAAACCCGCCCTCGACGTGGAGGAGGGCACGAACGTCGCGATGCGGCACTACCGGGATTCCAGCACGGTGTGGCTGGACCACGCGGAGGCCGACCCCGCCCGCCGCTTCAAGATGTTCACCACCGCGCGGAAGGACAACTGGCGGCTGGCGCTGTACGCCTCGCGCGACGGGGTCCACTGGCCGGACAAGCCCCTGGCCGTCTCCCCGCCGATCGGCGACCGGACGACCGTCTTCTACAACCCGTTTCGCAAGGTGTGGGTCTGGAGCCTGCGGATCGGCTACGGCGGGGTGGGGCGGTCCCGGGCGTACCGCGAGCATCCCGACCCCGTGGCCGGGATGACCTGGGGGGACAAGGAGAAGGTCCTCTGGCTCTGCGCGGACAAGCTCGACCCGCGCCATCCGAAGTTCCCCACGGTCGACCCGCAGCTCTACAACTTCGACGCCGTCGCCTACGAGAGCCTGATGCTCGGGCTGTTCTCGGTCCACCAGGGCCCGCCGAACCGCCAATGCGCCCAGCAGAAGATCCAGAAGCGCAACGAGGTCCTGGTCGGCTTCAGCCGCGACGGCTTCCACTTCCATCGGCCCGACCGCCGGCCGTTCCTCGGTGTGACGGAGACCGACGGCGACTGGAACTGGGGCAACGTCCAGTCCGCCGGCGGGGGATGCCTGGTCGTTGGCGAGAAGCTGTACTTCTACGTCAGCGGGCGGCTGCGGACGGCGGAGTTCTGGGACGGCCGGGGCAGCACGGGCTTGGCGGTTCTGCGGCGGGACGGCTTCGCCTCGATGGACGCCGGCGAGAAGCCCGGCTCGCTGACCACGCGCCCGGTCCGCTTCGGGGGCAGGCGGCTGTTCGTGAACGTCGACGCGCCGCAAGGCGAGCTGCGCGTGGAGGTGCTGGGCGCCGACGGGAAGGCTCTGCCCGGCTTCTCTCGCACAGACTGCGTGCCCGTCCGCGCCGACAGCACGATCCAACCGATCGCCTGGAAGGGCGGGGGGGACCTGTCCGGCCTCGCCGGCAAGGCGGTGCGCCTGCGGTTCCACCTGGCCCGCGGGCGCCTGTATGCCTTCTGGGTCAGCGCGGAGCAGTCCGGCGCGAGCCGGGGCTATGTCGCCGCCGGCGGGCCCGGGTTCACGGGACCCACCGACACGGTCGGCACGGCGGCGTATCGATAACGGCTCACCTTGCCCTGTGTGGGCGAGCGCGGCCCGCGAGTGGACCCGCCAGACGGCAGCGCAACAGACGGAGGACGGTGCATGCCAAGACAACGGAGTTTGCGAAGGACGGCCCCGGCGTGGGTCGGGGCGGTCATGCTGCTGACGGCTTCCGCGCCGACAACCTCGGCGGAGAGGCCCGCGCCGCACAAGAAGCTCGTCTTCGCCCATTACATGGCCTGCCTCGGCAACGGGGTGGAGTTCGCCAAGCAGGAAATCGAGCTGGCCCAGCGGCACGGGATCGACGGCTTCGTCCTGAACTGCCTCAACTGGGGCAAGATCGACCCGAAGACCGACCGCATGGAGCTGTTCGGGCACGGCAAGGGGGCGGCCGACGTCTACGAGGCGGCCCGGCAGTTGAACAGCGGCTTCAAGCTGTTTGTCTCCGCCGACGTCAACGGGTACCTTCGCCCGCTGCCGCGGTCCATGCTGGACATGGTGGAGCGGTTCGGCGGGCACCCCAACCAGTTCCAGCACGACGGGAAGGTGGTGCTCTCGGCGTGGGCGGGCACGCCGGAGACGTACGCCGCCGGGTGCAAGCTCCTGGCCGAGAAGGGCCACAAGGTCCACTTCGTGCCCTTTGTGACGAACCGGCGGCACACGATGTCGTGGAGCTTCGAGCGGCTGCTGGCGGTGTTCGGGGGGCACGATCACGTGGACGGCTGGTTCTACTTCGCCTGCGACGGGCAGGTGGGCGACATCCTCCGCGTCAATGCGATGGCCCGGCGGGTGACGCTGCACTTGAACAAGACGTACATGGCCGGCGTGTGCCCCGCCTACAACAGCCCGAACCTGCGGGACTTCCGCGGATTCCGCGGCTATGCGGCCATGTGGGTCGGCCTGATCCGCGACGGGGCCGACTGGGTCGAGATCGTCACCTGGAACGATTACAACGAGGACTCCAACCTCATGCCGTACCGCTTCAAAGAGGGATGGGAGAAGCAGTACTACGACCGCGACGAGAGTTTCCTGGACGTGACGGCGTACTACGCGGCATGGTTCCGCACGGGGCGGCGGCCGAAGATAACGCAGGACAAGGTCTACTTCGCCTACCGCAACCGCCCCAAGCGGCTGACGAAGGCGTGGGACCCGAAACAGAAGCGGTGGACGGACATTACCCGGGGGCCGTGGCCTCGCGACCAGATCCACGACGACGTGAACGACTGCATCTACGTAACGACGTTCCTGACGGCGCCCGCGGACGTGAGCGTGCGCGTGGGCGGGCGCGCGCGGACGTTTCCCCTGCCGGCGGGCGTCGCGCATGCCGAGCTGCCGTTCGACGCCGGGGTCCCGTACGTGGCGCTCCAGCGGGGCGGGAAGGTGCTGGGACGCGTGATCGGACGGAAGCTCATCGTGGGCCAGGCCACCCCGCGCAACAGCCCCCGGGGCTACCACCTGCTGAACCGAACGTGGGCCAATGCCCTGGCGGTGGGGCCGGTTCGGCGGATCGAGGCCGAGTCGGGACAGCTCCTCGCCGGCGCGGAAGTCGTCCGGGAGGGCGGCGCGAGGTGTGTCCGCAACGCCGAAACCGAGGGCAGCGGCTTCACCGTTCCGATCGCGGGGCTGGACACGGCCACCTACAACGTGCGGATCACGTACTCGAACCCCGCGAAGGAGGAGGCCCGCTTGACGCTGATCGCCGACGGCCCCCCGCGCAGGGCGAAGGGCTACCCGTATTACATCCCCGCGTTCCTGCCGCCGACCGGCCCGGGCCGGTTCGCGACGGTGTCCTTCTTCTGGTCGCTGTACGACCGGACCACCTTCCTCAAGCTCGTCTGGCAGGAGGGGAGGCACTACCAGAAGGAGGCCGCCCAACGCCCGCTGTTCCACGATCACGGCAGGGTGCTGGTCGACGCGGTCGAGCTGGTGAAGGTCCAGCCGGTCGAGCCGCTCGCGATGCGGGGCGTCACCTTGCCGGAGATGGTCGCGATCGGCGGGGGGGAGTTCGTGATGGGCTCGTCGCGGGGCGAGCCGGACGAGGCCCCGCCGCGGAGGGTGAAGCTCTCGCCGTTCGCGATCGGGCGGTACGAGGTGACCAACGAGCAGTTCGAGCGGTTTGACCCGTCGCACCGCCGATGGCGGGACGGCTACTCGTGGCGGGACGGCGAGCCGGTGATCTACGTCTCCTGGTTCGACGCGGCGCGGTACTGCAACTGGCTGTCCCGGCAGGCGGACCTTCCCCCCGCGTACGACGAGAAAACCTGGCTGCTGGACCCCGCCGCCACGGGCTTCCACCTGCCCACCGAGGCGCAGTGGGAGTACGTCGCCTCCGGCCGGGGCGAGGGGCGGAAGCATCCGTGGGGGGGCGAGAAGCCGGTGGGAGGGCGGCACGGGAACTTCGCGGGCGCCGAGGCGCTGAAGATCGACCCGCGCCTGCGGAGCGCCGTGGGCGCGGGGACGGCCGTCGTGGGCAGCTACCCCGCCGGCGCGAGCCGGGACGGCGTGATGGACCTTGCCGGGAACGTCTGCGAGTGGTGCACCGACTGGTATCGGCCGTATGCCGACCGGTCCGAGACGGACCCGGTCGGCCGGGAGAAGGCCGAGTACCGCGCCATTCGCGGCGGGTCTTGGGGCTACTACGGGCTCAGCCAGCGGTGCACGGACCGGGAGTTCAACAACCCCGGCTACGGCGGGTATATCTACGTCGGCCTGCGGGTCGCCCTGCCGGCGGCGGGTTGGCGCAAGGTCCAGGCGCTGGCGAGAATCGAAAGGCCGGGATGGAGGCCCTGAAGCCCCACGGGCTGCACGAGTGGCACGGAGCGAAGGACGAAGCGGTCCGTGTGAACGGGTCCTGCCGTTTCGTGTGATTCGTGGACACCTTGTTTGTTACGCGTAGGAGTTTGGAATGAAGGCAGCGGTCGTCGAAGGGCCGGAGCGGTTGTTCGTGCGGGACCTTCCCGAGCCCGAGATCGGGCCCTACGAGGCCCTCTGCGAGGTCCTGTACGGGGCGACGTGCTCCGGGACGGACAGCCATATCGTGCAGTGCAACTTCCCGTACCTCGGGGCGATCCCGACGATCCTGGGCCACGAAAGCATCGCCCGCGTTGTGGAGGTGGGGCCGAAGGTCAGGAGCTTCCGCGTCGGCGACCTGGTGACGCGGGTCGGAACGACGCCGGTAGGCGATTGCAGCGTGACGTGGGGCGGGTTCGCCGAACTGGGCGTCGCGACGGACGCCGCAGCGGCCGAGGCCGACGGCCTGCCCCGCCGCGATTGGCACCGCGGGCGCGTGCAGCGGGTGCTCCCGCCGGGGACGGACCCCGCGGCCGCCACGATGATCATCACCTGGCGGGAGACGCTGAGCTACGCCAACCGGATCGGCATCGAGGCGGGCAAGCGGGTGCTGGTGATCGGGTCGGGGGGCAACGGGCTGTCGTACGTGGCCCACGCCGCGTGCGCCGGGTGCGAGGCCGTCGCGATGATCGGCTCGCCCGTTCGGGAGGACGGCGCGCGGCGCGCGGGGGCGACGGCGTTCTTTGACTACCGCGACGAGGGCGTTCGGGACGCCGCGGCCGAGGCGTGCGGGGGAGGCTTCGATATCGTCATCGACGCCGTCGGCCGAGTCGGCGCGGCGGACCTGGGCCTGTCGCTGTTGGCGCCCGGCGGGGTGATCGGCATCTACGGGATCGACGACTACGGCAGGATGCGGCTGGACCCCGACGCCGCCCGGGGGACGTTCACCGTCTACCGGGGCGGCTACGACGAGCCGGAAACGCACGAGCAGGTCGTGAAGCGCGTGGCGGCCGGGCGGCTGGACGCGTCGATCTGGCTGGACCTGGACAATCCGTTCGAACTGAAAGACATTGGCGCCGCCATCGAGGCGACCCGCTCGCGGAAGGTCGTTAAGGCGCTGGTGAGAATCAAGGGATAAGATGATGACACGAATCACGCTGATGCTGCTTTGCCTTCTGGCGGCGGCCACGTTCGCCACGGCCGCGGAGACGCTCTCTCTCGTCACACGCCGCCGCGTGGCGGACAAGGCGGGGGCCTTCCACATCGTCCAGGAGCGGGTCGAGTGGGATGCGAGCAAGACGGCTGCCATTGTCTGCGACATGTGGGACCGCCACTGGTGCCAGGGCGCCACGCGGCGCGTCGGGCAGATGGTCCCGGCCATGAACGCCCTGCTGACCCAGGCCCGCGAGAAGGGCGTGCTGATCGTCCACGCGCCGAGCAGCACGATGGGCCACTACAAGGACCACCCCGCGCGCAAGCGGGCCCTGGCCGCCCCTCGGGCGAAGGACCTGCCGGCGAAGATCGGTGGCTGGAACCGCGGGCTGCCCGCCGAGAAGGACGCGAAGTGGCCGATCGACCAGTCCGACGGCGGCTGCGATTGCCAGCCTCCCTGCAAGCAGGGCCACCCGTGGCGAAGCCAGGTCCCCGGCCTGGACATTGCCGACGCCGACGCCGTCAGCGACTCGGGCGTCGAGGTGTGGAACCTCCTGGCCGCGAGGGGGATCGAGAACGTGCTGGTCATGGGCGTGCACACGAACATGTGCGTGATCGGCCGGCCGTTCGGGCTGCGGAACCTGGCGCAGAACGGCAAGAACGTCCTGCTCGTCCGCGACCTGACGGACACAATGTACAACTCGCGGAAGGCCCCGTTCGTCAGCCACTTCCGCGGCACGGAGCTGGTCGTCGAGCACATCGAGAAGCACGTCTGCCCGACCGTTCTGTCGAGCGACGTGACGGGCGCGGCCCGCTTCCGCTTCCCCGGGGACGAGCGCAAACGTGTTGTCTTCCTGATCGCCGAGAGGGAATACCACACGTGGGAGACGCTGCCGGCCTTCGCCGAACGCGTCCTGGCCGACAAGCACGGCCTCGCCGTCGAGTTTCTCTTTGCCGACCCCGCCGAGCGGAACGTCGTGCCCGGCTTGGCTGACGCGATGACCCGGGCCGACCTGCTGTTCCTCTCCATGCGCCGCCGCTGCCTGCCCGCCGCGGACCTCGCCGCCGTGCGAAAGCACCTGGCGGCCGGCAAGCCGCTGGTCGGCATTCGCACGGCCAGCCACGCGTTTGACACGAAGGGCAAGCACCCGGAAGGCCACGCCGAGTGGCGCACGTTCGACCCGGAGGTGCTCGGCGGCAACTACAAGGGCCACCACGGCAACGGCCCGGTCACAACCGTAACCGTAGCCGAAGGCGCCGCCGCGCACCCGATCCTCAGGGGTGTCGCCAAAGAACTGACCACCAAGGGCTCCCTCTACCGCACCAGCCCGCTGACCAAGTCCGCCACGTGCCTGCTGACGGGCAGCATCCCCGGCAAGGCCCCCGAGCCCATCGCCTGGACGAACACCGACGGCAAGTCCCGCATCTTCTACACCTCCCTCGGCCACCCCGACGACTTCAAAGGCAACGACCCACCCATCGCCCGCCTCCTGACCAACGCCGTCCTCTGGGCGCTGGGTACGGAAGCCGTATCCGAGGGGAAGTAGCTGCTCAAGAAAGGGGACGCGCGGCTCGGGCTCTTCCGCCCCGCGCCACCTGCCTATGTGGCCGGCGAGGCAGGCAGGTGGCGCGAGGCGGGCAGGCCTGTGGTCATTCCCTCACAGCCTCTACGTTCCCTACGCCCAGCCGTGGGCGTCGCGGACGGCGAGCATGGCGGCGAGGATGTCGTTCCACGTCTCGGGCTTGGCCATCACGTCGTTGGGGAACATGCAGCCGTCCCAGCAGAGGTGGTCCACCTTCTTCGTCACGTTCCCGTCGGCGTCGCGAAGCCAGAAGCCGGCCACGTGCGGGATGTCCAGCTTGCCGTTGGGGTCGTTGGGCAGACAGTGGCGCCCGGTCTTGTCGTGGCTGCCCGAGCCGAAGACCGTCGCGTCGTTCTGGGCGACGTGCACGTCGAACGTCCACGGGCGCAGCGCGTCGGTCATGGTCTTTAGGGCCGCGTCCAGCACGCCCCGGTCCGACCAGTCGTAGCCCTCCGGCAGGATGCGGTCCTCGGGCGCGTTGTAGCCGAGCGTGTAGAGCAGCGTGTGGGCCATGTCGGCCTGGAAGCCGACGGTCTCCGGCTCGCCGACGCGCTCCAGCAGGTCGACCATCGTCTTCCAGGAGTGCATGCCGCCCCAGCAGATCTCGCCCTCGGCGGCGAGCCGCTCGCCGTGGTCGCGGGCGATCGCGGCGGCCTGCTTCAACGTCTCGGCGATCCGCTGCTGGTTGCCCTCCGGGTCCGCCGCCCAGTCTTCCGTGCCGCAGGCCGAGTCGATCCGCACGATCCCGTACGGTCGGGCGCCCAACTCGCGGAGCTTCTGCGCGATGCGGCAGCCCTTGACGACCTGCTGGAGGAACTTCGTGCGGCCTTCTCCCGCGTCGCAGGCGGGTCCGCCGCCGGTCGGCTCCCAGACGGGAGCGACCACCGAGCCGATGACCAGCCCGCGAGAGCGTACGGCGTCGGCGAGGGCCTTCAGGTCGTCGTCGGTGGCGTCGATGTTGACGTGCGGGTCGAAGAGAAACAGGTCCACGCCGTCGAACTTGACGCCGTCTACGTCCGCGGCCGCGGTGTAGTCCAGCATCGTCTCGAGCGGAATCGGCGGGTTCTCCGTGCCGGGCTCCTTCCCGACGACCCCGGGCCAGGCGGCGTTGTGAAGCTTCGGTTGGGTGTTGGGGTGTTCTGGCATGGCTTGGTCCTGTTCGTTGTCAGGGAGTAGGGAGTAGAGGAGACGGCGGAAGGAATCGTGAATGTCGAATGCTGAATCATGGATGATGAAGTGCAGAGGCTGTCGCCGGGTCGCCCGAACCCTTCATCATTCATGATTCAGTGTTCATCATTCATCATTTCCGGTCGTTTCCGCCCGTTCTCCGGAATCGTTCTCGTCCTCGTCCTCGGTCTTCTCTTCAACTTCCGTGGTTGCCTGTCAGCCCAGCGGCACGGGCATGTTGTCGTGGGCGTCGGGCCCGAAGTGCTTGAGCATGACGATCGGGTCGCTCTTGGACGGATTGGTGATCGTCACGCCGGCCTTGGCGGCCGCCTCGGAGACGAAGTACTCGTCGTAGGTCAACTGCCCGAACCGGATCAGCGAGGGCGTCTCGAGGTCCCACACGCCGAACGTGCCGTGGCCCTGGAGGTTGATCATTCCGTAGGCCCCGCCGTCCTTGACGGTCACCGTCGCGCCGGGCAGGACGGTCAGCTCCTTGGCGCTGAAGTCCTTGGCCTTGTAGCAGATCCAGCGTTCCTCGTATCCCTCGGCCCGCATCTCGTCGAGGTCGTAGACGGGCAGCGGGGCCATGAAGCGGCTCTCGCGGAACTTCGGGTCGGTATTGATTTCCCAGTCGATCACGCCCACGAGGTAGTCGTAGTCGCCGACCTTGTCCTTCGGCGTGTCCTTCCAGAGCAGTTCGTCGGGCATGACCACGTTGCCCGTGACGGACTCGTACATCGCGAAGACGTCCGACGCCTTCTGCGGCTCGTACGTGCACAGGCTGCCCGGGGCGTGCAGCACGCCGGGGGGCACGTCCCAGCCCGTGCCCGGCGTGAGCCGGTAGGCCACCGACAGGTCCGTGATGCGGTTATCGCCCGCGGCGTACTTGCGGAGGACGTCGGCGACCTCGGCCTTCGTCACGCCCGGCTGGAGGCCGAAGAACGTGTACGGGAAGTCGCCCCCGTGGTTGTTGACCTGCGGGGCGAAGTAGTAGGCCTCCGGCTTGCCCATCTGCCCGACGTTGGCGGCGTGGGCGTCGTCGTGGTGGATGTGCAGGGGCAGGGCGGCCTGGTTGTCGAAGAACTTCGAGTACATCGGCCAGCACTGGTGGCTGTCCCACAGCTTGCCGATCAAGTCGGCCTTGACCTCCGCGACGGCATCCCGCAGCAGGACGGTCTGCGTCGCGCCGCCGTCCTCGACCACGATCGCGCTGAGCCCCTCGTTCTCGCTGGTCAGCGGGCCGTTGTCCGCCGGGGTGGTCGAGGAGAACCACCGTTCGTCGATCCCGCCGCGGTTGGCGCCCAGCGCGAAGTAGTCGTCCGGATGCAGCTTGATCCGCCGCCCGGGAACGCAGAAGACACGCGGCACCCACGTCGGGGCCAGACGCACAATCCCTTTGCCCTGCTCCAGGGCTCGTTCCGCGATGGTCTTGGGGCTCTCACTCATGGTGGTCCTTTCCTCATGCCTCCGAGGCCGTCTGCTTCAAAAAGGCCAGGCCCTCGGTGGCGTACTGGTTGGCGGATTCGTAGATCGGGCGCCAGATGCACGCGGCCGCGCACAGGTCCAGAATGCCCGTCGCGAAGCTCTCCATCGTGATCCAGCCGCTGTAGTCGATGTCTTTCAAGGCGGCGAAGACCTGCTTCCACGGCACCTGGCCCGTGCCGGGGGCGCCGCGGTCGTTCTCGCAGGCATGGAAGTGCCCCAGGCGAGGCCCCGTCGCACGGATCGCGGCGGGGGTGTCCCGCTCCTCGATGTTCGCGTGGAAGGTGTCGAACTGGACGGTCAGGTGGGGCGAGCCGACGGCGTCGATCATGCGGGAGGCGTCGTCGGCGGTATTGAGCACGTAGGTCTCGAAGCGGTTCAGCGGCTCGATGGCCAGCTTAACGCCCGCCTCGCCGGCGTGCTCCGCGGCGGCGGCCAGGCCCTCGACACACCAGTTCCATTCGTCGTCGGTCCGGGCCCGCCCGGTAAGGTGGCCGACGGGGGCGTAGAGGGGACCGGCGACGGCGTCGGCGCCCATTTCGGCGGCCAGGTCGACCATCTGCCGAAGGCGTCCCACGCCCGCGGCCCGCTCGGCGGCCTCGCCGCTGCACAGGTTCGCGCCGGGCAGCAGGACGCAGCAGGCCGTCACGCCCATTCCGGCCTTCTCACAGGCTGCGCGCGTCGCGGGGGCGTCCAGAAGGTCGAGGTCGTTGAAGGGGATCTCGACGCCGTCGAAGCCCATCTGGGCGACCCGGTCGATCAACGTGACCTGGTCTCGGGAGAACGCGGCCGTGTAGACCAGCAGGTTCAGGCCATACCGCACGCGGAGGGAGGACGAGTCGTTCGTCTGGGCCATCTTCGGTTCTCCTGGAGGCGTCCGGGCCGATGGGGGCCAGAGCGCGCGGACTACAGTAGGACAGAGCGGCGGCGGGATCAAGGGGTCGTTTCGCGGCCGGCCGTGTGCCGCCCCCGCATCCCGAAGGACGGAGCCTACCGGCTGACCGGCAGACTCCGCATTTCGGGTTCGGGGGTGTGTCGCCCGGGGGCGCGGGGCTTACCCGCCCAGCGCCTTGGCGGCGGCTTCTCGGACGTAGCTCTCGGCCTCGCCCTTTCGGGTGTTGCGGAGATACGTGTAGACCTTCTTGGACTCGTCGGCCTTTCCGGCGGCCTGGAGGTTCTCGGCGAGGACGAGGCAGGCCTTGGTCATCTGGGCGCGTTCCCAGGTTTCCTTGGCGTCGGCGGCCTGGATGAGGGCATCGACGGCGGAGGCGTCGCCCATGTTCGCCAGACCCCACGCGGCGGCCATGCGGACCAACGCGTCGGCGTCGGTGACGGCCTGCTTCATCGCGCCGGCGGACCGGGTGTCTTTCAGCACGCCGAGGTTCTGGATGAGCTGGAGGCGGTTCTTGCCGGTGGCCTTGGGCAGGGCGGCGCGGTACTGGTCGACGGCGCCGTCCTTGATCGCCAGCAGCGCCGCGGCGGCGTCCGCGCCCAGCTCCTTGTCCAGCAGGAACTTGCCGATCGCCGGCGCGGCCTTGCCGTCGGCGCAGACCTGCAACTGGCGGATCAGGAAGCCCTGGATGGGCTTGGCCCGGCCGGGCAGGGCGGCGATCAGCGCGTCGGCGAGCAGGCTCTGCTCCTCGTCCTTGCCCTTGCGGCAGACGTACTGGGCCAGGATGTGCAGGACGTAGCGGGCCTTGTAGTCGGTCCCGTCATCGACCTCCTTCAGCATGTCGACGACAGCGGCGACCGCCTCCTTGCCGCCTTTGATAATCGGATCGACGATCTTCACCGCCTCGTCCCACGTCGGGCCGGTCAGCTTGCCCTCCGACGGGCGGGTCTTCAGCAGGGGGTTCTTTGTGTCCTTCGAGTCGAGCTCGGGGATCTTCGCAACGAGGGCCTTGATCTCTTCTGAAGATGGCATAGGGTTCGTCCTTTCCGGGTGAGCTTCGACTTACAGGTGCCAGGGGGCCCGCATCGGCTGGTCGATGAGGCGGTTGGCCTCTTCGTCCCCGACGGCGCGCTCGGTGACGGGATCGAACTTGAACGACCGCCCCAGGCGGATCGACACGTTGGTCAGGTGCATCAGGCAGACGATGTGGTGGGAGACCTCCGCATTGCCGCTGGCCGGCTGACGCGTCTTGACCGCCTCGCCGAAGCCGATCTCCTTCTCCGGCTCGGGCGCGGCGTCGACGATCTTCCGCTGCTGCTCGCTGAGGTCCTCCAGCTTGATGCTCTTGCTCTTCATGCCGCTGGGCTCGCCCCACTCGCGACTTTCCAGTACGAGGGTGAAACCGTTGGCGTACTTGAGCTTCGACCAGCCCCACATGCCCGCGCACTCGGGGTGCGCCGGCGGGGCGTAGGTCTCAATCTCGACCGGGTGGGTCTTGTCCAGGCCGAACGCGTACGCCGGGCCCATCAGGTGGTGCTGGCCCATGTCGGCCAGGCCGCCGCCCTCGTAGTCCCAGTAATCGCGGTGCGTCCCGCCGGTGCGGCGCTTGGTGTAGGGCTTCAGAGGACTGGGCCCGCAGTACAGGTCCCAGTCGAGGTCCGCCGGGATCGGCATGGGCGGCTGGTCGATCCGGCCGTCCCACTGCTTGACCTTAAACCCGCCGGGGCGGACGTAGCAGGCGTCGGTCTTCTTGACCGCGCCGCTGAGCAGGATCTTGCGGGTGGCGCGGTGGCCGGCGCTCTGGGCGTAGCCTTCCCGGCCGTACGTGCCGACCTGGAAGATGCGCCCGTAGCGCTTCTCAGCGGTGGCGACGGCCCGGCCTTCGGCGACGAAGCGGGTCATGGGCTTCTCGCTGAGGACGTCCTTGCCGCACTCCATTGCCGCGATGCTGATCAGCGCGTGCCAGTGAGGCGGGGTGGCGATGGCGACGACGTCGATGTCCTTCCGCTCGACGACGCGGCGGAAGTCCTGGTACACCTTGCATTCGCCCTTGAAGCGCTTCTGGTAGCCCTGAGCGCGGCCGAGGTTCACGTCGCACATCGCCAGGGGGCGAATGTTCAGCTTGTGGCGCCGGCTCAGGTCGCTGAACGTCCCGCCGCCGCGGCCGCCGCAGCCGATCAGCGCCGCGCCGAACGTATCGCTGGGCGCCACCTTGTCCGGCCCGCCCAGCACGTGGGGCTGGACGATCGTGAAGGCGGCCGCCGCCGCGGAGCCCTTCAAGAAGCCCCGGCGGCTGATCTGCGTCTTGCCTTGTTCCATCTGCCTTTCTCCTCTGAAGTCCCGTGGGATGAACTGCGTCTCGTGGAATGCCGAGGCGACTATAACGGTGTAACCGCGCAATCCGCAAGAGGGGCCGCGGGCGGATTGCCGATTAGACGAATGACCGTTCTCTGCCCCCCGGCGGTCGCCTCGATCGGCGGCCGGACGCCCGGCCGGGCGGGAAACAAGCCTCCGGGCCCCGGCCGGTCTGCCGGAGGGGCCGAGGTCAAGGAGTCCGTTGTGCGGTTTCTGGATGAGAAGTTCACCAAGTATCCCGGCGCCTATTTCCTGCAATCGCTCCTGGCCTCCGGCGCGGTCCTGGTCGTCCTGGTGCTGCTGGACGCAATTCACCAGGAGGCGATCGTCGCGTCGCTGGGAGCCACCGCCTTCACCATCTTTGCGATGCCCTGCACCGCGGCGGCCCGACCGAGGGTGGTCGTCCCCGGCTACGTGATCGGGGCGGCCGTGGGCACGGCCTGCCACGGACTGGCGGCTTACGGCATAGGCGATCCGATGCTGGGGCGCTACCTGACAATGGGGTTCGCCTCCCTGGCGGTGGGGTTGACGATCCTCCTGATGACGGTGACGAACTGCGAGCACGCCCCGGCGGCCGGCGTCGCCCTGGGCCTGGTGATCCAGCAGTGGAGCCTCGTCGTGGTGACCGTCGTCCTGGTCGGCGTGGTGGTGCTGTGTCTCGTCAAGTCCGCCCTGGATCGCTGGCTCAAGGACCTGGTTTGACCGCCGGCGCGGCCCGGTGCGAGTCCCGCGCGGCGCGAACCCTGGCGTACGATCCCGTGCGCAATTTTGGCTTGCCCCGTTGCGTCGAGTGGGCGGATAGGGATGGTCTCCATTGTCGAAGTAATCAGCCGGCCCATGGTGGGCCGGCGTGG
>Ga0272441_10008209_pt1 | contig 16613 bp, 15 predicted proteins | sample SSMProp6N_FD_193582 | JGI IMG/M metagenome (GOLD analysis project Ga0272441, IMG submission 193582) | Marine sediment archaeal communities from Little Sippewissett salt marsh, Falmouth, MA, United States - SSM-Prop-6N | ecosystem: Environmental > Aquatic > Marine > Wetlands > Sediment ...
TATAACAAAAAAAGAAATCACAAATGAAGACGAGCATGTTCTTTTGAAGAATCTTGCAATACGATATGAGATTCTTAGTGAGGACAGATCATTAGGTCAAATCAAATCATTACTTGCCCTTGAAGATACAATTATTCCTTTAGATATGGTTGCTGAGATTAGAAATAAGAAAATTAAAGAACAAGAAGAAGTAGCTATGCCAGTTGAACTGCCTCCATTACCTGAGATTCAAATACCAGAGATAAAAATCGAAGATTTCTTTGTAGAACTATTAACTGAGGATATTGAGTTATCTAAAGTATCAATTAACAATATAAAGAAAACTCTAACCAATTTCTTTCTGGGATACAAAAAATTGATTGCGAGTTTATTTGCTGTAGCCAAGGAAGAAAAGATGGTATCTTTTGTTTTCAGTAGACAACCATTTGAGAAAATTTATTCTCTAATCCATCATATAATAACTAATCCTTCTGAGATATCAATTAGAAGGTCATCACGGAGTGAAATCAAACAAATTTCTATAGACAAAGAAACCTTCTTTGTTCTCATCTACCTCTCCGAAGGGCAGAAAACCAAATCAGTGGTTTTCTGTAAAAATCAAGATGAACTAGAATCTTTAGCTCCTCACCTTAAACGAATATCTTCTTTCGTAGAGAAGATGATATGAATTTAATATTCTTTATGAATTTTGCTTATTAGACGAGAATAAAGATAAAATTGATATACTATTAATTCTAGTAGTAATCCAAAGTATCGGTGGATGTAATGAGTCTATCTGGACAACAAATCGAGCAAATGTTACACGAGTTTGAACAAAATACTGAAGGAATCCTAGGGTGCTCAATAATATATGCAAAAGACGCACTCCTGCTAGCAGAATCATCACAGAAATTTGAAAGACTCGTGATTCAATGGTTAAGTGAAAAAATGCTTTCTTTAGCAAAAGAATCGTTACAACAATTGATGAAAGAATTTACTCTCATGAGTGTAACTATAGAAGAAAAAGATAATTTTGTCTATCTTAGACCAATAGGAGAAGATTATTATGCTGTAATTATCACAACAAAAGAAGAAAATAGAGGATTGTTAGAGCATAACATCAAAAGACTATTACAACGTCTAAGTCCAATGATGATAACTTAGAAACTAATTGAGGTTACAAATGTGGATTTAACTACTCTGAAAGTATTAGCAAAAATGGCAAGTGGTGAAGAAGGACCAAATGCCAGATTTCAGTTTGTATCGCCAGATACAAAAGGTGTTTTATGTACATGCAATACTCTAGAAGAGTTGTATGAATGTGTAGTAAATCTGGATCCTGAAGCCCTTAAAGCTCATGTTTGTTCATGTGAAGAGTTTGATCAATCAACAGGAACTAGGGATTTAGCTTTTTATATTCACTATGTTTTTGGAGACGCAGAACTTTCCATGAAAATTTACAGTGCTGCTGAAAGATATGCTGATGATCCCGACAAACTAAAATTAGAAATTGGGAACTTGCTTTTTACTAGACTATTGAACTATAGTGAAATCTCGTTGATTCCAGATTAATCAATCATCATAATTCTTTTTTATTCATTGTTTCTTAGTGCTTTCGTATTGAAAAAAGGTGAGAAATAATGAGCTCAAAATGTCCAAAATGCAAAGGTCATGGTAAAATTATAAAAGAAAAAATGACTTGTCCTTCATGTCTTGGTATAGGAAAAACCTCTTTCACATTAGGGGGAGACGAGAGGGGAAATATTTGTGAAAAATGTGAAGGAAAGGGAAAGATAATTATTCACGAAAAATGCCCGGTTTGCGGTGGAAAAAAAACTGTTAAGTATTGTACTTCATGTAAGAAAATTCTAACAGAGCCTTCCGCTTCTGGATTGTGTGCTAGATGTGAGGAGCGAAAAGTTCCATTAGTCTATACTTTGAAACCTCCCCTAGATTCACAATTGATTCGCAAAGAGATGTTCCTACTTTCACGTGTTGAAAGTGTAAAAAAAGTTGGAATTTTTGTTTCTGTAGGACCTAATCTAAATGTATTAATTCGAACCAAAGATGTCACTCAAGATTATGCTTGGGATATAGGTGAAGAGGTTATTGTTAAGATTAATTTCATTAATGATCAGGGTAAGTTATTTGGTATTCCTGTTCATTTAGAGGATTATGTCTTAGAATCTCTAAGAGGAAAGGTTAGAAGATTGCAAATCAAAGATTTAAATGAAGATAGAGAAGGATCATTCATCTCATTAAATGCTCAAGTGATATCAATACTTCAAACAGCTGGTCCTACTAGGTTTACTCTGGTTGACCCATCAGGAACTATTGGTGCTGCAGCTTTTATTAAACCTGGCGAAAGAGCTTTTCCAGAAATTACTGAAGATATGGTTGTAACTGTTTTTGGAGAAGTAAACAAGCATAGAGATATTCTTCAGATTGAAGTACGAGACATGGAGGAACTTGATTCATCAAAAACTGAAGGAATATTAGAAGAAATTGAAAAAGCATTAGACAAAAAATCAACTCCAGCAGATTTTATGTTTGGCATTAAGAGTGAATTACTTGAGAAACTCAAACCAGATTTAATTGAAGTGGCGAAAAGGATTAGAAAAGCAGTATTTATTGGGCAACCCATTTACATAAGAAATCATGCTGATGCTGATGGAACAGTTGCTGGATTTGCAGTTCAATATGCAGTTCAGAAACTAATGCAAAAGGAAGGATATGATGCTGATACAATCAGGATAAGATTGAAAAGACTCCCTAACAAACCTCCATTTTTTGACACAATTGATGTTACAAAAGATTTAGATTATGCATTATCGGATAAAGAGCGATTTGGAGACAAATTACCTCTGTATGTATGTATGGATTTTGGTTCAAGCACTGAATCACTTTTTCCATATCTCAAGATTAAATCCTTGGGTCTAGAAATACTAGTAGTAGACCATCATTTTCCCGATGAGGAAATAAGAAAACTTGTAGATATTCATGTTAATCCTTATTTCGTTGGAGGGGGATATGAATTGTCTGCTGGTATGTTGGGTTTTGAATTAGCTCGAATAATATCTCCAGAAGTTCATGAAGAACTTCAACATCTTCCGGCAATAGCGGGGCTAATGGATAGAGTCGAGGGTGATGAGATAAAGAAATATATCAAATTGGCAGAGAAAAAAGGATATACAATTGATGATCTGAAAAAAATAGGGCTTGCAATAGATTTCGAAGTTTATCAACTAAGATATTCTGAAGGTTACAATTTGATTAAAATTTTATTTGGTGTTGAAACAGATCCTGAGTGGCATTCAAATATGTATAATCTTGTTGGTAATGAGACAAAAAATCTCTTAGAGAAAGCTTTCAAAAATTCCTTACCCAATAGTGTAGAAAAAACTCTAGAAAATAACGTTCTTCTGGTTACAATTGATGTTGAGTTATTCTCTCATAAATTTACTTTCCCCAACCCTGGTAAATTAACTTGTATGATTTTTGACCATTACTGTAAGGAGAATGAAGGTAAGGCAGTGGTAACACTAGGTGAAGGACCCGACTTCATAATACTTAGATCAAGAGGTCTAGAAATTAATTTTCCCGAAGCAGTAAAATTGATGCAGAAAAAACTACCCAACGCTGGAGTTGAAGGAGGAGGTCATGAAGTAGTTGGTTCTTTTAAGTACTATGAAGGTGAGGCTAAAAAAATAAAGAAATTCTTTGTTGATTATCTCTCCAAACTAGAGGTGAAAGAATAATTCTATTATTATTCTGATTCATTTAACTCCTCAGTTTCTTCAATATCTGTCTCCTTCTTTCTTCTGAAGACTCTTCCTAGCCCACTCTTAGTTTTAGAGTAAGCTCCTCCAATTGCACCTGCTACCTTTTTTGATGGTGACACAAATACTTTAGTTGCTGCAGATTTAACACCAAATTTTACACCTTCTTTCAATACCATATTAGCATATTGCATCCACGAATCTTCACCTCTTTTGATTCGGTCAAGTCTCTCGAGCAGTTCTTCAAATGGAGGTAGAAACTCATATCTATATAATTCAGGTGAAGCATAATTTCTGAACCTCTTTGAAATAATATAATTAATAATGAAGAATATCATTAAACAAGGAACCACAATTAATGCTAGTTTGTCTTTTAAATATACTAAGCCATTCTTATCAAAAACTTCTCCAAAAACATCATAGAATATGTCATTTTTTGTAACTAATTGAAGGAATGTAACGTGGTAACTAAGTATTAAGCCCATAACTGTCATCAATACTCCTAATGGTGTCATAAAACGTGGTATTTTTTGGAAAAACCAAGGTTGTTCCTCTTCTAATTCTACTATTTCCTTTTTCCTTTTCTTCTTTTTTGATTCTTGCTCTTCTATCAGAATAATTTCCTTTTCTATTCCCTTTTCTATTCTTTTCACTTTTCTCCCATAACTTGATACTGTATAGAAAATAAGGAATAAAGCTGAAATGATACTCCCTACATTGTCATTAGGCTCTCTTCCTAAAGCTATGTAGATAGTAAGTTTCCATAAGGTAAAAGATGAGAAAACATAGAAAAATGCAAGTATTGTATAAAAGACATCATCTCTATTTCCTAATACGAAGATGATGATATTTGTTAAGATAGCTCCTAATATCACAAAAATTGCTGTGATTAACAGAAACACTTGGAATTCTTCAACAATAATATAATATACTAAGTAAATTCCCATTGTAGCATTAACAAGTGATAGAACAAAGACTACTACACTGAAAATTATTGTTCCCTCATTTGCTGGTTTTCCTAAAAACATAATACTACCTAGAACCTTGTTACCCCAGAAGTTTCTTGACAATGAAAAGGTTATGAATATTGAAACAAGAACCCAACCGAAGTAACCTATAGCTGTTATGAACGGAGAGAATCTAGGAAGAAAAAATAGTAGAACAGTTCCTCCTGTAGCGGTAAGAAATGCTGGTCCTACCCAGTATTTTAATGGATATTTTGCAAAGAAAATCCCAAACAAAATATAGGTTACAGCTACAGATAATTCAATAAATACAAGGATATCTGCAGTTAACACTAGTTGATCATAAAATCTGTCTGTTGGTTCCATCTTATTGACAATAAGATAGAAAACGGTTGATGTAATTGAAATCAAGAAAAACGCGATAGTGTAGAAAATATATCTTTTACTGAAAAGAACTCTGAACCCTGTTGTGAAAATATTCTTGATAAATTTATAAAAGGCCTTTTCTACATATGACATATCTAACAAAATAGGTTGATATATAATAAAAGTTTGCAAATGAATCGGCTTATGAAAATAGATATTTTGTGAAGACAAATCCTTTTTATAAGTAAAATGTAAAATCATTTAACATAAACGCGGTGTTATCATGATTAATGAAGTATATGTAATCAAAGACAGTGGAATTCCATTGTTTTATTACAATTATGATCAGCTTGTTTCTGATGACCCTGTATCTGATGATAGACATACTTTAGAAGCAGGTTTTTTTGCAGCAATAGTTCAATTTGGTGTTGAGCTGGCAAATGATGAATTGAGATATGTCGTTTTTGATAACAGAACATATGGTATCAAACGAAATCAGGATATCTATGTAGTATTTAGTGAAAATGTTCAATTGAGTGTTGGTCAATTAGAAGACCTTGATAAAAAACTTAGTACTGCTTCTGAATTCATATCAGAAAGATTTGCTGGAAAGCCTCTTGATATAGCTATGGCAGTTAATGAGGAGGCTATGGACAAGCTTATTGGTGATTTTTCAAGTTTTCTAGTACAAAAAGAAATTATCCAAGAAGATGTTCCATTAGATACTGGTAGACTAAAGAAACAAGTTAGAAATTTTGTCTTTAAATCAGTGGGTTATGAACCAGGAAAATGTAATATTGGTAAAAGAGAAAAGATGAAGAGATTATCAGTAGGGCTGATTTTTATTACTATCAGTTTAGCTTTATTTTCAGTAATTGCTCTGATTCCATCTATTCCCGTATGGATTACGTTTTTCCTAATATTCCCCCTCTTTATGGGTTTTAATGGGATCTATCAATATTTCTTTAGATTCTGTGTTACTAATGCTCTCAAGAAGCAATATGATATGAATTAGGTGGATACAAAATGGTGAAATTAGAATTAATGCTGAATTATGAAGGAGCAATAACCAGTACAGAGTATGTTAAGAAAGATTTCAGGAAAGCGATGAGAATAATCGCGTTGTCTGTCCTATCATCTGCAGTAGTTGCTACTGGGTTATTCTTTCTTTTAAAATTTTTACGTTCTCTAAGTTAAGAGAACATTTTATTTTTTCATAATGGTTAAATAATCCTTCTCTGAAATTTAGTTGATTAACATGTTTGAAGCTTTTGACACATTTCTATTTGATGGTGATGGAGTACTGTATAAAGAATCAGCTTCTCTTCCAGGAGCTATTGAGTTCATAAATCTTCTGAGGAAGAAAGGTAAACAAGTTTTCATACTAACAAATAATAGTACTAAGACTAGAAAGGAATTTCAAGCAAAACTTAGGCAGATGGGAATAGAAATGCAAATTGAAAATATCTTGACTTCTTCATTTTTGACAGCTCGATATATTAAGAGTCTTTCACAAGATTCCAAGATATATGTTATAGGAGAACAAGGTCTGAAAGAGGAGTTACAATTAGAAGGCTTAATTGTCCTAAATGATTGGAAGGAAGAAAATGGAGAAAAAATTTTTGACTTTCAGTTTAATAAAGTGGACTACGTAGTAACTGGTATGGATAGATTTCTTAATTACACCAAAATATCAAGAGCTGTTCATATTCTCCAAAATTATAGTGATGTAAAATTCATAGCAACTAATGCGGATTTTACTTTTCCTACAGTTCAAGGTCTTATCCCTGGAGGTGGAGCAATGATAACCATTTTGGAGAGTGTTTCAGGAAGAAAAGTAGAAGAAATTGTTGGAAAACCTCAACCTGCAATGTATGAAACTGCTCTGAAAATTGCCAAAACTCCAGCTGATCAAGCTATAATGTTTGGAGATCGAATTGAAACAGATATTTCGGGTGCTAATAAAATGGGTATAAACACTTGCTTAGTTTTAACTGGTGTAACTAACATGGCTGATTTAGCTGATTTAACAGAGGAAACAGCTCCTACCATTATCATGAATGATCTAAATGACGCAATACAAAGTTTTACAGAAGACTAAATTCAAGTGGTGTGCTTAGATTTTTATATGAAATAAACGATAACTCTCTTGTGAGAAAACTATTACAACTTACTAGAACTTTGCTTGTTTTTCTATTAGTTTGTTGTACATACACATCTCAAAATTATGCTCGAGTTAATCAACTCTCAGATACTCAAATCTATTCTGAATCCATTAAAATAGAGGAGATAATTAGAGGCAAAAATTTCTATAATCAAATTTCTGATTCTAATCCCAATACAGAGTTTCGAGTGTTTATAAAAACAGGTTCAAAGAGCGCATATAACTTGTTGAGTAAAGTTGGAAAACAAGCTAGAACATTCCAAAGTTATTCTGGTATGGCAATTTCAATTTCAAAAGCAAAATTATATGAAATAATCTTTGAAGGAGGAATTGTTGGTGTTTGGGAGAATTCTAAATTCTATACAACAGCTGATACCAATAACCTTCTAGCATTAAATTCCACACAGGAAATTGCTAATTTTACTTCAATGGTTTCTGCACATGATTTATGGAATGAGGGGACTTATGGCACTAATACTAAAGTTGCGATTTTAGATACCGGGATTAAGACTGATCATCTTGCTCTTAATGTGACTATGAACACAGCTTCAAGAATACTCCACAAGTGGAATTTCCTTGAGAGTAATGATAATGTTGAAGATGATAATGGTCATGGTACATGTCTTGCGGGAATAATCGGTGCAAATGGACTTTATGGATATGATAAGGGAGTTGCCCCAAATTGCAGTTTCCTAATAGGTAAAATCCTTGATTATAATGGTGTAGGCACTACTGAACTGTTAATACAAGGAGTTGACTGGGCTATAGAGAATGGTGCTGATATAATTAATCTCTCATTAGGATCCTTTGTGAAAGATAAAGAATCCCCAGAGATTGAAGCTATAGATAATGCTGTTGAAAATGGTACATTGGTCTGTGCTGCAGCTGGTAATATGAGAGGGAAGGAAGAATTTGGTTATAATGATCTTTATACGATTCTCTCACCTGGAATATCAAAAAAAGCTATAACTGTGGGTGCTGTAGATAATAACAAAGTACTATACGAACACAGTAGTGCTGGACCCGTTGTAGTTAATTATGTAGGAAGTACTGGACAAACGTTATTTGATAGTGTAGATCTTTCTAATACTTGGTTAAAACCCGATGTGGTTGCTCCTGGGGTGAAAATCAATACTACCGCTTTTGAAAATCAGAAAACAACAATAGTGACTGGTACCAGTTATTCAACAGCTGTTGTTACAGGAGTATGTTCATTACTAAAAGAGCTTTATCCAACGAATCACACGTCAACTATCAAAGCCTCATTACTAAGTTCTTCAGCTGATATATCTCCTGAGATAGTGACCCCTTTAGGTGATTCAGTTATAATTCCAACTTCAGCAAAGTACCAGGGAAGTGGATTAGTCAATACAACAAAAGCTAGTCAATATCTAGATAACCCTCCAGCAATTACAATTTGGCCCAAGCAAGTACCATATTCTCAAGAAGTATATTTGCTCAATGAGCTATCTTCTTTTTATTTCAGTATTTATGTGAATTTGCCTATAACTTCTCTTTCAATTCGATATTATGCAGCTCTTAATCCCTATATGAACTTCCATAATTTTCCTATTTATCCAAGTACAGGTCAATATGATATTTTAATGGAGCTCTCAACCACTGAAGGATCTATAGGATTTCGTAATTTTCCCTTAGAGATAGTTGCTGGTTCTTCAAGCTATGATTTAGATGTTTCTTTGTATATATCTAAAGGAAAAGGACGTATCTTGTTTGATTGTAATGAATTAGATGCAAACAATTTCTATTCAATGTATGGGAACTTGTACAACTTGCTTGATATCTCTAAGAAGTTTGGTTTTAATCCTGCAATATTATCTAAAGATGGAGTTCCAACGTCAATTTCTGATTACAACATGAGTGATTTCGAAGTAGTATCTCTAATCAATTTCAATAGTTCAAATCGAATAAATTATTCATTACAAGATAAGGAAACTATTCTTAATTTCGCACTTGGAAATCAAAATAATGGGGGTAAAACGCTAATTCTTTTACCATCGCGTAGCAGTGATATCTTAGGCTTAAATGCAATGTTGCAACCTTTCAACATCTCTTACAAAACTTTGCTGATTGCTAATGAAACGCTAGATGTATCATCCTTAAGCAATGAATTCTTTTCCTGTTACAATTCTATTGATTTTTTAGTTATACCTTCACCTCTTGAAGTTGTCAAAGAAAACGATAGTTCAAGCACGATTCTCGATAGGTTTGTGTTTTATGATTCGAGGTCAACTAATAATTCTCTTATTATAGCTGGAAATAATGTTGAGATGTTCCAATATTCACCCTATCTTTACAGCAGTTACACTTCAAGTTATCATGAGGACTTTTCCTCATTACATTTTGCTGATAATTATCGTCTATTTGAAAACATTATAGCTTATTCTGCAATCTATGAACCTACGATTACTTATTCTCTAAGTACTCCAGAATTGTCTTTAAGTGATCAATTGATTGTTACTATGAATGCAAGTAATAATTTTGGTATCTTAAAAGGATGGGACTTTTTCTTAACAGTTAGAAATCCCCCAGGATCTGTTAATTCGATGAATATTATTAGTTATGATCTTATAGATTATGGTAATGGTACTTACAAGCTTTTCTTTTCACCAGAGAAATATTCCTTGTCTGTAGGTGATTATCTTTTGTCTATACGATCATCATTTGAGACTAAGACTTGGAGTATATACTTGCTATCAGATTATTCTTATGGACCTCTGATAGTAGTAATTTCTATAACAATATGTGTTCTGTTTTTCTCTTATGCTCGTTTAAGAAGAACTAGAAAATTTAGGAGATAAGAATCTGATAGACATTTTTACCATATTTAGTTAGAATCCTCATTGATATAGCTAAATTGTATATGTCTTTGGATGCTGCTAGGACAATGAATTCTTCAAGGTTAAGAAGTATAACAAATCCTTCTGTACCTTTAATGATAACTTGATCAAGATTCCCACATTTAATCTGATTTACAGTTTGTTGTCCTGCTGAATTTAAAGCGGATGCAAGAGCTGACATAATGACTTGATCTGTGCTTTTTTCTGCAAAAAAAGCAAGTTCTTGACCCTCTGAACTAACAACAGCGATAGCACTCAAACTGCATTCTCTGGAGATTTCTCTAAGCACTTCTAATAATTTTTGTTTTTTCTCTGGTTGTAAACCATCTATCATTATGCCAAATCATTTTTCCAAAATTATAAACGTTATTATATAATAAGTTAAATTAACCTATCTTTGTGCTTTTTACAAACAGGAGTAGCAATCTCTAAATCCTTGTCTTTAGTTTTATAAGTCCAGATATTAAGTGCAAAAGCTGGCTCTCCACAAATATAACAAGCTTTCTCATCATATATTGGTTTCTTCTTCCTTGGCATGTGATTCCAGTAATCTTTGTAATCTTCAAAACTATCAAGGAATTTCTTGTGGAGTCTTTGAGACTCCTCATCATCACTAGGTTTTTTCCCAGTGATGAATACAATATAACTCCAAACAACAATGGATAACATATTTCCAAAAGATTTCAATGGAAGTAGGTGATAACCAGTTAGGTTAATTTTTTGAGAAGTTTTGTCCATGGCAAACTCAACCATAATATCTCTTCTATGTGCAAGCTGTCCAATATCGATCCTGTATTTCCTTGTAACCCTTACAATTCGTGTAGAAAGCTCCTCGAATAACCAATCTACTGTTTTAGGACTTCCCTTTCTTCTAGCATTGAGAAAGTTGATTTGAATAATTGGAAAAGATATGTCAATGAATATTTCACTTACTGCTGCATTTGCTTTTCTGACAAGATAGTCATATAAGCCATTTGGATAAGTGATTCTAGTATAGTCTGATGCCAAATTACTCACATTTTAAATTAAGGTTAATTAAAAAAGAAAAAACTAACCTAAAAATATAACGTAAGTGTAAGGTTGATTTAATTGCCATTTGCAGTCTTTTCGACAAGATCTTTTAATTTGTTTCTTTTTGCTCCAATAAGAGAATTGTAAGGTTTACCATCTTTAAAGACTACAAAAGTAGGTAAATTTTGAACCATATGTTTTTGAGCAAAAAGGTATTCAGTGTCCATATTCATACGAACAAAACGTATTTTATCACCATACTGTTCAGAAAGTTGCTCAAAAAGTGGCTCTATTCCTTTGCATGGCGCGCACCATGGTGCCCAAGTATCCACAATTATAGGTTTAGTTTCTGATTTTAATATCTTTTCAAATTCTTCATAAGTTAGGTCTGGTACTTTTCCCATTTTTCTATCACATTTCTTGTATCTATAGTGGTTTTATTGCTGTTTAAAACACTGATATATATCTGTTAGTGTTTTGAAATTATTTATCAAATAAAAATTTATGTAAAACAACCACTGGAAGCAAAGTTTAAGAATATATTTTCGAAGTCTAAAGATGTAGATTGATGGTTTAAGACAGCTCTAAATCACACTAATGGTGTTTGGTTTTTATGAATCCCCGAATATACGATAATATAAGAGATGAGATTTCTAAGATAATTAAAAGAGAATTTAAAAAAGACCTTGAACTGATTTGGACCTTCCCTCGTTCTTCTGAACTAGGAGATTTGAGCTTTCCATTGTTTAATATGTCCAAGGAACTAAAGAAATCTACTCAAGAACTAGGGCATTATGTCGCAGAAAATCTTCTCAACAATCAATATATAGAGAGAATAGAAGTACATGGAGGATTCCTCAACCTCTTTCTAAAAAAGAAGGAATTCACATCTGCAATCTTACTAAATTTGCTTTCTCAAAAGAAATACGGTTCAAGTGATTGGAAATCTGATGAAAGAATTATTGTTGAACATACTTCATCTAATCCAACAGGTCCACTTCATGTAGGGAATGTGAGAAGTTCAATCATAGGTGACGTTATAGGAAGACTTTACAAATTTTTAGGGGCTCAAGTAAATATACGTTATTATGTAAATGACTTGGGAAGGCAGATTGCACCTCTAGTCATAGGATATCAATTAATTAAAAATAAAATCAAACCTGATGTCAAAATAGATCTTTGGTTTGGAAAAATTTATGCTATTATGAATACATTTCTTGAGATTAACCAAATAAAAAATCTTATGCTTTCAAAGATGCAGAAAAAGAACATCGATGGTTCGAAGTATGAGTTAACGCAGAAAGAAATTCAGAATTTCAAAAACCAGTTAGACGAAATTGGTAATACAAGTGAAGAAAAGGAGGGATTGATAATACAGTTAAATAAACTGCTAAGAGTCCAATCATCTCTGAGAGAACGTCTTTCTGATTTATATCACAATTTACTCACAGAGACTTTAGAGAATATAGAAGATTTAGAATCTCTAACAACGAAATATGTGAAATTATATCAAGATGGTAAGGATAAAGCAGTTGTTTCACAATTTAGAGAGTTAACAGAAAAAGTGCTTTCAGGACACATTGAAACACTGAATATGCTCAATATATTTGTAGATGATTATGATTGGGAATCTGTTTATGCTTGGTCAGGCGAAGTACAAGATGTTTTAAATGAATTAAGCAATAGTAAATACCTAAGACATGAAGGTGAAGCAAGATTACTTCTCTGTGATAAAATAGCTTCAGAAACATCATACAAAACAACTTATAATATTAAACATGAAATCCCGGACCTAATAATAGTTAATTCTGAAGGAATAACTCTATACGTTTGTAGAGATATAGTTTATCATTTACACAAATTGGATAAGTTCAATGCTACCTACTGTTATAACGTAATAAGCAAACAACAACAATTAGCTCAGCAAGGAGTAAAACTTGCTCTATATGCCTTGGGTAAATCCGATGTTGCGGATAAGATAGAACATTATGATTATGAGTATGTATCCCTCATAGGCAGAAAAATGGCTGGAAGAGAATTCGAGTATGTTACTCCTGATGAAATTTACGAGCTTACTAAGGAAGAGGTATATCAAATCTTAAAGACACGAGAATATCCAAAAGAGCAAGAAGACGAGATAGCCCAAAAAGTTTCATCCAGTAGTGTGAAATACCACATTCTGAAAATGGATCCTCAGAAGACAATTAGATTTGATGTTAAAAAGGCTGCAGATCCAAATGAAAATTCTGGTTCATTTTTGCAATATTCTTATGCAAGAGCCTTTAATATATTATTGAAAGCACCAGAAAAAGGAATAAAAGTTGATCAAATCATAAGGAATGTGAAAGAAGTAGATGTAAAAGTTGAATCAGAAAATGAATGGATTCTAATCAAAATGATTGAAGATCTGCCTGCAATGTTGGAAAAATCTTTATCTTCACTGAAACCAGATTCTGTAGCTAATTTCACATATTCCTTGGCATCTGCTTTCAACAAATTTTATGATAGTTGCCCAGTTCTTATTGCTAAAGATAAATCAGTTCTTCAAACAAGAATTTTGATAGTTTATTCAACCATAAAGTGTCTGGAAAGTCTTTTTGAAGTAATGGGAATTGATATTTTAGACAAGATGTAAAGGTTCATGATTATGAGAAATATTGGTATGATACATGGTGGGTTTGATCCAGCTTTTATAGATATCAATATTCGACCAATGAACGAGAAAGATGGCAGATTGATATCAGACCTTCCACCACTAGGATCTCATCACACACTAACTGATATTGTACTAATTCCTGGAGGGAATGGTTTTAATTTATGTAGAACTTTAGCTTCAGTAGGTCATCAAGTTACTTATGTAGGTCCATCATCACAGCTTTATGAAAACTTAATTAAAGAAAATAATATCCCCCTAACTGTTAAACCAATAAAGAATGCTGAGGTAAATTTTACTGGTGTTTTAAATCTTCAAGGGGGAGAAATACAGTTTAATTCAGTAAAAGGAAAACTATCAACAGAACATTTGTCAGAAGATCTTTTAGATTGTTATATGAAAAGCCCCCTAAAATGTATAAGTAACGTTGCTTTGAATACTACTTCAATAGAATGGATTAGTTCTCTAATACTCAGTTTATGGTCATTAGATTTCATTGAATGTTTAACTGAGAAGAATCCTCCACAAAAAATTCTAAACGAAATGCAACAGACAGATTTTGAAGGAATATTGTTTATTGATCCAAGTGATATTACTCATTTTACACGAATAGAGGAATTCATTACTTTTCTTAAAGAAACATCAAAATTATTGGGAGAAAAGTATCTCTCAGTTAATGAGAATGAATTAAAAAGAATCTTAGATGTATCTCAAAAAACTCCAGATGAATTCGTTAATGAATTTGGGATCCCAATTATATATCATTCAGCATCTGAAATAATTTTTTATGGAAAAGATAAAATATCATTAAAATCTAAAGAACTAACTAGAAAAGCAAATTTTGTTGGAGCTGGAGATTGCTTTAATGGCATGTTTCTTAATTCTGTGTTCCAAAAAGAATCTGTTGAAGATTCGTTACAATCTGCAATAAATGGTGCTACCCACCTAATAGAAACTGGAAACTATCCTACTTAATTACATCTACTAAAACAAATAAATACCAGAACATGTGTATTAACTAAAGCAGTTCTCGTTGAAAAATTTATGGAAGTATAATGAAAGATGTCACTTAAAGTCGAAGATTCAGATGAATACAAAAAAATTCAGAAAAGAATTGATTTATTACAACTTCTTAAGCAATATTATGGCTCAGGAGCCAACTTCTATGATTTTGACACTGGTGAAATACCTCTAAGAGAGCTAATAGCTTTTATGGCAGATGAAGGTTTTCCACGAAGACTACCTGAAGCAGAACATGTCCTTAAAAGAATTGATGAAGAAATAATCTCCCTGGAAAACAGTAAGAAGAGTATGCGATTACAGGAAATTGATGATAGAAATCTTAATTCTCTCTTAATTATTACATCTTGGACTAAATTAATAGGAACATCAAATAAAGGTGTATTCCTCGATCGTCCGGTTATGGATTTAAGGCGAGATACTATTGTTATGCTAACTGATGAAACTCAAACATTTAAAGAATTGACTGATGAAAGAATCGCTGTAATTTTTGGACCAGGTATTTATTATTCAGAGTTTGCAGTTGATAGAGGAAACTATCTAGAAGATTCATTAGAAATTAACGGAATTTGTTTACCTCTTGATTTATTAGGAAAAATTTACACTGCTGATAAAATATATCATTCAGATAAAATAGATGCGACCATTACTGAAGTGTCAACAATTTTGCCTTTCCATATAATTGAACAGAGTGAAACAGTTCAAACCTATGTTAAAGGAATAATAAGCAGAAATGTGTTTCATCCTAATAAAGCTGCAATTGAGAAATTTAACCAGCATATTATGGATCCTGTGTCTTATTCTACATCTGAGGGTTTCAAGGTTATGTCAGCACATCCTCTGTGGTACAACAAACTTCTAGTTGAACCCGATTATGAATATCGAACTGGTAGTGGCAAGAAAGCTTACAGCACAGCAGGAATAGGTTCTTTAACTGGAATGGTTCATAAAATCAAACCTATAATCTTCTCATCTCCTCAAAAAGAAAGAGAACAACTTGAGAGAGTGGCAGAAATAGTAAAGCAATATAGAGAGATGGGTTTTCATCTTCTGAAAAATTGGATTCCTTCATACTAGTATTATAAGACTGCTAACATGGCAATTCTTTCAAAAACACACTTTTCTAAATCATCTATATCCATGGTACATTGATAATGCTTACTTAGCTCTAACTTACTAAGGAGAGGAAACTCGATTTCTACAAGTTTGTCATCAGGAATATTAATTTCATTGATACAAGAATTAACTGCTTCTATGTTTTGAGAGGAGCTACCTCCAAAAGCAATTAAAAGAACAATTTTTGAGTTTTCTTTAATTCCAAATAATTCTAAAGCACTTGATATTTGCTTTTTACCAGATATTCTGAGAAGAAATTCAGTAGATTTATCCTTGGCAATATTATTCCCTTGTTTGAAGTTTTTTTGTGTGTGGTATATTGCAATTTCAATGTGTTTTCTGCTTACTATAAATGATGGGTCGACTAATTGTAAGTTTACATGTTTGTGATTCCTTAATCTTATTTTCTGGAGATACTCATCAATATTGGTGTTGGGAAGAGAGAAAAAAGCTTGATAATGAAAATTCTTAATATCTTCATTAACCATCTGTGTTATTACAACTCCTTTGGACCATGGATAATATCAAGAATCATTTTTTCCATATCAATTGGTTGAAAATCTGGAACAAGTTTAGTAGCTGCAGTAAGTCTTCCTTCAGAAGAAGAATGGATTTCGAACAATGTGTCACCTTTCTTAAATCTGTCTCCTCGTTTAATTTGCAGATGAACTCCAGCTGTTTTATCAGTGGGAGCTCCAGCTT
>Ga0272441_10008210_pt1 | contig 16612 bp, 15 predicted proteins | sample SSMProp6N_FD_193582 | JGI IMG/M metagenome (GOLD analysis project Ga0272441, IMG submission 193582) | Marine sediment archaeal communities from Little Sippewissett salt marsh, Falmouth, MA, United States - SSM-Prop-6N | ecosystem: Environmental > Aquatic > Marine > Wetlands > Sediment ...
TTACCGCTAGGCAAAGATAACTCTACTGCTTTTATCCTGCCTAATTCCTCGTTCTGGTTATCCCTTGTGCCAAAAGCAAGTTCCAGATAAGCTGGTATTTCTCCTTCATAGTTCTCTTCTTCGCAATGTAAAAAGAACCGGCAGGAATCCAATATTTCTTTATTTTCATGCTGGTAAACCAGATCATTGGGAGGAGCTAATCTCTTTCTTGTCTGTTTTAGTAGGGAAAGAGCAATATCTTCTAAAATAGGCCAATGGTTAACATAAGATGGTGAAACAAAAATCCCGGGCGATGATATCTCTTTTAACTTTTTATAAAATTTTTCAAAAATTTGATGAAATAAAATCCCTTTTTCCGATGGGTTTAGCCAGATACATGGGTCTTCAATCATCTCTTGAGGTGGTGTTATTTTTAGGATATATTTTAAAAAATATAGATAAGGGCAAAAAGCAATCAACTCCAATCTGGAACTTGACACCACCAGCCCCCGGTTAAGACGGGGATCTACCCGTTTTGGGTCTACTTTTACTTTTCCGTTAAACCGGTTAAGTTCTTCCTTTTCTCTCTGTTGGGCGGCACGAAAACCTTCGGATAGATCAGGGTAAAAATGTTTAAAAAGGGGACTATGGTCTAAAGAGTTATGCCTGGTGGAATATAAAAACCAATCTGCCGAATCAAGAATATCCTGGGGCTTGCCCGGAATGAACCCATAAGTATCTTGAAAACTACGGTAAAAATCAGAATAATCTTTCTGCTCATCCCCGGTTATTAAACGGTACAATTGCAGCATTAAACTCGATGGGGCTAATTCCCGATTATCCTGGGTATCAAAACGGGAATAGGAAAGAATAATTTTGCCTTTAAGAGAAATAAGTAATTGAAGCATCTTGTATAGGCTTTCCTGATATTTGCCTTTGTCCTGATTCATGCGACCGGTATTTCTTTTCTCGGCATCCAGTAAAATAGATCCGTCATGGGCCGAATCGGGAAATTTGGTAGAATCCATTCCCACAATAAAATTATAGGAACGATTAAGCCAAATTCCTTTTTTATAGCTAGCCGTATGCAGACAACCTCCTCTCGGTTCCGAACAATTAACCCTTTCGTTCTTGATTAAATCAGCTATCAGGGCAAGGACTTCATTGACGGGCATATCAGAAAGAGGATAATCACTTTCTATAAAAATAGTTAACCTCTCTTTGATCTTTTTTATCGCTTCCTGGTCTAAATTATTATCTTCACCTATTTTACTGTAATCGGTAACAATATTGATCAGCCCCCGGGCAATCTGCTTTGGTGAGATAGTATAATCAAAATTCTCTTGAGGTATTTCATGAAAAATTTTAGTTATAAATCCCTTGATCCAGAAAAGATCTTTTATCTTTTTGCGATACTCCTCTTGCCTCTCTGCGGACACGTGCTCAATCTCACTTTGTAACTGTTTTATACTAAAATCTAATCCCCTAATATATCGCTTCCTTTTATGCCCAATCGGAGCATTTCGCAGTAAAGAAGCCACTCGTTGGGGTGTAGGTATATCCGGATCCGACTGCCGGTTTTTAAATTCAAAATTACTCCCGGTTAGTAAAAAATATAATTTGGTTATACTATAATTATTTCGTATCCAATCAATGAGAGCAAAAAACAATTTCGCCGGAGAAGTATTTTTAATGCTTATCCCGTTGCCAAAAGTAATCTGAAAGGAATATTGTCTGGACAGCTGATAAAGATATTGGGAATAGGGTTCCTGCACCGTATAAAAAATACTCACTTTATCCAAAGGAATATTTTGGGATTTTACCTTTCGGATAATCGTTTTTACTTCCATAAATTCTCCTTGAGATTGGATGAACTCAATATTATGCTTTCCAAACAGATTGGAGGGTATCTTATTTATATCGTATAAAAAATCAAGCGGGTTTTCCGGATAATTTTCTTCTTCTTTATCAGGTTTAGAGAAATAAAAAGAAGCCGGCTTTTTTAATTTTCTTGGAGCGGGTAAATAGATAACCTTTGCTTTCGGGGATATAACTTTCCGAAAAAAGATCTCCTCCAAATAATTTAATTCGATATTAGAGGAGACAATGAATGTCTCTTTTTTCTGCTGATTCTTTTCCTTATATTGAATGGCCTGAAGATAGATATCTGCCTCATCCATATAATTTTGCTTTTTTAATAGCTTCTCATACTCCTGCATTATTTTCAACAGGTCTCCGCTCCTTTTGGGATTAACCATTGCAGGGTGGGGAAAATTTCGGGAAGAGAATCCGGCTATCCTCAGTTCTTTTACAGCCATATAAATCGAGCGGCTGATTCCGGGAGAAAAGCTAGGAGGCTGAAAATAATCCAGCAATCTTTTCCGGGATAGTTTTTTTAATATTTGAAGCAGGAATATTTGGCCCAGGGAATGATCTAAAATTTTTAATTTATTTTTTAAAATATAATCATCACAGTAGTCTCTGGCCAGGTCGAAAAGTGTATTGATATTTAGGTTCAACGCAAAAAAGCCTTCTCTGGATAAGCTTTTTTTAAGAGTATTACCATCCAAATAAGAAGGCATAATTAAATGTTTACTGCCGGTTAACTGCTCCCGACATATTCTCTTTAGGGGGGCTAAAAATGGATGCATAAATGTTCCTTTCTTTTGGTAACGGGGAATAATCCTTGAGAGATAAAAATTATTTCACAGCTAATTTGCCAGAAATTAATTGCATTGTTTTTAATAAATGATTAGGATCAACCTTTAATTGCAAACCCCTAACTCCCGCACTGAATATAATAAAAGGAAATTGGAAGGCACTTTCATCGAAATAAGTAGGGTAATTTTTTTTCAATGCTAAAGGAGAAACGCCTCCTCGAATATAGCCAGTTAATGATTTTATCTCTTTTAAGTGGATCATTTCTACCTTTTTGTTTCCACTTATAGAAGCAAGGGCCTTCAGATTAAGTTCCGCCCCTCCGGGGAGACAGGCCACTAAAATTCCAGTCTTATCCCCTCGAATTATCAGTGTTTTAAATACCTGTTTTAAGGGCTGTCCCATTTTCTGAGCGGCATTTTCTGCACTGAGGTCCTGTTCGTCCACTTCATATTTTAAAATTTCATAGGGAATTTTCAATTTATCTAAAATTCTGGCAGCATTAGTCTTTTTCATTTCTATAACTCATAACTATTATAACTTCTGATTTGATTTATTTCGTTTCTTTCTTTAGGTTGTATTTCGTCAGACATCGGATAACCCATGGTTATAATGAGTTCAACTCTTATTTGTTGGGGAATATTTACCAGCTTCTTTATCTCCTTTTCATTAAACCATCCCAGCATGCAAGTTCCCAATCCTTCTTCTGTTGCCTGAAGACAAAGATGTTCAGCGGCAATTCCGATATCGGTTAAACTAAATTGCTTATCCTTAACTGCGCTTCCCATTCTACTAAAAAAACTTGGTCTTTCTGAAAGTAGCAGAATTAAAACGGGTGCTTGCAAAGAAAATCGATTGAAAGATATCACTCTATCAAAAGTTTTTCTTGCCACCGCTTCTTTTAGTTTTGGGTCATCTACTACAATAAAACTCCAGGGCTGAGAGTTATTAGCTGAAGGAGCAAGCCGTGCTGCCTCCAGACAGCGCTCAATCTTCTCCCGCTCAACAGGTTTATCCAAATATTCTCTTACACTTTGTCTTTTTTTTACCAAATCTAAAAATTTCACAAAATCCCTCCAGGAACAGAAAACCGTCTTCTGTTCTTTTTTCTTTTTTTTGTATTTTTACGCTCTTTGAATTTCAACTAAGCAATCATGAAAAGCGGTTCCACACCCTATATCACTTATATATTCTCCGGTGAGTTTATTGAGGTTGGCTTGGTGTACTCCATCCCACCAGCCAAAATAACTATGTACAATCCCTGGGGGTACTTTTTTGGTAAGAACAGCCTTTAAAATTAAACTGCCTCTCTCGTTGTACATTTCTATCTTGTCGCTATTATTAATTCCTCTTTTAGCTGCATCATGGGGATTAATCCAGACAAAAGGTTTTTCTTTAAAAACAGATAGTTCTGAAAATTGGGAATTCATTTTATCGTGTGCATGGCTGGTTATCAAAGATAAAGGATATTTATTAAAAATATCGGGAGAGCTATATCTATTTTCTGTCGGCTCGTTATATGCTGCAAGAGGGTTTTCACCCCATCTATCTTTCATTCTCTGGCTGACAAATTCAATTTTTTGGGTAGGAGTGTTAAATTTTAAATCACTAAAAGCAATCTCTTGATAGCCGGGATAAAGATAGGGTGCTCCTTTTAATTCATCGACATCGGTATTTAAATTAGAATTCTTAATGATTTTTTCAATAATACTTAAATCATTTTCCGGAAAATAATCTAAATTAAAATCAAACTTTTTAGCTAACAGTCGGTATATCTCACTTTCATGTTTACATTCGCCGGGTGGCTCAATTATTTTTTGTTGTAACTGAATGTAAGAATGACCATAACCGGTAATTAGGTCATAGTACTCAAACATCGAAGCTGCCGGCAAGAGCATATCTGCCATTCTGGCGGTATCGGTTAAAAAAAGATCGACAACCACGATGAAATCCAGTTGATTCATGGTTCGGGCAAGGAGATTAGTGTTCGGATTACTGCTCATAGGATTAGCTTGTTCAATCCAAACAGCTTTTATCGGAGGATCGGATTGCTTCTCCAGTTCGCTGGCAAGTTTTGCTACTGCCATAGAATGACGAGCCCCCTTGGGTTTGGGAGGAGTAAAAGGCCAATTTAATTCAGGTGCCTGCCTATCACTAAAATAAAAACCGCAGCCTTTTTTGCCGATACTTCCGGTTAATGCCGGTAAAAGAGATATCGCCCTTGTAGTCTGGCCCCCATTGGTATATCTTTGAATACCTATCCCGCAGATTAGGGCATATTGGGGATTTTCTTTTAGATAATTGATGAGACTTCTAATTTTTCCGATAGGGATTTCAGTTATGGCCGAGACTTTTTCTAAAGGATAATCTTTTACTAATTCCTTAAACTCAGTAAAGCCAAAAGTATATTGGTCAATAAAATGGCCATCAATTATATTATTTTCAATAAGCTGGCTGGCTATACCCAGGGCAAGGCAACCATCAGTCCCCGGTCGAGGGTTCAAATATAAATGACTTCTGTCTCCTGATTCATTTCCCTAACATCTATCGTTATTAATTTTGCCCCCTTATCCACTGCCCTATTTAAGTGATGCATCAAACGAATATTGGTATAGGCAGGATTTGAGCCCCATAATATGATTAATTTTGAGTTTTCCAGATCAGAAATCTCATTATGTTTTACTTCTCCATATGTTAAAATAATTGCTTCCTGACCTGCAGTATCACACAGTCCGCCATAAGTGGAAGAAAAACCGCCAAATTGATACCAGAAACCATAAGCACCATTTTTCACCACACCCAAATTAGCGAATCTATTATAATATAAAACTGACTCCGGTCCATATTGCTCTTTTATATTTTTAAGCTTTTTATGAATGGTATCTAAAGCCTGCTCCCAGCTAATTCTTTTAAACTCACCTTTACCGCGCTTGCCAACTCTTTGCAAGGGATACAATAATCTTTCCGGGCTGTAGAGCAAATTTGGATAGTGCATCCCTTTAGTGCATATCCTGCCCTGATTTACCGGACTGTTCCGGTTTCCTCTAACTTTTATTATCTTCCCTTTTTCTACATCAACTGCCAAGGAACAGGAACCAAAACAATCCTTAGGGCAAACAGAGTTAATAGTTTTAAACATATTTTGCTCCTTTAAGTATCTCAATAATTTTGGAGTTTTTCCGAAATACAATAATTTTTATCCATTCAATAACTAGCCGAGAATAAAAATTTAAAAATTATTGTTTATTTTTTTCTTCCAAAATGGTAGGGCTAAGTTTGGATTGGATAAGCTTCGAATCGGTAAAATCTATTAAAACTTTTTCTGCTCCAAAATTTTTACTTAAAGCTTCCAGAGTTTGTCGAGCAGAATTCTGTACTTCCGAACGCATTTTTCGGACCAAATTATCAGCCATTTGAGTTGCCTGATTTTTTGCCTCTTCTAAGAGTAAATTTTTATCGCTTTCATTAAACCCTGAACCAAAAGCCCGGTTCAGGAGGTCTGGAAGTAACCAAGGGAGAAACTTTGCATTCTGTTCGTCATAAAAACTAATATCTCTGATATGAACTTCATAAAAGCATTGGGGCATTTTTAAACGGAACTTCTTTTCTCCCTGTTCCTCAATAATAAAGTCTGGGCTACGAAGATTATACCTAAAATCTATATCAAATTAGAAAATCATGGCCATCTTTTTTGTCGAAATTAACCATTGGAAATATCTTTTCCCTTTCTCTCCTAACCAGTGCATTGAAGTGGTAACAATCTCTTTAGTAATCACTTTAAATACCACTAATTCTCCTACCGAGCGAAGTTCTTCAATAGAAGCATGTATGCTTATTTCTCTTCCCGGTGCACTGTATTTTAATTTAAAAATCCAAAATAGAATAAATATAATTACTGCTATGCCGAACCCTATTAGTCCGGAAATAAATATTATTTGCATTTTATTATTCTCCCTATTTATTAAACTATTATAATCATATCACTGAACAGCCATCTTTGCTATGTTTTTAGATATTGGTATTTATACAACTCGTTGTAATAACCTCGTTTAGCAATTAACTGAGAATGCTTCCCCATTTCAACAATTTTACCTTTATGCATAACATATATTCTATCAACATCCTGAATAGTAGACAAGCGGTGAGCGATGGCGATACTGCTTCTGCCTTTCATAATCTTCTTTATGGCATCCTGGATAAGATTTTCAGTTTCACTATCTATGCTGCTGGTGGCCTCATCAAGAATGAGTATTCTGGGTTCTTTGGCCAGTGCCCGGGCAAAGGCAATAAGCTGTCTCTGGCCGGTAGAGAGATTTGACCCTCCTTCAGAAACAATATTCCTATATTTTTTCTTCAATTTACCGATAAAATTGTGGGCATTGACATATTCTGCATATTCAATCATCTTACTATCTTCTACCTGGTTGTTGAGAATAATGTTATATTTAATATCTCCGGCAAACATAAAAACATCCTGTAGAACCAATCCGAAATAGCTTCTTAAAAATTTCAAATCCATATCTTTTATATTAATTCCATCAATTAAAATCTCTCCCTCGGTAGGGTCATAGAATCTTAAAAGAAGATTAATGAGAGTTGTTTTTCCTGCTCCGGTCGCCCCCACAAAGGCCACTGATTCAATCGGTTCAACTACAAAAGACACTTTATCGATAACCTTTTCTCCTTCTTTATATTCAAAAGATACTTCTCTAAACTCTATTCTCCCTTCTATGCCGGCAGGAAACTTAGGACTCTTGGGAGAATGTATTTTATCATCCTCTTCAAAAAGCAAAAATATTCGTTCCGATGAAGCCATAGCGGATTGTAATATATTATATCTTTCAGAAAAATCAAATATGGGTCTAAAAAACATCTGGATATAAGAAATGAAAGCAATAAGTACTCCCAGGGAAATTTCTCCCCCTAGCACTCCTTTTCCCCCAAAATATATGATTGTACCCAGAGCAAAATAAGATAAAACATCAATTAATGGCCTGAATATGGCAAATATTAACAATTGATGCATATTGGCATTATAATAATTTGTACCAGTTTTATTAAAATCATCCTCGGATCTGCTCTCTTGATTGAAAGTCTGAATGAGTAAGACTCCCGATATGGCTTCTGATAAAAAACTATTCACTTTAGCCAGGGCAATTCTTACTTTTCCATAGGCTTCTCGGGCATATCTCTGGAAAAAGTAGAGCATCATAACAATAACGGGAATAAGAATAAATATTATTAGACTTAAGTGATTTGATAGTCTAAATATAACTATTAATATGCCTATGATCATAATAAGATCTTTGGCGGAATAAACAAAGACATCGGTAAACATTTCTCTTAAGGCATCAACATCATTGGTTAGCCTGGTTACCAGCCTCCCTATGGGATTTTTATTAAAAAAGTTCAGAGAAAGAGACATGAGATGTCTTACCAGATTACTCCTTAGGTCATACATCACCCTTTCACTGACTACGGCCATCATAACGACTTGAAGATAATTGAAAATAAAAGATACCAGAAGGAGTCCTACATATAAGAGGGCAAATAATTTTACCATTTTTAAATCGTCATATCTTAAGGTTTTAATATTATCCGGGGAAATCTTTTGCATTTCTGAATAAGGGACGAAACTACCTTTATCCGTTTTGACGATATTAAGTTGATATTGCCTCAATTTATCCAGCCCTTCTTCGTCTCTAATGATTAAATATTTTTCGGGAAGGATGAGAGAATCTTTCTGCAGTTTCAGGTATTCATCTTTGCTTAAAAGGTTTGAGGGTATTAAAATAATGTTATCAGATCTAACCCGATAGGCTTTATACCGGTCAGTAATCTCAACCGTTCTATCATTAAGGATTAAGCTTAGATAACTTCTTTCAATATAATTATCCACCACATTTTTAGTGATCAAAGGAAGAGTAATTTCTATGCCGCCTATGACCAGAATAAGAAGGAATATGATTAAAATTTTCCCACTGTACGGCTTTCCATATTGCCATAATTTAGACAATATCTTTCTGTCCAGACCGGAATATAATTTCTCTTCTTTCATCTTTATTCTTCCAATTTTTGAATTTTATAAATACTTTTATAGATATTAGACTTTTTAATCAGTTCTCGATGAGTACCGCTGTTTTCAATTCTTCCCTTATCCAGAACAAATATATTATCTGCTTTTATAAAGGAGGATATGCGGTGTGATATTACAATGGTAGTAATCCCTTTAGAATAATTCCCTAAATTCCGGATAATCTCTTTTTCGGTATTGGTATCCACCGCACTTAGTGCATCATCGAGAATAAATATTTGTGGACTCCTGATAATTGCCCGGGCAATACACAACCTCTGTTTTTGACCCCCGGACAAGGTGACCCCTTTTTCTCCCACAAGGGTTTTATATTGGTACTTTAATTCCATGATATCCTTATCTATTGAGGCAACCTTACAAGCCTCCACTATCTCCTCTAAGGTTGCCTCAGGTTTACCGAATCTAATATTATCCTCTATAGTATCTGAGAAAAGAAAAGAATCCTGAGGGACATATCCTATGCTATCCCTTACTGCAGCTATCTTTATCTTTCTATAATCTATAGAATCATAAAATATTCTCCCCTTTTGAGGTTCGATAATTCTTAAAATTAATCTAGCTAGTATGCTTTTTCCAGAACCTATTTTCCCGCATATTCCTATATATTCTCCTTGTTTTATATCAATATTCACATTATCCAGAACAGCCTGTCCTCCATAAGAAAAGTAAATGTTTTCCAGTTTTATGCTGCCCTTTAAAGTATGATGCGCTGCGCGAGGGGCATCGTAAATACCCGCTTTCTCTTCAAGGAGTTCAAATATACGTTTATAAGAAGCATTGCCCCGCTGGTATACATTAGTCACCATTCCTACTGCCATCATAGGCCAGACAATAATCCCCATATAGGAAAGAAAAGCAACCAACTCACCCATAGTAAGCTCATTAAGAATCACTTGCTGCCCTCCTACCCAGAGTAAAATTGCCATTCCAATCTCGGCAAATAAGAATATCAAAGGGAACATGGTTCCCCAAATTTTAATAAGAGAAATATTTTTCTCCAGGTACTCCTGGCTTAATTTATCAAAATTCCTAGATTCAGATTCTTCTTGCTGAAATGCCTGAATAATCTTTATACCAGATATCATTTCCCGTACTTTTTCAGTCAACAGAGAAAATGATTCCTGAACACTTTTGAATTTTCTAAACAATAGTCTTATAAAAAATAACGATATAAGTGAAATGATAGGAAGAGGAATCAGGGCATAAAGGGTTAGTTTTGCATTAATAGTTAACATAAATATTAGAGTGGCTAAAAAGAGAAAGACAGCATCAAAGCCGGCAACAACTCCGAAGGCGCAGGCCCTTCTTACTGCGGTCATATCGTTGGTCATATGGGCCATTATATCTCCAACTTTTGTTCTGGTAAAAAAAGAGTTAGAGAGTGAAAGTAGATGTTTAAACAACTTGTTCTTAAAGTCCATTTCGATAAAATGGGACATTCCGATAATGATCATTCGCCAAAAAAATCGAAAAATTCCAATGGCTATCGCCAGGGCAAAGATCAAGAGAGTAAATTTCGTAAGATAAGAATAATTATTCCCGGAAGCAGTGTAAGTAGTAATAATATAATCTATCGCTCGTTGGACTATGCGGGGTGAAATAAGCTGGGCGATATCCACTGCTACTAGCATAAGAAATCCAAATAACATTTTTAGGGGGGCTTTTTTGTAGTAAGAAATAATAAAGTTAATTAACATGGTTTTATTATAATATACTTCGGTTAATGGCCTTGTCAATTAAAAAAATGGTGAAAAAAGGGAGGGTCAAGAAGGAGGGGATTACTCTCCCCCCTTCTTGTTTTTATACTTTTATAAATCTTCTAACAATCTTTGCGCCCATCGACTGTAGTAGGGTTCATCACCGGCAATTGCCATCTCCAATATAGGTCTTGCTACCTTCTTTTTTCCTCTATCTATCAGCAATTCTGCGTAATAAACCAAACCTTCAGGATCATCAGGAAAGTATTGATGGTGTTCTTCAAGATATTTTTCAGCTCTCTTTTTATTTCTAAAGGGGAAGGGGAGTTGATGCCAGAAACGTCCTATGGCTAACATTGGACCCCCTATATCATACATTTTGTCTATATCATACGCCTTATAAAAAGCATCTTGAGTATCTCCTTTTAATCCTTCTTTAAGGGCTTTAAGGATACTAACCCCGTCAGAGTAAGTTGCCGCACTCAATCCAAAATAATACTGCCCCTCTACTTTATCGGGTTCAAGCTTCTTGGCTTTTTTCGCATACCCCATCGCAATTTTTCCGTATTCTTTACAAAGATCTTTCCATCCTTCTAATTCATGTTCAAGGTTATAATCGGCATACTCCCGATAGGCTCGGGCACACTTCCAGTTGGCTTCATAACTGTCCGGATCGGCTTCCACTGCCTTGACGTAAAGAGGAATAGATTCCAGCATACCATCTACATCCTTTTTATTAAAAAGCGCATCGGCTTCTGCTAGGGGGTCTTCAGCCATGGAAACAAAGTGGAAGGAAAATAGCAACATACAAATAAGCACAAACAAAAAACATCTCTTCATAATAACTCCTCCTAAATATAATATTGAAAAGCAAAAGAATTTTCATTTATTATAATACATTTTAATAAAAAAGAAAAGAAATAACCAGTGATCTAAAAAGAAAGATGTTTTTATATTGACAGGGGAGGCAATTGCCCCCCCTGTCAATTTATTTTGCATTTTATAATTTTATAGCTTTTTGTGGCACAGCCACCAATCATAACAATTGGGTTTGCCTCTCCGCTCTTTGGCAGTTTTGATATCAGTCGGCGGCGGTATGATCACTTCATCTTTCATCAGTTCATTGTTGGGCCAATTAGCCGGGATAGCCACCTTGTTCGCATCTGCAACCTGAAATGCTTTGACCACTCTTAAGATTTCATCCATATTCCTTCCCACTGAAGCAGGATAGAATAATATTAATCTGATGACTGCTTTGGGGTCAACGAGAAAAACAGCCCTAACCGTACTGGTTCCTGCTCCGGGATGGATCATGCCCAGTTTTTTAGCCACTTTTCCTGTGTCGTCAGCAATGACCGGAAATTGGATTTCTACTCCCAATTTTTCTTCAATCCATTCTATCCATTTGATATGAGAAAATACCTGGTCTATAGAGAGTCCGATGAGTTCACAATTAAGCTTTCTAAATTCTTCATGCCTCTTGGCAAAAGCTACAAATTCTGTAGTACAAACCGGGGTAAAATCTGCCGGATGACTAAATAGAACAAACCACTTTCCAGAAAAATTATCCGGTAATTTCATCTTTCCATGAGTGGTTTGAACCTCCATTTCAGGCAACTGATCCCCGATAAGCGGAAATTTATTTGCTGTTAATTCTTCCATTTTTTTAAATCCTCCTTAAATGATTTTATATTTCAGCAACTTTCTCTCAATCTTTTACTGTTCTGTTGCCGTAGGAACAGTAAATACGCGAGCAGCTAAATCTTTATCAATCATCAAAAGGCCTCTGCCGTCCTTCCCGATATATTTTAACTTCTGGATAAGCTCAGCAGGGTTCGCCTCTTCTTCGACCTGTTCAGTCACATACCATTGCAGGAAGGATTCGGTAGCATAATCATCCTCTTCCCGCGCCAATTTAACCAAGTTTTTAATCATGGCGGTTACCCTTTTTTCGTGTTCCAGAGTTTTTTCAAACAAGTCAAATATAGAAGAAAAATCTGCTGGTGGCTGTTCGATAGCTTCCAGCAATACTCTACCTCCCTGTTGATTCACGTAATTAAACATCTTCTCGGCATGAAACATTTCTTCCTTCATTTGAACTGTAAACCAGTTGGCAAATCCGTTTAAACCTTCTGCGGCAGCATAAGCGGCCATGGAAAGATATAAATAAGCAGAATAATGTTCCCGGTTTATCTGATGATTGATACTTTTAACCATTTTTGCACTCAACATATGATGCACTTCCTTTCTATTTTCTGTCTTTAAAAATATTTTTGGCTGTATTATTTAAAGCATAATTAGCCATCCTTAATATATTTTAAAGTACTGAAATTCCTTTAACCTTTATAAATATCATACTTCTACAACATCCTTCACTTCAGGAACTTCCTTTTTTAAGGATCTACCGATACCCATCTTTAAAGTCATTTGACTCATCGGACAACCATAGCAGGCACCGGTTAATTTAACTTTTACTATTCCTTCCGGAGTAACTTCTACCAGCTCTACATTCCCTCCGTCGGCCTGAAGTGCCGGCTTTATCTTTTCTAAAGCGGTTTCTACTCTTTCTTCTAAGGTTTTCTTTTCTTGGGTCATCTTTTATTTATCCTCTCTAAATTGTAAAATATTTTTACCTATCTTTGATGACGGTTCGATTTAATAATTTTTATCCTTTACTTCAAAATAAGCCCGGGGGTGCTTGCATACCGGGCAGATTTCTGGCGCCTCAGCTCCTTCATAGATATTGCCGCAATTTCGACATTTCCAGAAAGTTTTTCCTTCTTTTTTAAACACTTTATCCTGCTCTATATTCCTTAGCAGCTTCCGATAGCGTTCTTCGTGTCCTTTTTCAATTTTAGCAATCCCCTCAAACATTTCAGCAATCTTTTCAAACCCTTCCTCTTTTGCATCTTTTGCCATGCGGGAATACATATCTGTCCATTCGTAATTTTCGCCGTTAGCCGCTGCTTTTAAATTATCAACCGTATTTCCGATTCCTGCCAAGGCTTTAAAATGCAGCTTGGCATGTTCTTTTTCGTTTTCCGCTGTTTCTAAAAAAATAGAAGCAATCTGCTCATACCCTTCTTTTTTGGCTACGGAAGCAAAGTAAGTATATTTATTTCGGGCCTGGGATTCCCCGGCAAAGGCTTCCATTAAGTTTTTTTCGGTCTTTGTTCCTTTTAAATCTTTCATCTTTTGTCCTCCTAAAATATTTTTTAAAAAATAGTCTTGAACTTGTTGGTTATCATTATATAGCATAGGCACAATTCATTATGCCCCCTACCTGATCATTTTGTTTGCTTTTCGGCTCACCATCACTTATAAATTTTTATGTTTTTCTGCTATTTCACCGGCTAATTTAATTAAAGAATTATGATCTTCTTCTTTGGGATAGCCCTTTATTATTACCGGAGAAAGAATCTCTGCTTTTAAATTACCTATCATTGCACGAATGTTTTCCAACATATGTCCTTCCCATCCATAAGAACCGATAACCGTAGCATATCTTAATTTTGGTCTTAAGGCATTAGCCAGATAAACTGCTGAAATTACCTGAGGATGTGCACTGGTTAAAACCGTAGGTGAAGCAATGACTATGGTAGCGGCATCTACTAAAGCTACCGCTAATGAACCTATATCGGTTCTGGAAAGGTTAAATAGTTTTACAGTTATCCCCTTTTTGGTTAATTCTTCGCTTAAGATATACACCATCTCCTCAACACTACCGTGCATAGAAACATAGGGGATGATTACTTTATTCTCCACCTCATCAGAAATCCATTCTCTGTAAGCCGACAAAATAAATTCCGGATGAGAATAGACCTGGCCGTGACTGGGGGCAATGGTTTTAATCTCTAATTCTTTTAATCTCTCTAAATGTTTTTTGATATTGCTGCGAAAAGGCATCATAATCTCTGCATAATAACGCTTAGCGGCAAAATAAACTTTAGACTCATCATCCACCCATAAATTGCTCTCGGCAAGATGCGCCCCAAAGAGGTCACAACTGAACAAAATCTTATCCTCTTCTAAGTAAGTTAACATCGTTTCCGGCCAATGTACCCAGGAAGCAAATATAAATTTTAGAGTTTTTTCCCCTAAATAAAGGGTATCATTATCTTTTATGGTTATAAATCTATCTTCTGTGACCAAAAGATGCTCTTTTAACATATTTTTGCATTTCTCGTTGGTAACCACTTTTGCTTCCGGATATATTTCTAATAACAGAGGAAGTGCCCCGGAATGGTCCTGTTCGGCATGATTTACCACAATATAATCCAAATGCTCTATCTCTAAATCATCCAAATTGTCTAACAAATCATCCTCTTTGGTCGGGTCAACCGTATCGATTAAAGCCGTCTTCTCCTGCCCTTTTATCAGATAAGCATTATAGCTGGTACCCTCGGGAAGAGGGATAAGTTCATCAAATAGCCTTCTATCCCAGTCAATCGCTCCTACCCAGTAGATATCTTTTTTTATCTTTTTTACAGTCACCTCTAACTCACCTCTTCAAATTCATCTTTGCCGGCACCACATACCGGGCATACCCAATCATCAGGTAAGTCTTCAAAGGGAGTTCCTGGATTTACCCCTGATTCGGGATCGCCTTTTTTAGGTTCATAAATATATCCACAAACCGTACATTTAAATTTAGACATTTTCTCCAATTCCTTTCTTTCTTTATTTGTTTCTTCTCCCGATTTTTCCTCTTTCGGAATATAAGTAGGGGCGTTCTTGGGAGAGACACCATTTTTAATTTGATGGTAATAATCATAAGTCAACGGCTTTGCCTTTTTAATATTTTCTGCTTCAACGAGTTTTCCTACAAATAGAGTATGAGTTCCCGCATCCATTTCCTTTACTACTTCTGCCTCTATATAAGCTAAGGTATTTTCCAGAATGATGGGCGAACCGGTTATCCCAATCTTATAGTCTACCCCCTTAAATTTGTCTTCATCTCTTCCCGATTTAAAACCAAATCTTCCGATAAATTTCATATCGGTTTCCTGTTCTAATACCGAAACGGCAAAGACTCTACTTTTAGTAATAAACTCATGGGTCAAATTTTTTTTATTAATACAAATTGCAAGGGTAGCCGGCTCGGAAGTTGTCTGAAAAACCGTATTGGCAATCTGTCCGTTTATACGGCCTTCTTTTTTTGAACTGACAATATAAATACCATAACTAATATTGAAAAGTGCTTTTAAATCCATTTACTCACTCCCTCTTCAAAAAAATTAAAAGTCTAAATGTTACAAAATTTAGAAATAGGGGCGCATGGCCATACGCCCCTACCATTCCAGTATTATTTACCTTCTTTATGTTCCCATAAACCATGGACATTACAATATTCTCTGATTTTTTTCAATCCTTCTACATCTTTAAAGAAGGATTCCGGTTTATCGCCCGGCTTTAAAAATTTTCGGGAAGCACCTTTTTCGGTAACTACTTGGATCCATTCGATATAATGTTTCTCTTCCATAGGGTGCAGGGTTGAGCCGACCACCGCTTTAATCCCGGAAGGAATTTTCTCCATCACCGGTACATGTTTTTCGGTAGTCTGATCAGCAGTCTGTTCTTTCATCAACTTCATTTCCTGCCCGCAACAGACTAAAGCTCCTATCCCTTCGTGTAGCACCTCGACAATGTTTCCGCAAATCTCACACTTATAAATCTCTAACTTCTTAGTCATCTACTTTTACCTCCTATTTTTTAATATTGAAGATATGGTTATAGCTTTTAATTTTACTATAACCTCTTTTTCTATCTCATCTAGTTTTTTCTTTAATAGACAATCGTTTATATGGGGACAATCACTTTTTTTAAATTGATGCTCAGTTAATCTTATCGACCCCTGAAATATTTTCATTACTTCAAATAGGGTTATTTCCTCTGGAGATACAGCTAAGGAAAAACCGCCATCCTTACCCTTAGATGAATTAAGTAACCCTGCTTTAGTTAAAGTTTGTAGTATTTTCCTTAAAAAGGGACGAGGCATCTCCAAAGATTTAATGAATCGGTCACCAGGGATTACTTTTTGTTTTTGTTCGGCTATATAGCAAAGTGCCCTTACCGCGTAATCGGTGTTTCGGGTAATTAATTTCACCTATCAATTTTCCTTTATTTTTTTATCCTTATAATAATTTCTCTGGTTAAAATTTACTCTTTGTTTTTTTATAATGAT